>VYKR01000040.1_pt1 | contig 30796 bp, 30 predicted proteins | sample 5109561 | NCBI WGS metagenome assembly VYKR01 (sample SAMN12291799, study PRJNA351875) | freshwater metagenome | isolation source: freshwater lake | place: USA: Michigan, Ford Lake | collected 2015-08-15
TCGGGTGCGTTAGACGGCAGAAATTGCTGCTTTGACTTGAAGGTAACAATCCGTCGTAACGCACCACCTATAAAGATAAAATACAGTAAAACGTCGGGTGCGTTAGACGGCAAAAATTGCTGCTTTGACTTGAAGGTAACAATCCGTCGTAACGCACCACCTATCATCAACTAAGTAGCCGGTTATAATTAAAGATTTATTATAACTCGATCGCTGTTAAAATTGCGGTAGAATCGGGAGAGTGACTCGGAGTTTTTTCTTGGGGTGCCGATTCCCGCAAAGGATAGCCATTTATTCTATCAGATTGAGAAGATATTACTTATGATAACACTTGTGACTATATTTTTCACTGCCTTGCTCGCAGTTACGGATTTTACTTACCAAGTTTTGATTCATTTTCCCATACAAATCCTCAATTCTTTCGGGTCGTTGCTGTCCTATGGAGTAATCGGACTGATAATTTTAGTCCTAGTGTGGATTGTGGGTGACTGATTTCTCAGGGGAAAAAAAATGAGAGAATCAGCCTTAGCTAATTCTCCCCAATTTAAACCAACTTTTAGTTTTTACTGTTCACTAGCCACTGCTTGGGGTTGTCCTTGCGGTTGGAATTGGAACAGGGAATAAACCACGTTACGACGGATATCAATCATCATTTCTAAAAACATCTCGTAGCCTTCCTGTTTATACTCAATTAGGGGGTCTTTTTGACCGTAACCGCGTAAACCAATCGACTCGCGTAAAGCTTCCATAGCTTGCAGGTGTTCGCGCCATAACATATCGATTTGTTGCAGAATAAAATAACGTTCGGCATCGCGCATTAAACCGGGACGAATACTATCCACTTGACGTTCTTTAATTTCGTAAGCTTTGCGAACTTCTTCGTGTAGGAACATCTTGATATCATTGACACTCATCTCCTCGATATCCTTAGCGGTAATATCTGCCAACAGATAGACGAATTCTTGGGATTTACTAATCAGTTTTTCTAAATCCCATTCTTCTGCCGGCAGTTCGGGATTAATATAAGCCATGACGATTTCATCCATGGTTTTTTCGGCGTATTGCAGCACCTGTTCTTTTAGGTCCATCCCCTCCAAAACCCGACGACGTTCGGCATAAATAGCACGCCGTTGATTATTCATCACCTCGTCGTATTCAAACACCTGTTTCCGGGCATCATAATAGAAGGTTTCCACTTTTCTTTGCGCTCCTTCCAGGGAACGAGTTAACATTCCCGATTCAATGGGCATATCTTCTTCCACCCGGAAGGCATCCATTAAACCCGCCACGCGGTCGCCCCCAAAAATCCGCAATAAATTGTCTTCTAGGCTTAAAAAGAAGCGTGTGGAACCGGGGTCGCCCTGTCTGCCCGCCCGGCCTCGCAATTGGTTGTCAATACGGCGGGATTCGTGGCGTTCCGTCCCGATAACGTGCAGTCCGCCCCTTTCTACTACCTCATCGTGTTCTTTACCTGTGTAATCTTCATAACTTTTGCGAATTAATTTATAGACTTCGCGTAACTTTTGAATAACCGGGTCATCCGTGGGGGCTTTTTCGGCCGCGATGGCGATTTTTTCTTCTACTTCTAATTCGGGTAAACTTTGAGTTCCGTGGGTATCAACGGCAAATTTAACCGCTTCTTTCAGGGCATTTTCTACCTCTTTCGGTAACTCGGTGGGAAAAATTTCCGCCGAGGCGCGCCAGTTTTTTTTCTTCTTACCCGGGGCGAATCCTTGCGGGCGATTGCGTTCTCCTAAACTGGGTAAACTAAAGGCCAAATTGTCATCTTCGGGCATAACTAATTTCGGCATTAAATACTCGCGAATTTTCAATCGGGCCATATAATCGGAGTTACCACCGAGGATGATATCGGTTCCCCGTCCTGCCATGTTTGTAGCAATAGTTACGGCTCCGGCCCGGCCTGCTTGGGCGACAATTTCCGATTCCCTTTCCACGTTTTCCGGACGAGCATTAAGTAAGTTATGGGGAATCTTTCTTCCCTGTAATAACAGCGAAAGCACTTCCGATTTTTCCACACTGGTAGTACCGACTAAAACTGGGCGACCCTGTTCGTGCATTTGTTGACATTCTTCGGCGACGGCGTTCCATTTTGCCTGTTCATTTTTATAGACCACATCGGCTAAATCTTGCCGACGAGAAACGCGGTTAGTGGGAATAATTGTTACTTGCAGGTTATAGACTTTTTCCAGTTCCGTTTCTTCGGTTTTGGCCGTCCCAGTCATGCCAGATAATTTCGGATAGAGTAGAAAAAAGTTTTGATAGGTAATCGTGGCTAAGGTTTGGGTTTCCTGTTGAATTTCTACCCCTTCCTTAGCTTCCACTGCCTGATGTAAACCATCACCCCAACGTCGCCCCGGTAATACCCGTCCGGTGAACTCATCAACAATAACAATTTCACCACTGCGGACGATATAGTTAACGTCTTTTTTCTGGAGTTCTTTGGCACGAATAGCGTTAGAAATATAGTGCGCCCAGGGATTTTCTTGGTCGTATAAATCGGTAACTTCTAATAGTTCTTCCGCTTTTTTAAAGCCTTCATCGGTCATTAAAACGTTACGGTCTTTTTCGTTAACTTCGTAGTCTCCCGGTCCGTCTTCTACTTCTTGGCGCACTAATTTATTGGCGATTTCGGCGGCGAGAATATATTTTTCTGTGGGTCGATCGATCGCTCCTGATATAATTAATGGAGTTCTGGCCTCATCGATAAGAATGGAGTCCACTTCGTCGATAACGCAGTAGTTAAACGGTCTTTGGACAACTTCCCCCATCACTGTAGCCATGTTATCGCGCAGATAATCAAAGCCGAGTTCGCTGTTAGTGGTGTAGGTGATGTCACAGGCATAATTTTTCTTTCTTTCTTCTGGACTCATGCCGGCTTGAATTAGTCCCACACTTAACCCTAAAAAGCGATGTACCTGCCCCATCCATTCCGCGTCACGACGGGCGAGATAATCGTTAACGGTGACGACGTGAACGCCTTTTCCGGTCAATCCATTCAAATAAGCGGGGAGTGTGGCAACCAGGGTTTTTCCTTCCCCGGTTTTCATCTCGGCGATTTGTCCTTTGTTCAGTACCATTCCCCCCAATAACTGCACGTCAAAGTGACGCATCCCTAAGACTCGGATTCCCGCTTCCCGGACAATGGCGAAAGCTTCGGGGAGGATTTCCTCGAGAATCTCCTCTCTTTCGTCATAATTTCTCGCTTTGTCTAATCTTTCCTTAAATTCGCTGGTTTTGCCCCTTAATTCCTCATCGGACAGGTTTTTAATATCCTCTTCCAGCAGGTTGATTTCGGTGACGAGGGGCTGAAATTTTTTAATTTTGCGGGCGTTGGGGTCTCCGAGTAGGGCTTTTAACATAGCAGTTTTTATTCTCTCGCTTCGATTGGCTCTTGGTCTGTGGTGTTAACAATTGTATCACTCTGGTTGGGAGTGGAGAATCATTTATCGGTGAACAGGGACTCTTGCCAGTGGGCAAAAATTAAGTTAGAGATGGTATCTTAGAGATAAGAATATACTGATATACTTTGATTCCCTAAAACCTTAAAAAACTTAGTATTGCCGACAAAGGAGGGTGAAACCATGACAGAAAGCCTTACCATGGCAGCCCTCTACGGGAAACTCTCAGAAATCGGACTTAAAAAAAATTATGTCCGAAAAAATGGCTTGCCCAGTTGGTGGGATGATGAACTCAATGATAAACCCGTTGCAGTCCTAGAAGGAGCAGGTTATATCGCCAAAAACCTCAATCTTGACCTCTCATCCTTATTAACCCCTCAAGAAAAGGTCAAATTTAATCGACCTCCCCATACTAAATTTAAACAGCACAATAGCCAGAATAACCAACATCCCTATCTAGCGCAAGCTTTAGCGAGTCGGTTTGCTGAGTTAATTTCCTTCGGGGTTGAAGTTAATTATAACCCTTTATCTAAGGATGCCAAAACCATCAGAGAAGACATCTTAAGTCAACAGCCAAAGGTTGACTTGACCTCTCTTTTAGACTATTGTTGGTCTCAGGGAATAGCGGTGGGATACTTTGATCATTTTCCTAAAAATACTAAGAAATTTGCTGGGTTAATTCAATGGCATTCTACTTGTCCTGTAATTATTCTTAGTTCAAAATATCAACAGTCGGCAAGACTCGCTTTTGACTTAGCGCACGAATTAGGACATTTAGCATTAGCACATCTAAAAGATGGGGTATTAGTTGATGAAGACATTACATTTGATAATGATAGCGAAGAAAAAGAAGCTAATCAATTTGCCACTGAATTACTCTTAGGTGATTGTGATAACTGCCTTGGGGATAGGAAATTCCAAAATGCTGAAAGATTCAGTAAATATGTTCAAGAACATTTTATCTCTCATCATCCCGATATTGATATAGGTGCAATTATTCTGAACTATGGATGGCATAACAGGCGCTACTTTGCTTTAGCCATGGCTACTTTAAAATTATTAGAACCCAACCCAAATGGCAATAAGATTATTAATGAATATTTGGCTAATAAGTTAGACTGGGATAAATTTGATGACGAAACCTACGAGTATCTAGAAAAAGTGTTAGGAGTTTAACCTTGATAGGTTCTGTTTATTGTTTGGATAATGACATTATCTTAAAATTGTCCACCTGTGGCTTATTTGAGAAAACCCTCAATACCTTTGGAGTTGAGATTAATCAAGTTAAAATTCTTGAGACATTTCAATATAAATTTAAAAGGCAAGCGCAACAAAAAAGGAAGAAAAACCCTGTTAAATATAACCTAGAATACGCTTTATCTGTCGCTGAAACCTGCGATAAAATATCAATCTAGGGTTTGCTGAAAAAGTACGGGCGAAGCATTCGGATAGAAAATCTCCGGTTTCACCGATAGGTTATTGCCCGAATGCTTCGCCCCTACAGGACGCGGGCCGATGAAAACGCAAGGTTTTGAAGCACGATTCTCTCAAAATCTTGCACCTGTTTCGCGAGAAAAGCCACACAACCCTTACCTTGCCTACATTTCACATTTATTCAGCAAGCCCTATCTATTGTTAGTCAAAAAGGTTTGTTCTAGTTTCTGCTAATACTAAATCCGGTTATTAAAAACTGATTATTTATTCTCCCTATCCCCCCGATGTCGGGGGGGCAGGGGGGGGTTGCCTTTTGCCTCTCCCAATATGTAGCCTATGCTCAACGGATTTAGTATTAATCTTCTCTTACTGGTGGCTTAACTAAAGGGGAAACCACCATATTTATTGATAATTATATCTATAGTTTCCATAATTGCGATCGATTCTGCCAAAATGGAGATAATTTGTTGATAATGTTCTAGGTCATCGTAGCTAAGGTGGCGACCTTTGCGGTCTTTTAGCCACTTCTGACACACTTGATAACCGCCGATATAAAAGTTCCAAATTTGGGGCGGAATCCCCGCAAAATACTGGTCAGAATTAATCAAAATTTGTTGTTTATTTTCGTTATATTTCACCTGTTCGACTAGATTAGAACCCGCCACAGGATAGCTACTAATTTCTTTTCCCGTCCCTTTCATCAGGTGTAACTGCACTAATCTGTCACCTTTTTTGACTAATTCCCAGAATAATTCTTGATTACTGGTGAGAGGAACACGAGGAAAGTCTATCTTTAAAAATTCGGCGTAACGTTGGCGATATTGGGGAGAGTGAAAGACGGCATAGATATAGTTAAAAATGTCTTCCGGTCCAAAGGTTTTCTTTTCGTCTCCTTTGCCATCATTGATAAATTCTAATTCAAGTTTTGCCGAAAGTTCCTTAATAAATTCTGGCGCTAGATTAGGACGGCGACCATTTGGCGAGTTGGTTGGTTCTGTGTCAAATAGGGTTGGGGTATTGGTTGGATAAAGATAAAGGGGGAAAACATTAGATCCATCTTTTATTTCTACAAAGACAGCAGGAGTCGGAGTGTCAGACACTATAGAATGATTCCAAAAATCTAGCCTAGTTTGTCTAACTGTATTTATACATAAATTTTCTTTTCCCAAGACATGATCGATTAACTCTCGTCTAGGTCTGTCCATGATCAAATCACTATAATAACAATAACGCTGGTCAAAAGGACGATAGAGACAAGTAGTTATTTTATTTTGCCATTGGTCATCTAAACGAATTGCTTGACGAACTCTATTTAATTTCCAATCTCGGTTATCTTTAATATCATACTTAGTAGTATAATCTTCATTAGAAAGATTATTTTCTCTTAGTTCTTGAAATCTTTTAGTTATCTTATCTTTGTCAAAATCTATAGCAAAATTATCTCGGTGAGTCTGAAATCCTAAGACATTCACTGACATTATCTGATTAATCTTCCAAAATTGATCGTATTCCGACCGCAGATTAATATTCTGAGGTTTAAATAGATAAAAAGGAGAATCAGGTTGTAATTCTTGCCAAGAAGTAGAATAAAGATCATTTTCCTCTAACCAGTGATACTTACCACCGACAATAACTTGATTCTCAATCATCTCTCTTTTACCCCATAAATCAGCATGATAAACTTTAGCTAAATTTGAAGAACTATTGTGATATTTAATAAAAATACCAATAGCTACACCTTGCTGAATATCAAACACATTTTGATCCGGTGAACCATCGGGACAAACTTCTTTTTTCTTACTATTACCGTGTAAATCGAGGATATAAATATCATCAAAAGTTTTTAATAAACTTTGACGCATTCCCCGAAAAGTTGGGTTATCTAAATAACCATGATTAGTAACAAAAGCTAAAATTCCATAACCAGTTTTCTCGATGCGCCATTGACTAAAGCGAATAAATTTGACATAATCATCATTTAACCATTTGGGATTTTTTTCGCCTAAAGGTTGCTCATCTACTTCAAAATAACTAGCAGTTTTTTCTCCAGAAATAATATCTTTTCCCTTCAATAATTCCTTAATCCATTCTCCTGTATTTACGGAATGTCCAGAGTAGGGAGGATTACCAATAATCACCATAACAGGATGTTCTTGCTTAACACCTTGCGCTGACTCTGCTTCATCGCGAATACGATTTAAAAAACCATCAGCAGGGGGAATTTGAAAAGCTTCCTGTAGGGTGTTAGTGAGATAGATTCCCAAGCGTTCATCGGCACTAAAATCATAGCCTAATTCCTGAAGTTGTAAACCTAATTTCATGTGTGCCACGGTGTAGGGAGCCATCAGTAACTCAAACCCAAAGAGACGGGGTAATAAATGTTTACTAACATAACTAGACCACATCCCTTTCTGTTGACGAAAACTATCATAGATATGGTCGATAACAGCGTGTAAAAAAGTGCCAGTTCCCACAGCAGGATCGAGGATTAAAACTTGGTGAACTTCCTGAGTTTCTTGGCTATTATTAGGATGCTTAATCGTAATTTTTTTGGCATCGGCCAAACCTTTAGGAATCTGAAACTTATTTTTTAGAATATAGTCCACACTGCGAACCATGTAAGAAACCACGGGTTCAGGGGTATAATAAACCCCCCTAGACTCACGCATTTTACTATCGTATTCTGCTAAAAAAGTCTCATAAAAGTGAACCACAGGATCCTGTTTGCGCGTGCGTTTTCCAAAGCTGTCGAGAATCCCCTCCATGTCCGTTTGTTGTAAAATAGTCGCTAGAGTATCCACGGCCCAAGTAATCCGCTCATCTAATTCTGTACCAGCAATTTGATGAAAAATTCCCCGCAAAAAAGGGTTAGTTTTCGGCAGTCGAAATGCTGCCGTTTCCCTGGAAAAAGAACTTATTTGATCCGTATTACAGCGTGCCGCAAATAAACCATAACAAATTGTTTGTGCATACATATCCGCAAACTGTGCTTCGTTGAGATCACTAATTAAAACTCGTTGAAAAGATTGCAATTGTTGCCGCAACATTCCCCCGCAATCTTGATCTTTTAAAGCTTGGCCGATTGCATCTCGAATTAACTGCGCTAAAGCGGCCATTTTTTTCGCTAATTCTCGCGGTGTTGTTATCTGAATAACTTTCGAGAGGAAAAATTGACAGAACAGTTGTTCTACTTGTAAAATACCCTGGGAATCAGGTTTAATTTGCTTTTTTTGATTAAGAGTTGCCACAGACGCTGATAGACGCAATTCTCCCGATACATACCAACGAAATTCTAAATGATCGGTGATAATTAAATTACCCAAAGCCTGTAAATAACGTTTGATTTGGGGAGTATTTTCAACCTTTTTGAGAGAAGTTCCGATATCTTTTGCTTCCAGATGGCCAATTTCTACTATACCCTGATTAATCACAAAATCCGGAGCGCCACAAGCAATCCTTTTCGGTTCATTGAGAGCTTGTAGGTTATTATTTAGGGATTCAATTAATTTTTTTAAAGCAGGACGATAACTGTGTTCTGTGGCGTTACCCTGTTGATAAATTCCCGTGATTTCCTCTAGATATTTTGGCAGTGAGTTACTCATTATCGTTGCGATATACAAACGTTCTCCTATAGATAAAATATAACCTCATTTGGCCTCAATGTCTCCTGAGATGCCCTCATCCTACCTTATCCCTATCCTCAAGGATACCAAAATCAGCTAAAATGAGATAATCGATAGGCGATAATCTCATCCCAACAACTTCACCAAAATATTAACGATGGTCAAAGTATCATCTCCCTTATCTCTAGAGCATCTCTACCATGTTCCCACCTACAGTATAGCCGATACTGCGCGCTATCTCCATATTCCTTTACCCACTCTGAGAACGTGGGTACGAGGACGCACCTACCCGACAAAAAAAGGACAAAAAGAGTTTTTACCCCTCATTCAACGGCCTAATCCGAATATTCCGCAACTTTCCTTTACTAACTTAGTGGAAGCGCACGTTTTAAGAGTTATTCGCACAGTTCATAACATCCCTCTCGATAAAGTTAGACTTGCCCTAGACTATATCAGTGAACAATTTAACACCGATCATCCTCTGGTTAAAAAACAATTTAGTACCGATGGAATTGACCTTTTTATTGAACAATTTGAACATTTAATTAATGCCTCGCGTTCGGGACAATTGACAATGAAACAAGTCTTAAATAATCTCTTAACTCGTATTGAATGGGATGAACAAGATATCGCCACACGGCTTTTTCCCACTATCGACATAAATGGGCAAGACTTCAGCGATAAAGTCCTAAAGATAGACCCGAATATTTCCTTCGGAAAACCCGTGATCACAGGAACAGGAATTCCCACTAAAATTGTCACAGAACTTTATGACGTGGGGGACTCTATAGAAGATATTGCCAATGATTATAATTGTCAACCTTGGCAAATTGAAAAAGCGATTTTATTCGAGTCCAATTGGCAAGCGGCATGACCTATAAATACACCTATTTTATCGACCGCGCTTTAGGAAAGTCTATCGGTGAAGCTTTGCAAGAAATAGGGGTTAAAATTGAATTTCATCATGCCCATTTTGCCCCAGATGCACCGGATACGGAGTGGCTACCTATTGTTAGTCAAAGAGGATGGATAGTATTAACTAAAGATGTAAACATTGGTAGAAATATTTTAGAAGTTCAACAGATAGCCCGTTATCAGGCTCAAGTATTTGTTCTAGTTTCTGGTAACTTACCTCGTCAAACCATGATTAATATTTTTGTCGCAACAATCGATAAAATTGAAAAAATAACCCAAGGTAATCAAGCCCCTTTTATCGCCAAAATATACCAAGATTTTCAAGTGAAATTGTGGAAAAATAAAAATGAATTAACTAGAATACTAGAAACTATTTAAAACCTATTAAAATAGTTTCTATCCAGTAACAAATTACAACTAAATTTGTTGACAATATTCTCACCATTACCTTTGATGCAATTGTCGAAATTGTCTGAGCAGTGAACCGGTTTAATCAACTTCTTAATCCCTCCACTTGCTGTTAAATTTATTTCCGTTCACTTCACCCAGGGGAAGGGGGGACTTCTGGCGGGATTTGAGTTAAACTAGAAAGGTTGACTATTGACAAACATCGATCGCACAGGAGTAAATTATGTCTAGAGTCTGTACTATGACGGGGAAAAAGGCCAATAACGCCTATGCGGTGTCCCACTCCCACCGTCGCACCAAAAAATTACAAGAAGCTAACCTACAATGGAAAAGAGTTTGGTGGTCGGAAGGCAACCGTTGGGTAAAACTACGCGTCTCCACCAAAGCTATCAAAACCATTGAAAAGAAAGGATTAGCCGTCTTCGCTAGAGAAGTAGGCTTAAACTTGAATTTGTACTAAATGAGTAGTTCAGAAGTGGAGACGAATCGGCCCTATGGTTGACTCCTCTGCTTTTGATTATTAAGTATTGCAACAGGCCGTGATGTGGGGTGAAAACTACCTTTAAGATTAAAAACTTAAAACGACCTGTTCAGGAGAATTTCAATGTACTCAACCCTATTAATGGCCGCCACCGCCGTACAAGGTTCCAGCGAATGGAGTCCCAAAGTGGCGATTGTCATGATTATCTGCAATATTCTCGCTATTGCTTTCGGTAAAGCGACTATTCAACAACAAAATGTCGGTCCTGCTTTACCTTCCCCCGCTTTATTCGGTGGTATGGGATTAGGCGCTTTACTGGGTACTACCAGTTTTGGTCATGTCCTCGGCGCCGGTGTCATCCTCGGTCTCTCCCGTCTCGGAGTTATCTAAATCTGTTTTGATTTTCTCAATCGGTGGCCAAAAGTCACCGATTTCTTTTGTGAAAAATTCTGGAGTATATAATAAATATGACCTTACCTCAAAAAAACTCTTTTTGGTACGATGAGCGATTTCAGAAGATTTTTCTACAGGTAATTATTCTGCTAATTGTCTGCCTAATTTTCTGGTTTTTTGGTCGCAATTTAGTGATTAATTTCCAACGCTTACGCTTAAGTTTTGGCTTTGGCTTTCTCTTTGATACCGACCGACCAGCTTCTTTTGCTATTGGTGACTCTCCTATTGCCTACAGTCCCACCGATACCTATTTTCGCGCTCTTTTGGTGGGATTAGTTAATTCCCTCCGCATTATGATTAGTGGCATATTTTTGGCGATTAGTCTGGGAATAGTCATCGGGTTAGGTCGTTTGTCCGATAATTGGTTAATTCGTCAGTTGGCTACAATTTATGTGGAAACTATTCGCAATACTCCCCTATTATTACAATTATTTTTTTGGTATTTTGCTGTGTTTCTGAAACTGCCGAAAATTGAGGACTCTCTAGAGTTTTTTGGCAGGGTATTTTTAAATAACTCAGGAGTCTATTTACCTTTTCCCGCTAATAGTTTCAGGACATGGTTAGCCTTAGCTATAATTATTTTAGGAATAATTCTCTCAGTATTTTTATCCCTAAAAAATAAACTTAGTTTATGCCTAACTAGCCTACTAATCCTAGTTATAATTCCTCTAATCTGGGGTTTACAATGGCAAAGTCCCCAAGTTAATCCTCTTAATCAAAATATTGACTTCGGTTTACATCTTTCTTCTGAGTTTGCTACTCTCCTAATCGGTTTAACTGTTTATACAGCTGCCTTTATTGCGGAAACGGTACGGGGGGGGATTCAATCGGTTAATCGGGGACAATGGGAAGCAGCTAAAGCTTTGGGATTAAAACCTTTATTAGTGATGAGATTAGTAATTTTTCCCCAAGCTTTGCCAGTGATTATTCCTCCTTTAACTAATGAATGTTTAAACCTGGTTAAAAACTCTAGTTTAGCGATCGCTATTGGTTATAATGATATTTATGCTATCTCTAGTACCATCGCTAATCAGACAGGAAAAGCTGTAGAAATGTTAATAGTAGTTATGGCAACCTATTTATTCTTTAATCTGGTGATTTCCTTGACTATGAATCAATTAAACCAACGGGTAAAAATTCAGGAAAGGTAGGGTGTGTTAGCGAGCGCGTAACGCACCGAATCGCACCAAAAGGTAGCCTAACGCACCAGAATTTAGCGATAAATTAATTAATGAGCATTACCAGAATATAAAGCGGTGATAATTGCTGTCACCGCAGGACTAAGACTAGATAAAACCACCACGGAAGCGGTGGCAATGATGATAGTAGTAGCCATTCTCACCATACCATCTGTACCTTTTTGATAGGCATCAAATTTATATTCTAATCGGTCAACTTTTTGACCAAGTTCTTCTCGCAATTGAATCAACGCTTCTCTGATGTCATCATTACTGGGATTTTCGGGAATTTGCATAACCTTAATTAGCAATCAACTAACAACCGCCTATATTATAGCAGTTCTCAGCCATAAATTACAATTTTTTATCAGGAGGAGGAGTCAATCGCCAACGCACTAAAAAACTATCAATACTTTCTAAACATTCCAAGTCATCTTTAGGTAAATAAGAATCTTTTGACAAGAAAGAAAAAGCCTGCTGAAACTCTTGACTATCAGCTTGAATCGGACTAGCAAAATGACAAGGAATAACCTGTTTAATCGGCCATTGGGAAATTCTATCAACCCATTGAATAACCTCGTCAGTAGTGCGATTAAGAATCAAAGTTTGCAAAATTGGGGCTACTATTAACCTCCCCTCGCGACGCAAATTTAAAAAAGTCTTTTGCCAATCATCCCCCCATTGAAAAGGGAATAAACCAAAATAGGCTTTTTTACTCTTTTCCTTAGCAGTAAAAGCATCTCTAAACACCTTAATCCAATTGGGAACAGCTAAAACAGGAGGTTGAAAATAAAGAGCAAAAAGACAAATTCTTTGCCAACCCCGACGGCGATTTTCTGGGGTATCCTCCACCAGATCCTTAGCCGTATTTTTAGCGTGAAACAGCAGCGCATAGGGGTCTAATTCTAAAATAGCGGGAGGATCTTCTGGGATAGAAATAATGCCATCAGTCAGCAGCAGAGTTTGAGAGTAGTGATGAAAAAAAGCCACCTCCGAGAAGTAGCCCACATTCAGATCAATTGCGGGTAAAATTTCATAACTAAAATCTTTTCCTAAAGGAGTAGTTGCCGAGTCAGCAGGTAAAATTTCCGTTCGTTTTGCTGGTAAACCCAACCAACTCAAAGGCAAATTAAGAGGAAAACTCCATTGATTAGGAGCAACATAAACTATAGCCTTAGGAAAATAACGAGCAAAAGGACCCACAAAAACCTTATGTTCAATCCCAGAAATCGTCGGCAAAATAATATACTTAACTTCCCCGTGTTCACTTTCCAACTCACGCATTAAGCGAATACATTCCGGAGTCGGGGCCACAGGTGCATAAACAAATAAACCCCCAGATGCTAACTTAATTACCGTCATGCGAATCGGCACAACCACATAAAAAATACCCTGCAATTGCTCAAATGTCCAGAGCGTATCTTTCACCACTTCTTGGCGAATTGTCCGTCTTTGACCGTAGGGATAAAGTGGTACAATTGGCCAGAAAGGCCATGATAAATCTTGCGGACTAATTGCGGCTTTTGTCATCGTCTGATTCTATGGCTGAAAATCTCTATTTTAGTTATCATAAACCCTTCTAATCCCCATGACTAATAAACTGCCCATTGATTCTTTGGTCAATACTTGGAATAGTCTCACGGGGGAAGTGATGAAAAGACTCCCCATCGACCAGTTGACTAATACTGTCCTCCAGTGGTTTAGTGTCAGTGATAGTCAAGTAGCGGAAATTTTAGAAAAAGTCCGTCAAGAATTACCCACCACCGAGGCGCTGTTAATCGGTAAACCGCAAACGGGAAAAAGTTCGATTATTCGGGGAATAACGGGAGTTTCGGCGGAAATCGTCGGGCAAGGTTTCCGTCCCCACACCCAAAACACCCAGCGCTACACCTACCCCGCAGAAGATTTACCCCTGTTGATTTTTACCGATACGGTGGGGTTAGGAGATGCCTATCAACACACAGAGACGATAATCGCGGAATTATTGGCAGATTTAGCTGAAAATACGGGACGCGCCCAGGTTTTTATCGTGACGGTAAAAATTGATGATTTTGCCACCGATAGCCTTCTGGAAATTACCAAACAACTGCGGCAAAAATATCCTAAAATCCCCTGTTTACTGGCTGTAACCTGCCTTCATCAGCTTTATCCTCCTAATATCGCCGATCATCCCCCTTATCCTCCCGATTTCGAGGATATCAATCGCGCCTATCAAGAAATTAAAGAAACTTTTAAGGATTTATACGACAATTCTGTGATAATAGATTTTACCCTAGAGGAAGACGGTTACAACCCTGTTTTTTACGGTTTAGAGGCATTTAGAGACAATTTAGCTGATTTATTGCCAAAAGCTGAGGCTAACACCATCCACCAACTTTTAGATCGGGAAACCAGCGATAAATTAGGCCATCTCTATCGGGACGTGGCCCGACGCTATATGTTAGCCTTTTCCGTGATAGCGGGAACCTTGGCGGCGATTCCCTTACCCTTAGCGACTATGCCCGTGTTAACCGCCCTACAAGTGTCAATGGTGGGGGTTTTAGGCAAATTATACGGTCAAGTCTTAACCCCATCCCAAGCCGGCGGAGTCGTCAGTGCGATCGCTGGCGGCTTTTTGGCCCAGGCCATCGGTCGGGAATTAGTGAAATTTATCCCCGGTTTTGGCAGTGTCATCGCCGCTTCTTGGTCTGCTGCCTATACCTGGGCCCTAGGAGAGGGCGCTTGTGTCTATTTTGGCGATTTAATGGGGGGTAAAAAACCCGATCCTAAGAGGATTCAAAGGGTGATGAAAGAGGCTTTTTCTGCTGCCCAAGAAAGATTTAAAAATGTCGCTACGGGAGGAGATAATTAAGCGGTATTCAAAGATTATAGTCATTTCAAATAAATCTGATACACTCTAGAGCGATGGGAAAATATCTTAAGAATTTCTGGTATGTAGATATAGATTCGTCCAGTGTACGAGGGTGAACTGACTAATAACAGTTATCAGTTAGACGTTTTCAGTACAATACCGAAGGCACTGCCTAATACTGTGCCGAGCTTGTAGTATATTAACCAAGTGTAATGCGTCTCTTGAACGGGAAACGGCTTTGCTGGTTTTAAGTATGAATTGTCCCCTAGACAATTTTTCAAACCTAGTCCTCAGCGTTGGTTGTGGATAGGATGCACAATTAGCATTCATATCTTGATTCAGCAACGCCTAAAACTGTTAGAATAGGTCAAGTCAATTAACTAGAGGCCCTATGTTAGCTCTAACCTATCCACACATAGAAAAAAGTGACGACCAACCCGCACATTTACAAAGATTACCGCGTATCCGCGTTGCTCAAATTGTCATGGACTACATCGCCTATGGTTGGTCCGTAGAAGAAATCTGTCGTCAACACCTTTATTTAACCCTAGCCGAAGCTCATGCAGCCATGGGTTACTATTTTGACCATCAAGAAGAAATTGACCAAGAAATCACCCTGGAATGGCAACAAGTACAAGAAAATATGACTCATCAAGCTGCCAAGTCGCCTTTTTATATTCGTATGAAAGCAAAAGGGCTACTGTAAATGACTATTGCCTTGTACATGGATGTTCATGTTCCCCAAGCAATTACCGAACAGTTGCGTCGCTGAGGCATAGATGTATTAACAGCATTTGAAGACGGAACCGAACAACTACCTGATGATCAACTTTTGCTAAGAGTAACTGAGCTTAAGCGCATTCTCTTTACCCAAGACATTCGCTTTAGAGTTTTAGCCGAAACTTGGCAACTAAAAGGCAAACCGTTTTCAGGTTTAATTTTTGGTCATCAACTTGGAGGCACTATCGGTCAATTTGTCAAGGATTTAGAATTGATTGCTAAGGCTTCTGAACCTGACGAATGGCTCAATACAGTTGAATATATCCCGTTCAAGTAATAGACAAAACATATCAAAAATGTGCCATCAGTTTCAGTGAGTAGCAGTATAATGGCTTTATGCAGTTTGACTGGGATAAAAATAAGGCAGAACGCAATCTATCAAAGCACGAAGTCTCATTTGAGGAGGCAAAAACTGTTTTTGATGATCCTCTCTATGTTGACTTCTACGATCTAGATCATTCTGAAGATGAGGATCGTTATCTTCTCGTTGGACAGTCAAACCGAGGACGATTGTTGATTGTATCCTATACCGAAAGGGGTAACTTAATACGCCTCATTAGCGCAAGAGAAGTGACAAAAACCGAGCGAGAAACCTATGAACAGGGATAAGTCAGGAATGGAAGATGATTTACGCGCAGAGTATGACTTCAAGAGCCTTCGAGTCAGAAAGTTAGGCCCTGGAAGAAAAAGTTTTGGTGGAGTTACTGTACGGTTAGAACCTGATGTCGCAGAAATGTTTCCTAGTGCTGATGCAGTTAATGAGGCACTACGATTCTTAATTAGAGTGATGCGAGATAATCAGGCTCTTGCTCCAACGGCAGCGGCTAAAAATTCAGAGGTAGCCGAAGATTAAAACGATTGCTAAATAGTCAAAAGTGCCTCAAGGTGATAGCGTTGTAGCACCTTAAACCCTATACTTTACCCACAGTTAAAAACGAAAGGAAAAAGGCAGTAAATCCGAGAGATTAAAACAATAATTTTGCTGAGTTCCACAGATAATAATCTCCGCTTGCGGTGCTAATTCGGCTATCCATTGACGACAGGCTCCGCAGGGAGTTAACTGACTAATATCATCCTTCCCATCGATACAGGCTATAGCGATCGCCCGTACTTCTCGATCGCCCGCTGCGATTATTTGCGCTAAAGTTGCCCTTTCCGCGCACAAACTCAAGCCATAACTCGCATTCTCTACATTAGTACCAGCATAAATCTTTTTATTTGTCAAAACCGCTGCCCCCACCCGAAAACGGGAATAGGGAGAATAGGAAAGTTTCGCCACTTCCCGAGCAGTGTCACAGAGTTGTTGTCTTTCTTGGTCAGATAGGGTCATCGGCTAGATAACATCCGAGGGAACTTTGATTACTTCTTAATTATCGGTTTGGTCGTGCTTTGATGACATCCGAGCAAGACGGCCATTTGCCGTTGAGATAAATTTCCCTCTTGACTAGGTTGGTAGAGTAAGTTTCTTTGTTCTATGTTAAGATGTTGGTAGCTTAGTTTTTGGGATTTGTTGTTGCATTGATCCGACAATACCTCATGAGCCTTTCTCTGTCAACTCTTAAGGAGTCGTGCGTTTCATTTTTGAATTGGCGATTTAAGATCAGTTTTGTTTAAGTATCTTTTACCATGACTTCTACATCGAACTTTCAGTCGAAGATAGTCTCAGAGTTTTAGCCGACCTCGAACTCAGGCTAGTTGCTCATTTTCACAGCAAAAACTGCATCCATAAATTTATCGCCGAATTTTAGCATGGAAATTGACACACTACTGCAGCAAATTGATATTGGAGAAGACCAAGAATATGAGTTTAAATCAGCCGAGGGAGGCTTGCCAAAAGACATTTGGGAAACTCTTTCAGCTTTCGCTAATACCGATGGCGGTTACATTATTTTGGGTGTTAGCGAAAAAAAACCTAGATTAGAAATTACAGGAGTGCGTAACCCTAAAAATCTTCAACAAGAGTTTTGGGATAACCACAACAACCGACAAAAACTGAATATATCTATCTGTTCTAATTCAGACGTAGAAGTTAAAAAGATTAATGAATATCAGCTTCTCATTATTCATATTCCTAGAGCTACCCGAACTCAGCGTCCTGTATATATTAACAATAACCCAATGACTGGTACATATAAGCGAAATTATGAGGGAGATTATCGCTGTCATAAGGAGGAAATAGAGCAAATGTTTCGCGATGCCAGCAATGAACCTCAAGATTTTCAAGTTTTAGATAATTTTAATCTCAACGATATTGATCCTGAGACTCTGAAAGTATTTCGCCAACGGTTCAGCAATCGCGAACCCGATCATCCTTGGTTAGCATACAATGATCAACAATTACTCCATCAGTTAGGAGGATGGCGACGAGATAGAAATTCTAGCCAAGAAGGATTAACTGTAGCGGGTTTACTCATGTTTGGACGAGAACGCAGTATTTTAGATGCTTTCCCCCATTATAGTCTCGACTATCAGGAAAAATTCTCTGACGATCCTGAAAAAAGATGGACATATCGCTTAACTCTTGATGGTAAATGGGAAGCTAATTTACTTAACTCTTATTATCGTGTTTATGGCAGATTAATTAATAATTTAGATGTTCCTTTTCAATTAGACAAAGATGCCGTTCGTAAAGATGAAACCCATGTTCATGAAGCTTTAAGAGAGGCTTTAGTTAATACTTTAATCCACGCCGATCACCAGTCTTCACGGCCTATAAAGGTGGTAAAATCTATCGATGGCTATCTGTTTTCTAATCCCGGTCGTCTGAGAATTCCCCTACAGCGTCTCTATGAAGGCGGCACTAGCGATCCTCGTAATCCTCATCTACAAAAAATGTTTCAAATGCTCGGATTAGGTGAAAAAGCTGGCTCTGGATTTGGAAAAATTCTTCGTGCTTGGAAAGAACAACAATGGTTGAGTCCCCTAGTTTCGGAAAAACTTGACCTAGAAGTTACATCTGTTAATTTACCGATGACAAGTTTTATTCCCGAGGCAGTTGAAGTGGAATTAAAAAGGATTATCGGGGATGCTTACCGTCAGTTAGGTGATCTTGATAGGATAATATTAGTATTAGCGCATCAATTTGAGGAAATTAGTAATACTGACATTCAGCGTTATCGATCAGAACATCCCAGAGATATTAGCGAACACCTTCGTAATTTAGTTCAAAATGGCTGGTTACACCAGTCAGGTAAGTGTCGGGGAACACGCTACACCCTATCTAACCAGAATTCTTCAGCGCAACTTTCTCTATTACCAAGCTCCGAACATTACCCACCAAGCTCCGAACATTACCCACCAAGCTCCGAACATTACCCACCAAGCTCCGAACATTACCAACAGTTAGAGGCAATTGCTGAACCCATACGCAGAAAAGGCCGCTCTAGTAAAGATTCGGTACGAAAAGTGATTCTTGAACTATGCTCCCAACAATATCTACCCCTCCGAACATTAGCTCAACTGCTCGGAAGAGAACCTGATACTATTCGTAATCACTATGTTAACCCGATGATAGATGAGGGATTGCTGACGCTTAAGCATCCCGAACAAAGGAACCATCCTCAACAAGCTTATCGAACAGTATCTCGCTCGCATTTCCTATCAGCGCAAGATGAGTAAACACCCGCTCCTCAAATCCGAGAGATTAAGCAGACTACATCGGCAAGCCACTAATTTAGCGATCGATACCTAACTTACCACTTAACATTTCCCTGACCATTTGAGCGGTAGCAGGGGCCAATAAAACCCCGTTGCGGTAGTGTCCCGAGGCCAGAATAACGTTATCGTATCCGGGCAAATATTCGATGATGGGAGCGGATTTTTTCTCCGGTCGCGGTCGCTTACCAGACCAAGTACGCACGATCGCACCCGCAGCCAAAGAGGGACAAAAAGCGATCGCTTTTTGATACACTTGCTCTAACAGAGCAGTATCGGGGATAATTTCGCCCTTTTCGTCCATAAATTCCACCGTTGCTCCAATCCAGTATTCCGCTCCGGCCAAAGGCAGAATATGCAGGTCATTTCCCGTTAAAATCGGCTTAAAATCGGAACTTTCTAAGGGTTGCGTCAATTTTATCTGCAAAGCTTGCCCTAAAACCGGTCGGATCTCCACTGGATGGCTAAGAGTTTCGGTTAAAGCAGTGGAACCGATTCCCGCAGAAAGAATCAAAAAGTCGCTTTCCTCTATACCATTGGAACTATAAACCTGGGTGCATTGCCTCAAATTAGAGCCATGAAGCTCTGTCTTCCCAAAATTTTCAACTTTTACCCCAAATTGACATTTAACCCCCCTTCTTGCCGCAGCAGCGACGAGAGCCTCCGTGAGCAGGACCGGATTAATTTGACGATCCCTGGGAGAATAGATAGCACCCTGGAGATGATCGCTGGCCACTTGGGGACATTTTTGGTTTAAAGTCTCTTTATCCCAGATTTCTAGACAATATCCCTGTTCTTGGCGGATTTGGGCTAACTTGCGCCAATTTTCTTCGTCTTCGGCACTCGATCGCAGTAAGACAATACCATCACGGTAACAGGGAATAGTCAGTCCAGTGAGGGATTCTAGCTCAGGAAGGAGGGTTTCGTAACGTTTTAAACTTTCTTGCCGCAATTTCCAGGCTCTACCTTTAGTTTTATGGCTGATAATCCCCATTAAAATCCCTAAAGCTGCCCCGGTTGCTCCTTGTCCCGGTTTTTTTTCATCGATGAGGGTAATTTCTAATCCTTCGATGGCGCTTAATTCGTAGGCAATGGTGGCCCCTACTATCCCCGCACCGATGATGACAATTTTAGTCATAAACTCCAGAGGCTATTTTTCTAGCAGCAACAGGACTAAAAAAGGGTTGAGGCTGCATCTCACATTTGCAGAAATACGGACAATCAGCAATTATCAGTGATTTTTAAATTATCACAGATATATCAGCAGCTGCGTGTAAGCATCCCACCGAAAGACTAATGCGCTCCGGGGTTTGGGGGCGGCGCCACGCCCCCAACGGGGGGTTTGGGGGGTAGAACCCCCCAAAGACTTGGATTGAGTGATAAAATCGGAAGTAATTACCAATTTTAGAAGACAGTTTACATTTAAATAAAAATCCCAACTCAACAGATTTACAAAAATGAGATGCACCCAGGGTTGAAATCTGTTCAACCCCGATAATTAATTACAGAACCCGGAAAATAAAAGGATAACGGAAAACCTTATAAGCATCGTTCCAGACTTGCAGAATAGCAAGAATGGGGAGAACAATATTCACCACAGCAAGAATCGGTAAGAGCAAATAACCGATTAAAACCCAAACTAGAATCCCAGCAATTAGGTAGTATAACCACATATTCAGGTGAAAGTTTAAAGCTTCTTTGGCGTTTTCCTTCACCGTTTCATCATCAGAAATGAAATAAATAGCTAAAGGAATCCCCACCGATACCAGCGTAGCACTCAAAAAGATCGAAGCGTGACAAGCCACGGATAGGAGTCTTTTTTTGGTTAAATCTTCACTCATGACCATCGGGTTTATCCCCCTAAAATTGGCGGAGAAAGCGGATATCGCTATTATAACAACGGCGAATATCGTCTATCTCATGTAATACCATAGCAAATCTTTCCACGCCAAAACCAGCAGCAAAACCCGTATAGATTTGGGGGTCATAACCGACTGCTTTTAAGACATTGGGATCCACCATACCACAGCCCATCACCTCCAACCATTTGCCTTTCCACTGTACATCTACCTCGGCCGAGGGTTCGGTAAAAGGGAAGTAGGAAGCGCGGAATTTAACCGGTAAATCGGCCCCAAACATTTGCTTAAGAAATTCTTTAATTGTTCCTTTCAAATCCGTAAAAGTTAATCCCTTATCCACCGCTAATAATTCCACTTGATGGAAAACCGCGGAATGGGTTGCATCCACGGTATCGCGACGATAAACGCGGCCCGGGGCCACAATCCGAATCGGGGGTTCGTGACTTTCCATGTAGCGAATTTGGACCGGGGAGGTATGGGTCCGCAATAAACGACCATCCCTCAAGAAAAAAGTATCCTGCATATCCCGGGCCGGATGGTCAGCAGGGATATTTAAAGCCTCAAAATTATAATAATCGCTTTCTACCTGCGGCCCAGTGGCGATGCTGTAACCCAGACCGACGAAAATATCGATCATGCGATCAACTGTGCTATTTAAGGGGTGAATTCGCCCTAAAGGACGGCTAAGAGCAGGTAGGGTGACATCGAGGGTTTCCGCCGCTAATTTCGCTTGAATTTGGGCATTATTTAGACTTTCTCGCCGGGATTCCAGCATCGATTGTACTGATTCTTTGACCTCATTAGCGATCGCACCGAGGCGCGGTCTCTCTTCGGGGCTTAATTTGCCCATTTCCCGTAAAATCTGCGATAATTCTCCTTTCTTACCCAGATAATTCACCCTTAGCTGTTCTAAGTCTTCTAGGGTTGTTGTTTCTTCGATGGAATTTTCCGCTTTCCCTGCTAGGGTTTTTAGGGCAGTTTCGATCGGATGGGGGGATAAACTCATAATTAGGGCATTTTCTAGGGCAGCATTCTAGTCTAGTTTATCTGCTCGGGTGGCGGGAGAGGCAGAATCAATCAAAGCTAATAGCTATGTGCTACGATGGAAGTCGAGAATAAAAGTCGGCACTGCGGCTCGTTGTCAGTATTAATGGTCAAAGCGTTTCTGTTTAGTATTGGTTCAGCTAGTTCCCGAAATCTTGGTTCTCTACAAATCTGTTGTTTTTATCTGTGCAAGGATAGTTTTTATGTCAATTTATGTTGGTAATCTCCCCTTCGAGGTTGACCAAAACGACGTAGTCGAAGTTTTTACCGAATATGGTACAATTAAGCGCGTTCACTTTCCCATGGATCGGGAAACGGGCAGAAAACGCGGGTTCGCTTTCGTGGAAATGGAAACCCCAGAGCAAGAATCGGCCGCTATTGCCGCTCTTGACGGTGCTCAATGGATGGGACGAGAATTAAAAGTCAATCAAGCTCGTGAAAAAGAACCCAGATCTTCCTTCGCTGGTGGCAATCGCAATCGGGAGCGTCGCTACTAATCCCCGATCGTAACCATTCTAGGCTATGATTACTTAACTTCTTTTCATGGTCAATAGGGGAAGCGATCGCTCGTTTCCCCGCTTGTCTATCTAATATCCCAAGGAGATTCCTGTGGCTAAACGTCGTAATTTGAAAAAAGAAAAAGCTGAACGCAACCGCGCTTACGCTCGTCAATTCCGGGCTGCCTCTAATCGTACCACCACCAGAGGAGGTAGAGGCGGTTATTCCAGCGATCAAAGACAATCTTCGGAAAATGAAGGGGCAGCCGATACCTAATCTGCTGACTTAGTTAAACTAGCAATAAAAGCCATAGCCTCGCTTTTATTGCTGACTGTTCCATCTAAAGTCGCCCCCAACACCGCCGCAAGTAATAGTTTAAACTGGAGACCGGGTTGATAACCCAAAGCTTTTAGGTCATTGCCGTCGATAGGAGCCTCAATCTGCGACCATTTAGTTAAATATTGCCAGATTAAACCCCGAATCCTAGTCTGACTCCTCACCGCCACCAATAACAAACTAGGAACCTGATAACCATTGAAAAAGCTGACAATTTGACTAACGGGTCGATCATAAGCAAAATTATTGCTAATCTCCTTTTCCATAACTTCTAGTTTTTGTAAACGCTCCACAGTATCTTTGGGCAATTGTAAATTATTAGCGATCGCTATTCTTTCCCCCACAGCCAGAGAAGCGATTAATAATTCCAACCGCATTAACCAAACATTCACTGGCAATTCCAGACTTAAACAATCTAACCAACGACTGAGACAGCGCAATTGTCGCCATAAAGCCCGATTTAAACTTAAATCCCCGTGTAAACAGTGCAAAGCCCCCAAATCAGCCAACTTTTCTAAGGCACTTTCCCAGTAATCCGCCTCTAAAATATAATTCAACTCCGCTTTTAAACGGGACTGTAAAGCGGGTGCATTCTGATTTTGTTGCCGTGAGCGATCATAAACCCCACTTTCGATCGCATACCTAATATAGTTTTCTGTCAACGGTTCAATAACAAATCTTAAGCGAGTGGCAAAACGCACCGCTCGATAGATGCGCGTCGGATCCTCGATAAAACTATTAGCGTGGAGAACCCGGATGTGTTGGGCGCGTAAATCCAACATACCGCCAAAAAAGTCGAGTAATTCCCCCTCTTTCGGCGAAGTGAGGCGAATTGCCAGAGCATTAATCGTAAAATCCCTTCTATACAAATCCTGTCGAATCGAACTAGCCTCCACTTGGGGATTACTGGCAGGATAGGGATAGAATTCCGTGCGTGCCGTGGCGATATCCACCCATAACGAGCCAAAACGCTCATCTTTGTGCCATAACAAAGCCGCCGTCTGAAATTCCCCGTGAATCGATAACCGGGCCCCCGGATAAATTTCCTTTAGACAATTAGCCAATTCCACCCCCGCACCCACACCAGCGGCGCGATGACAACCATCCACCACTAAATCGATATCCTGTAACAATAAACTATCCCTTTCTGTGGCTAACAATAAATCCCGCACCGCACCCCCAACCAGATAGAGATGCCAACCGCGTTTTTGAGCGGCAGCGGCGGCAGCTTGCAGGAATGACCATAAAATCGACTCTAAACGCTCTTTAATCGCCGGTAAAAGACAGGAAACCAAAGCAACCCCTTCAAAACGCACCCGCTCATTTTGATGAATCTGTCTTAATACATCTGTACGAGTGACGATACCGACTAACTGCCCATTTTCTAGTACAGGTAAACGCCCCAAATCATACGTTACCATCAGCGACTCGATTTCCTGAAGAGAAGTGTCCGGGGTAATAGTTTTCGGATTACAAGTCATGTATCCCTTCACAGGAGAGCGAGAAAAGCCGTGATGGAGAGCTAAATCGAGGTCACGACGAGAAATCACTCCAACTAAGCGATCCTGCTCATCTACCACCGATAACCCCGAATGGCCGTAACGGAAAAGGATGCGCTCGGCTTGAGATATGGAAGTATCGGGACGAATTGTTCGCACCGGAGAAGACATTAAATCCCTAGCGGTGGGAGAAGGAGGAATTTGAGCAATTAAGTTCCCCAGCAGTTGGTTTAACTGTTGAACTGGCTGAACATCGCGAAAACTCACCGAAGCGGCCTGAGCATGACCACCGCCGTTATAGGGGGAAAAAAGCTGATATAGATTCACCCCATCGATTCTAGAGCGACCAATCACAGTTAAACGCTGTCGGGAATTATCTTCCTCGTCTTTACTATAACTATGGCCAAAAAGTAGCGCATCACTATCGGATAATTCCAGTAGGCGCTCGGCCACACTAGACAAACCGGGGATAAAATCGGCAGTATGGAGAAGAACGTGGGCGATTTTACGGTCATAAATCGTTTTAATCTCTAGATTTTCCCATGCAAGGCTAAATAACTCCTGTAAGCGCGGGGAAAAACTCGGTTGACAGTATTGGGCGATCGTTTTAATGTTAGCAGCACAGGTCATTAACCAAGCCAAAGCATAGGCATCCCTGGGGGTACTACCAGCAAAAGTCAGGGAACCGGTGTCAACGTGAATACCGAGCGCCATTACCGTCGCTGCCATCGAGTTTGGTTTAATCTGGGCTTTTTGTAAAGCTTCGACAATTAAAGTCGTGGTGGCTCCCACCGCTTCTAAATGGACGCTAGAGGCATGGATATCGCTTTCACTATCCAAATGATGATCATACAATTCGATCGCCTGTAAATGCCCTAAATCGAGCCACTGGGAGGCTTTTCCCAGACGCTCCCGCCACTGATTATCAACGATAATTAAAGAGCGAATACTCGCCGGATTGACACTACGCAGTTCAATTAAAGCGAACTCATCCCGATGCAGGGCTAAAAATTCCCTCACCGTCGGGTGCGCGCCTCCCGTTAACACAATGCGACTACCCGCTTTCAGCAACGATAAACCCACCGCTGCCCCCAAAGCGTCAAAATCCGCCGTTTGATGACATAAAATTAAATCCATAGTTTTTTTTGGGGTTTTAGGGGTTGGGGGTTAGGGGTTGAGGGTTGGGGGTTTTGGGGTTTTAGGGTTTTGGGGCATTAGTTGAATTTCCCCATTTCCCCACCACCTATCCCCTATCCCCTAATCCCTATCTCTTATTTCCATTAAGTAACAAAATTTGGTAGGGTTGAAGACTGCGAGAGTAAGTTGCTCCAAAAGAGGTAAAATCAGGATACATCCGAGAGCCGATGACCTTGAAGATGGGCGCAAGCAACCCGTAAATCCATAACCTAAATGGTTCAAAAATATGGTAGTAGCGAAGATGTTGAGCTTTCAAGCGAGGTAGTCAATTAGGATATGTGCAAAAGTAAGTTCAAATGCCTTGTGGCTATGAACTAAAGGTCTTGCCGTTTAGACCTTGGATGTTCTTATTCTTTGAGCGGAAGTAAACCACTCATTTAACAAGTCCTTCCAAAACTTCAGTTGTCTATAACTCTGGAGAACGGTAGTATATCAGGGAGAATTATCTAATATCAAGTGTTTTAGGAGAACCCAATCATGTCTATTGTCTTTCAATTTTTTCTCATTGCCCTAGTTTTATTTTCCTTGCTGATGGTGATTGGTGTCCCCGTTGCCTATGCTTCCCCCCAAAACTGGGACCAATCGAAACCCCTTCTCTATGTAGGTTCGGCAATTTGGGCGATTTTAGTTGTTGCCGTCGCTATTTTAAACTTTTTAGTGATTTAGTTTCGATCAGGGGAACGGGAGTCAGGAGGAGGTAGGGTGATAGGGTTTTGGGGTGATAGAGTGATGAGACAGCTTCCCCCACTTCCCCACTTCCCCACTTCCCCACTTCCCCACTCCCCAATTCCCCACTTCCCCACTTCCCCACTTCCCCACTTCCCCACTCCCCAATTCATAATTCATAATTCCCACTCCTATCCCCTTCTACCTATGACTGTTTTTGAGGGAAATTTTACCGAGGATATATCCTCTTGGCGCTTTGCGATCGTGATTGGTCGTTTTAATGATCTGGTCACTGATAAACTGTTATCAGGCTGTCAAGACTGTCTCAAGCGTCACGGGGTTGATGTTAATCCCGACGGTACGCAAGTGGATTATATCTGGGTACCCGGTAGCTTTGAAGTGCCAATGGTAGCCCGTCAAGTCGCCCTTTCCCACCGTTACGATGCCGTTATTTGTCTAGGGGCAATTATTCGCGGCCAAACGCCCCATTTTGACTACGTTGCTGCCGAGGCTGCTAAAGGCATCGCTGCGGCTGCTTTTCAGACAGGTGTTCCCGTTGTCTTCGGTATTCTCACCACTGATACTCTACAACAGGCCCTCGAACGGGCCGGTATTAAAAGTAATTTGGGCTGGAATTATGGCCTATCTGCCCTAGAAATGGCTAGTCTCATGCGTCAATTGCGCCCCCGGGATGAAGATAAACCCCTAGAATTATTGCAAAATAATCCCCAACAGGCACTGATGGAAGGCTAAGAAAATTCCCCCAGCATTTAGGATTTTAGTTGTCCCCACTCCCGGAGTTCCACTGATGAGCGAAGCTGAACAGAACAAATATATTAACCAACTCAGACGGCAATTAGTCAACGCTGTCGAGAGAATCAAGACTCTGGAATTAGATTTAGAACCAGAGGGGCGGATTACGGCAGCTTTTGACGCTATGGAACGGCATATAGATGAAAAATTCGCCGCAGTGGATGAAAAATTCGCCGCCATTGACAAGCGCTTTGATCGTTTGGAACATCAGTTCAACCGACTACAGGCTAAGATAGAAGTGGTTCTCGAAGCTATTACCGGTTTGGGGGATTTGCCAGAAGATGAATCATTGTAAAAAAATGCTCCAAACTACTTGACAAATGGTCTGAGATTTGGCATGATTGGGAGAGTGCGAAAAAAAAGGCTTGCGGGCATAGCTCAGTGGTAGAGCGTCACCTTGCCAAGGTGAATGTCGCGCGTTCGAATCGCGTTGCCCGCTTGAAAAAATCTTGAAATATACCTTAAGGCCAGGATGAATAATTTAGGGATATCCCTTAAGATGGGAATTACCCGTGAGCAATAGGGTTGAGGATTTTGGGCAACCGTTGAATACCTTAGCCATTGACCACGAGCGACTAAAAACAACCGTTTATAAACAAAAATTTAGCTTGTGCGACCGCATAAATATACCAAAATCGACCAACACCAAGACTATCCTTGTCCCTGTCGTCGGAAAGGGACATTATGCCCGATTTTATTGACCGATGCCTTTGGCTGCGATCGCTGTCAACAGATATTTGTGCTACAGGAAAACGGTCAAATTATCGAACAATTAGCCCCCCACTATCCCTATAAACGCAGTTGGCGCTGGACGGGATTTCGTTGGGTGAGTACCAATCAGCGCCTTGGACAAGAGGTATTACCCCTGATGGTGGGGATAATTCTGTTATTATCGGTCGTTTGGCTACCCTTAATTTTAAAATCACCGCCGGGGGTAAGCGTGATTTTTGGGGCAATTCTAGTTATGCTATTAGTTATTTTGCCCGCATTCATCTTTTGGTTAGCCTATCGACGCTAGACAAGAATCTATGATCGAAAGTTCCCCCAAAACCCCCCCGACGATCTTTAAGCAAGCATACAATGCTTTTCTGTATCTAGGTCAATTCAATGGCAACGAAAGAAATCGCGGGGTAATCGCGATCGCTAATGCCATTAAAACTGGCTTTGATCGCATTTTAGAAGCCAATACCCTCGATTTAGAAGTCAGTCGAGAGATGGCCGTCTCAGAACAAATGATTCGCTGGTTACGGTTAACTCCCGAACGTTTAGAGACGACGGTGGAGGTATTGCAACAACTAGCGGAAGCATCGGATCCGCTGCAACAGGTAATTAACGCGGCCTATCAACTTAATCCGTCCCAAACCTATTGCCAAAGAATGCCTTTAGGAGTGATTGCCTTAGTCTATGAAGGTTTTCCCGAATTAGCGATGGTAGCGGCGGGATTTTCCCTAAAAAGTGGCAATAGTTTGATTATTCGCGGTTCCAATGCCTCTAGTCATTCCGATGGAGTGATTACGGAAATTATCCAAGAAGCATTGGAAGATGTGGGTTTACCGGTGGATTGTGTGAGTGGTTTACCCTGTGATTGTAGTCCCTCCCTAGAGGAGTTAGTGACCCAGGAAAATTATGTTAATTTGATTATTCCCTACGGTCGCCCTAGTTTAATCGGTCAGGTGAGTCAATTGGCCACGGTTCCCGTTTTGCGTGCGGCCATGGGAAACTGTTATTTGTATTGGTCTCCTAGTGGCGATTTGGAGTTAGCTCGTCAGGTAATTATCGATAGTCATGGCAGCATACCCGATCCGGTTAATGCGATCGAAAAAGTTTTAATTAGTCCCCATCACAATTCTTCAACTTTAAGTCGTTTGTTTAAAAGTTTGCAGGAAAAAGGCTTTAAATTGCGGGGAGATACCCGATTAGCGGCGGATTTTCCCGAACATTTAACCATTGCTACCGATAATGATTGGCAAAGACCCTATTTAGAAAAAACGGTGGCCTTTAGGTTAGTGGATACCCTCACTGATGCGATCGCTTGGATTAATAAGTATAGTAGCGGTCACGCGGATTGTATTGTCACCGAATCCTATCGAGAAAGTCGTCAATTCGCCATGGAGTCCGATAGTGCTTTAGTTTATATCAATTCTTCACCCCGATTTGATCGCAATCCCAAACAGGGAGAATCGGTGTTTTTGGGCATTTCCAACCAAAAAGGCCAGCGCCGGGGGTTAATCAACCTAGAAACCTTTACCACCCTTAAACAGGTGGTGCAGGGGTAGTTTTGGTGAACTGGGTATTGTTAAGTTAGCTAGGGTTTGCGGCAAAAAGTTTTTCGTGGGGGTAGGGGTAGGGTTGATTCATGAATCAACCCTACGACATCGGGGGGGCGGGGGGCAAGAGGCAACCCCCCCTGCCCCCCGACATCGGGGGGGTAGGAGGAATAAATAATCAGTCTTTAATAACTGGATTTAGTATTAGAACAATGGCGAGAAAATGACAGTTTTTAACTGAAATTACTGTCCAAACAAAACCGAACTATTGCCAGATCCTTGGAACAAGATCCAAGTCATCAGCAGATTAGATACAAAAATCGCTAAGAGCATAGTGACTACGGCCGCGGTCGTAGCTTGGCCGACTCCCTTAGCACCGCCATCGGTCGTTAAACCCCAATTACAGCCGATAATCGCGATTAAAGCCCCAAAAACCAACCCTTTAACCGGTCCACTCAGCACATCTCCCACGCGCAGGAAACCGCGAACCGAGTCGAGAAAAACTGAATTAGCAATCCCGTATAAACTTTGGCCGACCAGCAAACCGCTACCTAAACCGATCAGCAACGCCATAATACTCAAAGCGGGAACCATAAGACAACAAGCAATTAAACGGGGCAGCACCAGATATTCCACGGGATCGGTTTTGAGCATATAGAGTGCGTCGATCTGCTCTGTCACCTTCATGGTACCGATTTCCGCCGCAAAAGCTGATCCTACCCGACCGGCTACCACGATCGCCATCATAATCGGACAGAGTTCCCGACCGAGAGCAAGGGCCAAAATTCCCCCCACCATACTGCCAGCACCCAAGGCTTGGAACTCCCGGGCCACTTGGATAGTAAAGATCATCCCGATCACCGCGGCCGTGATCATGGCAATAATCAGGGAAGCAGGCCCGGCTGCCACCATTTGTTCTTGGGTGACGCGCCAATCGGGTTGGCGCGTGAATAGGAAGTAAAAAACCCTGCCGGTTAATAGTACCGCTAACCAACAGCGCCGAAACCAAGAGCTTAATTCCTTGCTAAAAATCGCCAATAAATTCTTCATTGTCCCCAAAATCGATCGGACTAGAGAAAAGTCTATCCTGTTTTGTCTTCTAATACCAAATCCTGTTATAATAAAACGAGTAAAGACAAGGAGATAAAATGCTCAAGAAAGCTTACTTAGCCGAACATCTAAGTTCAGAGGAACTGATACTAAATCTGGTTATTAAAAACTGATTATTTATTCCCCCTACCCCCCCGATGTCGGGGGGCAGGGGGGGTTGCCTCTTGCCTGTTGCATGAGTGCCTCTCCTCTATAATTAGCCTATACTCAACGGATTTGTGCGAAACGTTTAGGCATGAAATAAGGTTGAAATACCTGAAATAACCGCCTAGTAAGGTCTTCAGTCCCCTGACTGAATCTAACAGGTCAAC
>VYKR01000189.1_pt1 | contig 30539 bp, 32 predicted proteins | sample 5109561 | NCBI WGS metagenome assembly VYKR01 (sample SAMN12291799, study PRJNA351875) | freshwater metagenome | isolation source: freshwater lake | place: USA: Michigan, Ford Lake | collected 2015-08-15
ACGTTCAGAATACGCAGTGAGAGGCATTCCTGAATACTGGATTATCGATCCTATTGCCCTAAAAATATCGGTTTTAACCCTGATTTCGGGATTTTATGAACTGGCAGAATTTAACAACGAAGATAGGATAAAATCGGTAACATTTCCCGATTTAAAATTAACTCCTCAAATGGTCTTTGCTCAGTAGCATTATTAACGATTATGACTATCCCCTTAGAAATCCAACAACGTTGCCAACAACTAAAAACAGAACTACAAAGAGCCAGTTATGCTTATTATGTTCTTGATGATCCTTTTATACCCGATAGCGTTTATGATCAACTTTATCGGGAATTAGAAGACCTAGAAAAGCATTATCCCCAATTAATCACCCCCGATAGTCCCACCCAAAGAGTCGGGGATAAAATCTCTAGTCAATTCGTTTCTGTCCGTCATAATATTCCCCTGTATAGTCTCGAAAATGCCTTTAACCTCGAAGAATTAAATAAATGGGGCAGCCGTTGGCAGAGATATGTAAATGAAACCCAAGACACGGAATATGTGTGTGAATTAAAAATCGATGGTTCCGCATTAGCTTTAACCTACGAAAACGGCTTTTTAGTCAGAGGTGTTACTAGAGGGGATGGAGTCACTGGCGAAGATATTACCACCAATGTGCGGACGATTCGCTCTATTCCTTTACGCTTAAATATAGACAATCCCCCGGCAATTGTGGAAGTGCGCGGTGAAGCTTTTTTACCCCTCGACACCTTTGATAAAATCAATCAAGAAAGAGAAGAAAAAGGGGAATCTCTCTTTGCTAATCCCCGCAATGCAGCAGCAGGAACCCTACGACAATTAGATCCGAAAATAGTTGATAAAAGACGCTTACAATTTTTTGCCTATACCCTGCATTTAGACGATAACCATATCACCACTCAATGGCAATCCTTAGATAGATTAGAAACCATGGGATTTCTGGTTAATCCCCACCGTCAACTCTGTCCATCCCTGCAAGAAGTGGCGCAATACTATCAAGATTGGCAAGAAAAACGTCATCAATTAGCCTACATGACCGATGGTGTCGTAGTCAAAATCAACGATTTACAGCGACAAAATCGGTTAGGATTCACTCAAAAATTCCCCAGGTGGGCCATCGCTTTAAAATATCCCGCCGAAGAAGTCCCCACGGTAGTTAAAGATATTATCGTCAATGTGGGACGCACCGGCGCAGTTACACCCATGGCGGTGATGGAACCGGTACAGGTAGCAGGAACCACCGTACAAAGGGCTACTTTACATAATAGCGATCGAGTGGCCGAATTAGATATCCGCGTCGGTGACACGGTAATTATCCGCAAAGCGGGGGAAATTATTCCGGAAGTGGTGAGAATCCTGCCAGAATTGCGTCCTCCCCACACCTTACCCTTCCAGATGCCCACTAATTGCCCTGAATGTCAATCTCTCCTAGTCCGTCCAGTGGGGGAAGCGGTGACGCGCTGTGTTAATAGTTCCTGTCCGGCGATTTTGCGGGGAAGTATAGTACATTGGGCCAGTCGCGACGCTCTCGATATCCGGGGATTAGGGGAAAAAGTGGTGATTTTGCTGATTGAACAGGGATTAGTTACCGCCATTTCTGACCTTTACAGCCTCGAAAAAACTGAAATTGCCAAATTAGACCGAATGGGCGAGAAATCCGCCTTAAATTTGATTACAGCTATGGCTCAGAGCAAAAATCAAAGCTGGTCGAGGGTACTTTATGGGCTAGGAATTCGCTATGTGGGCAGCGTTAACGCCCAAATTCTCTCCGAAAGTTTTCGGACTGTGGAGGAGTTAGCTAACGCCAGCGTGACTGATTTAGCTTCTGTCTATGGTATCGGTGAAGAAATCGCTCAATCGGTCTATGATTGGTTTAGAATCGAGGCTAATCGGGATTTAGTCGCTAAATTACAGGCAGCCGGTTTACAATTTGCCGCGGCAGCAAAAACCACCACCACTAAAGCGACTTTAGCAGGGAAAACCTTTGTCATTACTGGCACTTTACCAACTCTCAAACGGGAGGAAGCCAAAGAATTAATCGAAAAAGCCGGGGGGAAAGTGACGGGTTCTGTGAGCAAAAAAACCGATTATTTAGTGCTAGGAGAAGCGGCGGGTTCTAAGCTAGAAAAAGCCCTAGAATTGGGCATTACTCAGCTAACCGAAGCACAATTACTCGAATTAATCAAGGCTTAAAAGCTTAAGATTGCAGCAAATCCGCCGAAGCATTAAGTAGGGTTTGCGGCAAAAAGTTTTTCGGTGGGGGTAGGGTGTGGCCCCCCTAACCCCCCCCGACATCGGGGGGGCAGGTGGGGTGTAGGGTTTTACCGATTTTCATCTGCCAGCCCTAATTAATCGGGTAATTGACATCCTCGCCGCCGTAAAACGGACGGCGATTCTTCACCACGCCACTTTTTTAGGGTGGTCGCGTCAACGGGGTTGACGCAGATAGCGAAAAACGCTTAATTGCTTAAGTCTGACACTTTCGACCCGTCCGTTTTGATTGTCCGAATGCCGGACGGCCACTTTGAACAAGTCGAAAAAATCTCATGTTCAACCTTATTTCCTAGAAAGTTTTACTCGTTCAAGGCCGAATTTGAAGTCTTTTCTGAACAAAACCCCCTACTATCTGTGGTCAAGGTTCAGTTTTTAGCTTGGTTATCGCTTTTTCCATTGTAGCTTAAAGCCGTCCTAAAAGGACGGGGTTTTAACCCAAATTTTCGATAAAAGCTGATAACTAAAAAAACTGATAGCTGATAACCCGGGAGAAAATATAATTGTAGCTACCTACCCATTCCTGATTAATTCCTATGGCAGAAGAAACCACCACCCCCGCAACTCCGGCAGCAGAAGCAGCAAAACCGGCTCAACCTGCGGCTGCTAAAAAACCCAAGGAGCCAACCGTCGAGGAAAAACCCTTCGCTGAATTTATTGAGCAGCATTTTCAGCCCGCACTGGCGGCAGCCTTGCAAAAGCTCGGTATAACTGATATAAAGCTGTCCTTTAAACAGGATAAAATTCCCGTGCAGGGCTTTTCTAGCTCTCCCTGTTGGCAGTTAACTGGCAATTGGCTCGAGGGAATGCGTCAATTTAGCATTTATTTTTTAGAAGAAGACATCAATGGCAAAAAAGCTTTTTCTCAAGCTGAGGGCGGTGCTCAACCTAGTACCCTTGAATCATTTATGATCGATGAAAGGAAAGTTAGTCTTGATTTACTGTTGTTTTACACCCTGCAACGGCTTAACGGTCAAAAGTGGTTGACTAGAAACTAAAATTGCTGAAGATTAGCGATCGAGAAGGGGGGTAAAATGAGTATAGACGACCACCGCTTATCGATCGCTAATAGTAATTATGCGTGTATTTGTACTACTTTTTAACGCAGGCACAGAAAACGAAGGTATCCACACCATTCAAATGGGAGCTATCAATAAGGTGTTGATGTTTGAATCGGAAGATGATGCCACCCGTTATGCTCTGCTGTTAGAGGCACAGGATTTTCCGACTCCCACGGTAGAGAAAATTGATTCGGAGGAAGTGGCAGAATTTTGTCGCGGCGCCGGCTATCAAGCGGAAATGATTGAAGCGGGTATGTTGGTAATTCCCCCCGAAAGCAATGCCGAGGAGTTGGATTGGCAAAAAGAGGAAGTCCCCCCCGCCGAGGAGGAGTTTTCCGAGATTCCCGATGCGGAGTTAGACAGCATCCGTCGTCGTCTAGAAGGACTTTTGTAATAAACCTCTTGTAAAAATCGAAAATTGTCCTGCTTGGTTAGGAGACAGGAGACAGTAGCCAGTAGTCAGGAGTTCGGAGTCAGAAGACAGGATAATAAATCAATATTGTTCCCTGTTCCCTGTTCCCTGTTCCCTGTTCCCTGTTCCCTGACCACTGATAACTGATCACTGATCACTGAATATGACAACCGTGGGGGAATTGGGCGAAAATTTGGTGGCGGATTGGTTGCAATTACAGCAATGGCATATTCTCCAGCGTCGTTGGCGTAGTGCTGGCGGTGAAATCGATTTAATCGTCTTGTCTAAATCCCAAGCGACTCTCGCTTTCGTCGAGGTGAAAACCCGCAGTGCTGGCAATTGGGATTTAGGGGGCAAATTAGCGATCAATGACCGTAAACAAGGTAAAATTTACCAAGCTGCCCAGATATTTCTTGCCTTTTATCCCCAATGGTCCGATTTAACCTGTCGTTTCGATGTGGCGTTAGTTAGTTGTCAAAAAAGTTCTCTATTAGCTTTACCTGAGTTTTCCCTTGATTATCCCTGTCAGCTACAGGCAGGTTATCAATTGCAATTACAGGAATATCTCGTGGCGGTTTTCTAAAAACACAATAGGCCCGCCTAGGGAGGCGGGCTTCATCTTGTACAAACGATATGGACTCCTAAAAGTTTAACGGACTCAATACAATAGAGGTTTACAGAACCCACAACAGTCTATCTGTCAACTATCAAGATTTCTCAGTTTACCGACTCAGGTGCTGATTACGGCTCACTCCATCTGTCCTATATCGAGCAACAGAGGCGAAACCATACTTTACTTTACAAACTTTGAGAATCTGTGTCCGATTTAGCTGTTGCGTTGATCTAGAGCAGGTGGCACAGGCTCTAGGTCTTTTTGCCTGGAAGGAAGTTGAGTCGCTTCCTTTGTGCCTTATGTTTTTAAGATAACACGTTTGTCAGGACACGATCAACCTTGTGATTAAAGTTTACACTTATTGATTTTTAGCAAAAATTGCCGTTACAAAACTATAGATAAGTGGCTGATAGATGTAGATATTTTACAACTAAGCTGTTTTGAATCTAAATTGCATATTCGATTTTTCCGACCGCCGACCGCCCCCTGCCGACCGCCTGATCTCAACAAGCAATTTAAATTACGAACAGCTTAAATTGTTTCTCCCCGCTCCCTGCTCTCCTGTACTTTTTAAACAAGATTTAGTATCACTATAGGTGGGAGAGAGTCACAAATATTAAGAGGAACCTAAAAAATGAGTCTAAAACTTTACTTTTTGCGTCATGGCGAAACCACAGCCAGTCAAACGGGTAGTTTTTGCGGTCGATTAGACTTGGAACTAACCCCGGCCGGCTATGAAATGGCCAAGGATTTCGCCCTTGCCTATCGAGATGTGCCTTGGACAGGTATCTATTCTAGTCCCCTCAAGCGCACCATGGCCACGGCCACCCCTTTAAGCGAACTCTTAGGTATTCCCATCCACAAACGGGAAGGATTAAAAGAGATTGCCTACGGCCAATGGGAGGGAAAAACCGCAGCTGAGGTTAATCGGGAGTTTCATGATGATTATGTGCGCTGGTTAGCAGATCCGGGCTGGAATTCTCCCACGGGGGGCGAAAAAGGCATCGATATCGCTCGTCGCAGTTCGGAGGTATTAGAGGAAATCGACCATCATCACGATGATGGCCATATTTTGATTGTTTCCCATAAAGCAACGATCCGAATCGTGTTATGTTCTCTTTTAGGCATTGATATCGGCCGTTATCGCGATCGAATTGCCATGCCCGTGGCCTCGGTAACGATCGTCGAATTAGCCGAACATGGTCCCCTCTTTCAAGTCATGGGCGATCGCTCTCACATCCGCAATGACCTGCGCTCCCGAGCGGGAACCTAACCAGTCAACAGCAACCAGGGAAACCCCAGATTTGGTCTCCTGAAAAACTATGTGCTTGATGTTATATTTTCTACGACACGGACAGACAGCCTATAGCAAAACGGGAGGATACTGTGGTACTCCAGAAAATGATCCCGGTTTGACTGCCGAAGGCATCGAAATGGCGGAAGAATTCGCCGATGTCTATCGTTCTTTACCTTGGCGTGCGGCCTACGTCAGTCCCCTCCAAAGAGCTATTCAAACCGCTAAACCTCTCTGTGAAGCGGTGGGACTGAAATTAGAAATCCGGCAGGGATTACAAGAGATCGGTTATGGTCTTTGGGAGGGTATGCACCCCAACGATATTGATCATCAATATCATGATCTCTATGTGCGTTGGTTGACGGATCCCGCTTGGAATGCTCCCCCCAACGGGGAAAGGGGCATCGATATCGCCCGTCGTTCCGCGGCCGTTTTGGAGGAAATTGAACACACCCACAGTGAGGGCAATATCCTGATTGTTTCCCACAAGGCCACTATCCGGATCATGCTCTGTAGTCTGATGGGCATCGATGTGGGCCGTTATCGCGATCGATTTGAAATGCCCGTAGCCGCTGTCAGTATTGTCGAATTAGGCAGTCGTGGCCCGCTTTTCCATGGCATCGGTTTACGTTCCCACCTCAGTGAGTACCTGCGTTCTCTCCCCTGCACCTAATCAGTTATCAGTGATCAGTTATCAGTTATCAGTGATCAGATGTGAGTTTTCAGGTCACTGATTACTGTTTACTGGACGGCTACGCCGTGCCTTTGGCAACACTGAAAATACTCCCCACTTCATAATTCATAATTCATAATTCATAATTCCCAATTTATGACCAAAATCCATCACTTTGAGCGATTACCTTCCACTAATACTAAAGCTTGGCAATTATTAGAGTCGGGGGAAAATCCGCCTTTTGTGGTGATTGCTAGTCAACAAAGTGCCGGGAGGGGACAATGGGGACGGGAGTGGATTTCTGAACCGGGAGGATTATATTTATCTTTGGCGTTAAATCTGGATTTAGAGGTGGATAAATCTGCTCATCTCGTTCTCGCTACAGTTTGGGGCATCGCTCATCACCTCAATTGTCAAGAAATACCCGTTAAAATCAAATGGCCGAATGATTTGGTATTACTAGGGTGCAAACTAGGGGGAATTAACCTAGAAACCCGTATTCAGGGCGAAAACATCCCGCAAGCAGTCATCGGAGTGGGCCTCAATTGGTCTAATCCTGTCCCCCCCACGGGTATTAATTTACAAGCTTTTACTGGCAATAAAATCACCTCGATCGCTCAGTTAACTTCTCTCACCAGCGATGCCATCCTATACGGCTATGAATATTACTGTCATAACGGCATAAAAGCCCTATTAGCCTCTTATTTAGAACTTTTTGTCAATTTTGGTCAAAAGATAGTTTTTGAGGGCTATCATGGCATAATAACGGGGGTAAGCGATCGAGGGGAATTAAAAGTTAAATTAACCTCGGACAATGCCAGTAGCGAAATTTATATACCAGCCGGTAGGGTCAGTCTCGGTTATAATCAAGTCTAAATATTTTTTTGACTAAACTGTGAGAAGTGAGGCCGCCCTATGTATCCTTCATCGGTGATATTGAAACTTTTTCTAGGAAAATCCTTAAAAAAGAAGCTGAGTTTATGCAGTGGTCTCGGTTTAGTAATCAGCGGTCTGATTACTCTTGCTCCCAATGCGATCGCTAATTCCGAAACTGGCAGCGAAACCCCAGTAGTGGAAAATGCCGCCCCGACTCTGAAAGCCCCCGTTATCAAAGAAAATACTAATCCCGCCCCCCGTCTGGCTATCCCCGAAAACCATCAAACCGATATGCCTACCCTTGCCCCCCGGGCCGGCGGTAAAAATAATTTTATCGATACTAGAAACTTTAACCCCCCCAGTTCCGTTGTCGTCACCGAGCGCCGCAGTGGTTGCCAAACCATCGCCCAAAATGGTCAACTGGTAGGAGGTAGCTGTAATCTGGCGGCCCGGGCCTCCCGTCGTCAGCCGGTCAGCACTGTGGCCAAACCCTTACCCCCGGTTAATCTGGCCCGGGTACGTCTCAATCCTAATCCGGCCGTGCGGGTAGGACGGCAGCCCCGAAATCAGCCGGTTATTGCTAATAATTCCCTGCGTCGTTATGCCCCCACTCTCGTGGCTTCTAGCGCCCCGGTACGTCTGGCCGCCCCGACGGTGATTCCAAGTCAGGTGGTAGCCCTCAATCCCCCGGAATGGAATGGCGTAAAATTAGCTTTGGCCCCAGTGACTCGTGCGGAAGTGGAGGCAATCAGCGAAGCGACCACCTATGAGCGGGCCACCCGTTTAAGTCCCACGGATTCTAACCAAACTCAACGCACCGATTTACTCTTTCCCCTCGCTCTTCCCGCCCAAATTACCTCGGTTTTCGGGTGGCGAAATCATCCGGTCAGCGGGAATCAGGCCATGCACGCGGGTACTGATTTAGGCGCACCGATGGGAACACCTGTATTAGCCGCCTACGCAGGGGAAGTGGCCACCGCCGACTGGTTGGGAGGTTACGGATTAACGGTGATTTTACGTCACCTCGATGGTACTCAAGAATCTCGTTATGCCCACCTTTCGGAAATTACCGTCAAACCGGGAGAATGGGTGGAACAGGGTGCGGTTATCGGTCGCGTGGGTAGTACGGGACTTTCTACCGGTCCGCACCTACACTTTGAATGGCGACACCTAACCGAACAGGGTTGGACCGCCGTAGATGCCGGTTTACATCTAGAATTAGCCCTCGATAATCTGGTGCAGAGAATGCAAATGGCCGCAGCCACTGACTCTAATCAGAATTAATTTGTTTTGGGTTACAACCATAGCAGTTTTTGGAGCTTAAAAACGCATCGTTGAGCTTTTGCCCAATTGATGCGTTTTCATACATTCGCAGTCTTAAGTAGGGCTTGCTGAATAAATGTGAAATGTAGGCAAGGTAAGGGTTTTGTGGCTTTTCTCGCGAAACAGGTGCAAGATTTTGAGAGAATCGTGCTTCAAAACCTGGCATCTTGAGCGGCGCTCGCGTCCTGTAGGGGCGAAGCATTCGGGCAATAACCTATCGGTGAAACCGTAGATTTTCTATCCGAATGCTTCGCCCGTACTTTTTCAGCCAACCCTAAGTAGTTGGACAAAAATAAAGTTAACTGTGGGGTCAGGAGTCAGGAGACGGGAGACGGGATACACGCTAAGATACAAATAATAAACTTGAGAGAAGCACTTGATTAAATATGACTCTAACTGACGTTGAAGTAAATCCCTCGACTCCAGAAGATTTTTTAGATTCTGAAACATTAGTACAGGTCGATTTAATGCAGCAAAAGATTCAACAATATTTACAAACCCTATCAGTAGAAAATTTAAAGATGATTCTAGAATTTGCCGCTTATTTGTCAGATAAAGAAAGTGAAAAGGCAACGCAAGAAATTAGAGCAATCCCGAATATTATGGAACATTTGAAAGAAGCTGAAATGGATTTACAATCAGGTTGTCTCATTGATTGGGAAAGCTGAGATGACTTATAAAGTCCGTTTGACAGCTAAAGCAAATAAAGTTTATTCTGAAGCGGATCCAATCTTAAAAAAGAAGATTGCTAAGTGTTTAAAAATCCTTCAAGAAACACCGAAGAATTATCCTCAAATTAAAGCATTAAAGGGAGAATTTGCTGGGAAGTATCGCTTCCGCGTTGGAGACTATCGGGTTATCTATACCGTTGATGATAGTCAGTCTCAAGTTATCGTCTTGCTGATTGAACATCGCAATCAAGCTTACCGCCAATAAATAGGGTTTGCTGAATAAATGTGAAATGTAGGCAAGGTAGAGGTTTTGTGGCTTTTCTCCCGAAACAGGTGCAAGATTTTGAGAGAATCGTGCTTCAAAACCTTGCGTCTTCATGGTTCCGCGTCCTGTAGGGGCGAAGCATTCGGACAATAACTTATCGGTGAAACCGTAGATTTTCTATCCGAATGCTTCGCCCGTACTTTTTCAGCAAACCCTATGTTCTATAAAAATGGTAATGCAAGGTTTTTGAAGCTCCCAATCCTCATAGTGTTAATATTCGCTAATCTCATGCAATTGGAAAGGCAAGATTTGAGAAAAAAAGTAGAAGTTAAGGAACGCGGAGCATTCGTTCTTCGATTTCTTGCCAAACGGTAGGGGAAATATTAACAGCCACTTTTCGGCAGTCGAGAATCCGGCGATTAATATAAAAATAATGCTCGTCTATTTCGCGAATTTCTTCGGTGGATAAATTAGGTAATTGAGGCGTTAAATTAAAAGCAGTACTCCACATTTTCAAGAATTGATCAGCAAATTCTCGACGTTCTTTTTTAGTTGCTTTATCATCAGGAATAATTTGTTTTAAAGCCTCTAAATCAGCGATTAATTGGAAAAAATTAACCCTAGAAACAATTCGATACTGAGCAAATAAGTTAACTAACTGGACATACTCATCGATGAGTTTGGGGGTAAAGAGTATCCTGGAGATGTCGTAGGCGATTTCGGGGGCGTAGGCGTAGGCGATTTCGGGGGCGGTGACAATGAAGTTGGCGTTGGCGGTGGCGTTGGCGGTGACGTTGGCGGTGGCGAGGAAGAGCCAATAGGCACTCGCTCTTCTTCCTACAGGTTTAATCGGACTATCAACAGAATCTTTAGTCATCTCATCTGCCCATTGCAAAATCGGCACTAATTTTTGACCGAGGGGCGTTTTAAGATAATTATGGGCTTCTTTCTCCATTGCTAATAACAATTTATCGGCTTTCCCTCGCATCAACCCTGCTACTAACAAAAAGACCTCTTGCCAACGAGTTTCTGTTATATGATTCTTAACTGTTTGTTCAATCAAATCATTATCATAGATATACTGAGCCGTCAGGTATTCCTGAAGGGTTAAATGAGAAAAAGAATAGATATCTCTCGCCCGCTCTACTAAAATTCCCTGTTCAATTTCAATGGTTTTTAATACTTTTTCTCCGTCTAGATGTTGCGGAGCATTTAAGTTTTGTTTAAGGTGATCTTTAATTTGCTTAACAATTTCTCGTTTTTCTAGAAAAAGTTTATCTGCTACAAAATTCTGATAAGCAATTTCAGATAGCAAAATTTCTTCTTGCTCAATACTGAGATTTTCATAAACTAAACCGCGATTAGGTAAACGTTTTTCGGCTGACCATTTTTCCAATAAAATTCGTAACGCATCTTGATAAAGGCGACTGCGATTTGTGGGAAACGATTGATTTTCATCATAAACCAAACACAAAAAAGTCAACAATAACGGTGTATGGGCTAACTCTTTTGCACTTTTATACTCCTCCTTTTGCAACAGTTCCCAACAATTTTTAGCTGTCTCATTTTTGCGATCTAATTCCGAACTAAACCAATGTTCAATAAAACTTTGAATTTGCTGATCATCAAATTCGACAATTTCAATATCGGTAAATCGTTGAAGATGAGTTCTAGCAGCAGTGCGACAGGAGAGAATAAAACGATTTTTGTAATGCCTATCTACAAAATCTTCAATTTTCTTAATCACATTATTCACATTAGCTGTTGGCACTTCATCCAAACCATCTAATAAAATTAGTAATTCCCCTTTTTCTAGTTTATTGCTAATATTTTTTTTCCACATTGGGAAAACCACAGATTTTAAACTCCTCTTCAATTAATGCCTGAATATTAATCTCGTTTTCTTTAAAGTTTTTCAACTCCAGTAAAACAGGTGTTAGAGAATGCTGATAACTGCCTTTATTTCCCTTGAGAGCTTCTAGACCAACTTTTCGCAAAAATGTAGATTTACCAATACCGGGATCACCAAGTACCATTAAATATTGTTCTTGATTCGCCAAAAGTAAACCATCTTTTTTACCATCATCCCTAAAGTTAAAACGTCGCTGCTTACTCTCACGATATTTATTTTCTAAATTTTCATCATAATAATCCCTGACTAAATTCCCTAAACATTTGACATTAACATAAATTGACTCCAAATCCATCGGCTTAGACATTTTTAAAACCTTAATCATGCCGTGCCGATCCCAGTAACGTTGAGTATATTCCCGTAAAAAAAGATACTTTCCCTCTTTGATAATCTGTCCGACATCTTTATTCAATAACTCATTTTTATTAATACCCTCCCACCCCGATTTAATCATTTGGCCAATAAAATTATTAGTCAATGCCGTTACAATGGTTGTTTCAATTCCTGTCATAACTTAACCCCTGTAAATCCTCTAAAGTTCAGTATAAGCCAGAAAGCGGGTTTCTCAACAACTCAGAAAGCGGGTTTCTCCACTTTCTCATCATCAACTCAGAAAGCGGGTTTCTCATCATCAACTCAGAAACCCGCTTTCTCAACAACTCAGAAACCCGCTTTCTCCGCTTTCTCATTATCAACTCAGAAAGCGGGTTTCTCATCATCAACCCAGAAAGCGGGTTTCTCATCAACCCAGAAACCCGCTTTCTCCGCTTTCTCAGAAACCCGCTTTCTCCGCTTTCTCATCATCAACTCAGAAAGCGGGTTTCTCAACAACTCAGAAAGCGGGTTTCTCAACAACTCAGAAACCCGCTTTCTCTTAGCTTAGAATAGTAAGCCAGAGAAAGCTGTTTTCTAGAGATAAGATAAATATGCCCTATCGTCAGAATATCTTTCAAGCAGGACAATACTACCACATCTATAATCGCGGCAATAACCGTGAAGATATCTTCTTTGAGCGAGAAAATTATCTTTTTTTTCTGCGATTGGTGCGTAAATATCTGGTAGAAACGCTAGATGTTATTGCCTATTGCTTGATGCCCAACCACTATCACCTGCTAATACGGCTGAAAAAAGCCGAGCTTTCTGCGGCAATGCAAGCCTTTTCCCTGTCTTATACCAAAGCCATAAATCGGCGATATGGGCGAGTTGGCTCATTGTTTCAAGGGCGGTTTCAGGCAATTCTCGTAAATGACACAGAGTATTTGTTGAATTTGTCGAGGTATATTCACTGTAATCCAGTTAAAGCGGGTTTGGTGAGTCAGCCACAGGAATGGGAATTCTCCAGTTTTCAGGAATATGTGGGATGGCGAGAAGGAACACTACCCAATCTGGAAATTATTGTCGCGACTTTAGGCTCGATGGCTGCTTGTCGTTCATTTATAATGATGGATATAGATGTCATCTCTCCAGAGTTAAAGGGGCTGCTGTTAGACGAGTAGGTAGAAACCTAAGAAACCCGCTTTCTTTAAGAAAGCGGGTTTCTTGAGGAAACCCGTTTTCTAATCTCTTAAACGGCTAAACTGAGAATAGCTGCCTGTCTTGACTCTCATTTCTCAGATTGTAAAATAATGCAAATTTATCTTGACTATAGTGCCACTACCCCCACTCATCCCCAAGTGATCGAGCGGGTTGCCACTATTCTGCGGCATCATTGGGGTAATCCCTCCAGTTTACACAGTTGGGGACAGGATACGGCAACAGTCATCGAAATGGCCAGAGAACAGGTAGCAGGGTTAATTAATGCCAATCCAGACCCAGATTATCTTCACTTCTGGCGGCACGGCTATCAAGCTAAAATTGATAAGCCCCCCGGTAAACCGCCCAAGGCTGGTTCTAATCTTAAACCGAGGCTAAATCAGGACAAGGAGAAAAAATAAAAATTCTTGGGTGGCTATTCCCCCTTTTCCCTGTTCTAACTGATAACTGATAACTAATTACTGATAACTGCTCACTGATAATTGATAACTAATTACTGATAACTGCTCACTGATAACTGATAACTGATAACTGCTCACTGATAACTGATAACTGCTCACTGATAACTGATAACTGATAACTGCTCACTGATAACTGATAACTGATAACTGAATATGGCTTATTCTCGCATTAAAAAACTAGCAAATTATCTACGTCCCTATTGGCAAATAGTAACTGGGGGGGTAGTTGCGCTGCTTATTGTTAATCTTTTGGGTGTTTATATACCGCTTTTAATCCGGGATAGCATCGATGATTTGAGTAAATCCTTTGACTTTCAAAAAATCATTTATTATCTAATTTCAATTGTCGCTTTAGCCTCGATTATGTGGTTTATCCGCATGAGTTCTAGAGTATTATTATTCGGGATCGGTCGTCAGGTAGAGTTCGATATTAAACAAAAAATCTTTCAGCATTTATTAACCCTTGAACCTGCCTACTTTTCTCGGCAAACTTCAGGAGATTTAATCAACCGTGCCACTAGCGATGTGGATAATGTGCGTCGTCTGGTGGGTTTTGCTTTGCTCAGTTTGGCTAATACTTTTTTTGCCTATGGGTTAACTTTGCCCGTGATGTTAGCGATTCATATTCCCCTTTCAATCGCCGCTATTTCTGTCTATCCTTTGATGTTAATTGCTGTGCAGTTATTTAGTGGTCGTCTGCAGCGGCAACAGAAAACAGTACAAGAAAAACTCTCGCATCTGAGCGATTTAATTCAAGAGGATATGAGTGGTATTACTCTGATTAAAATCTATGCCCAAGAAGCTAACGAGCGCCTAGCATTTAAACAAAGAAATCGCAAATTATTACAGGCTAATTTAGATTTAGTCCAGACTCGTAATTTTCTTTTTCCCCTGATTGAAGCTTTAGCCTATGTGAGTTTATTGGCCTTACTTGCCCTCGGTACTAGACAAATTATAGCGGGTAATATCACCATTGGAGACTTTATTGCTCTGTTAATTTTGGCCGAAAGATTAGTTTTTCCCACTGCTTTATTAGGTTTCACTATTACTGCCTACCAACAGGGAGAAGTGAGTATTGATCGCCTAGAAACTATCCTATTAGCTGAGGCTAAAATTAAAGACAATGCTGATTGTATTCACTTAAAAAATATTCAAGGAAAAATTACCGCCAAAGCCTTGACTTTTTTCTATCCTGATGCTAAGGAACCAGCCTTAAAATCTCTTTCTTTTACCATTAATCCGGGGGAAACGGTAGCGGTCGTCGGTGCGATCAGGTCGGGAAAATCTACCCTTGCTAACGCTATTCCCCGTCTTTTGAATATTGCCGAGGGACAGTTATTTATTGATGATCAAGATGTCACTCAAATTGCCCTGGAAGAGCTGCGAAAAGCGATCGCTTATGTTCCCCAAGAAAGTTTTTTATTTAGTACCACCATTGAAGATAATATCCGTTATGGCAATCCGCTGCTGAATTTTCCAGCAGTGGCATCGGCGGCCAAACAAGCGAGAATTGAGGAAGAAATCGAGAATTTCCCGCAAAAATACGGCACTTTAGTGGGAGAACGTGGGATTACTCTTTCCGGTGGTCAACGTCAACGGGCCTCTTTAGCGCGCGCTTTAGCCATCCAAGCACCGATTTTAATCCTTGATGATGCCCTATCTAGCGTCGATAATCAAACAGCCACGGCTATTTTGGAAAATCTCGCCCAAGAAAGCCAAAAAACCGTGATTTTTATCTCCCATCAATTATCGGCCGCTGCCACTGCCGATCGCATTTTTGTGATGGATCGCGGAGAAATTGTCCAGATGGGAACCCACGAGGAGTTAATCGCAGTCCCCGGAGTCTATCAAAATCTCTGGCAACAGCAGCAGTTAGAGTCTAAGGTTTTACATTAGCTGATAAGATAGGCAATCTCCTAGTTATTACCATTTAACCCTGATTTATCGCTATTTTGTCGATTTAATGGCAGTAAAAGCCCAGAATCTCACTCAACACTTTACAAAAATTTCTAGCCAATTTTTGTGTTATCTTGATTTCTCGTAGCACAGGTAATGTGCTAAAAACCTCAGAGAAGTTCACTTGCACCGAGAAATTCATGCTTAAAAATCTGACGAAAACCGCTCTTTTAGCCACTGCTACCCTGATCGGTGTCCCTAGCGTCTTAATTCAGCCGACATTTGCCCAAATACCTAGTCTAGGAGATGGTATCATCTGTACGGCAACTGGCAAAACCGCCCAAGGAGTAAAACTCTATGTTTATACTTCTGAAATTGATGATGACTCAATCAACAAAAAAGAACCGGTGACACTGACAATGGTTTCTCCGGTTAGCGATGTGGTGGAAGGGCAAATTTTGGTAGTTAACAAAGACGATAACACCGTAACGATTGATAATTTTGCTGCCGCAACTCCCCCGGAAATGCAGCCGGTAGGATTAGCTGTCACTACCTACCAAGGTAGAAATACTTTTAGCGGAAAAAGTCAAGCAGGAACACCAGTTAGTTTTACCCTAGAAAACAATCTTCGCACCATTAAAGTTAAGCATGGTGGTGATTCTTTCACGGGAGTCTGTCACTAAAATTACCCTAATATGGGTTAACAGTTTTGTTAGTCCTCTTTAACTTGAGCATCTCAAAAGCTGGTTGTTATATTAACCCAGCTTTTTTAATTATAATTAGTTATCTTTTAGCGACAATGAACAAGGATCAACTTTTAACCGAACCTTTTTTACAATTACCCACCGAAACATCAATACAAGTGGTTTGGTTTACGGAATTTTTTGGCACTGGTCATCAGGTGCGCTACGGGGAAAAACTAGAAAAAATGGTCCCCGCTCGCACTAGCAAATTAACTAGAGTTAGAGAAGATACCAAATCGAGAACCCTTGAAGCTTATCAATCTTTAACCGAGCGAGAAATCTGGCGACATCAGGCAGAAATTACTGATTTAAATCCCGGGGAAAGGATTCCCTATCAAGTCACCAGTTTTCAGGAAAATACAGCGATTAGAAGTGATATTTATACCCTTACACCAAGACCAAAAAAAGGAACTAATCTCAAAATTCTGCTCACTTCCGATCATCAATTAATGCCGATGACTGCCGCTAATTTGCAAAAAGTTAGCGAAACTATTGGACAGATAGACGCAGTTTTTTTAGCAGGAGATTTAGTTAATATACCCGATCGAGCTTCCGAATGGTTTGATGATATTCGCGGTGGGGCATTCTTTCCCTGTTTACAAGGTCGTGCTAATTATACTCTGACAAAGAATGGTATTAAGACTATTTATAAAGGGGGGAAAATTATTCAAAATGCTCCCTTATTTCCTGCTATTGGTAATCATGAAGTTATGGGTAGATTTTCTACTTCCAGAGGTTTAAATGAACAGTTTGAAGATGCTATTCCTCAGTTTATTGCTAAACAACTAGCAGAGGATACAGCAGCAATTAATGAAAACTGGTTAAAAAATAATGCTTTCAACACAGAAACCTACGAAGAAATTTTTTCTTTGCCTCAAAATAAATATTATTCTCTAACCTTTGGCGATGTTCGTTTAGTAGTTTTATATGTTACTAATATCTGGAGAAATCCCAATTTAGAACCCAGTGCCAAGGGAAGATATTATGAAAATCAAATAGATTTAGATAGACCAAATTGTTGGGGTTATGGTCAGCATATTTTTGAGCCAATTGCTCAAGGTAGTCCTCAATATCAATGGCTAGAAAAAGAGTTAAATAGTCGAGAATTTCAAGAGGCTAAATATAAAGTAGTTATGTTTCATCATCCTCCCCATACTCTAGGAGGAAATATCGTTCCACCCTACACCAATCCCGTGCCGACAATTCAACGGGATACCACGGGAAAAGTTAGATCAGTACGTTATGATTATCCCCAAGAAAATGACTATATTATTCGTGATCTAATTCCCTTGTTAGAATCAGCTAAGGTTAATTTGGTTTTTTATGGTCATTCTCATTTATGGAATCGTTTTCTTAGTCCTAACGGTATGAATTTTCTCGAATCTTCTAACGTTGGTAATAGTTATGGTGCTTATTTAGGTGATAAAAAACGTCCTGTACCTCTCGATAGAAATTATGCAGCCATCGGCAATCCTAATGGATTAGAAGCAATTATCCCGAACATTGCTCCTCTAGTGGATTGGGTTAATCAACCTTTACCCTATATTGCCAGTAATGATCTGACGGTTTTTAGCATTTTAGATACAGAAAAAGGAACCGTGAGCAGTTATCGTTTTGATACCCGTTATCCTGACTCCGAGGTCATTAAATTTGATGAATTTTCCCTTTTTAGCATAGGTGAAGTATCTTGACACTCCCAAAGTTTAGGCGTTGTCAGATCAGAAGAGGAAAGATGCAATGCTCCGGTGCTGATTCGGAGCATCTTTCAATTTGACAACGCCGATTGTAGGGCTAATTCCACTGCTAAATCGAGCGACGCATCTTTCAATTTGACAACGCCAAAGTTTAAGTCTCTAGTTCCTTTCAGTTTAACCGTGCCAATATTTTTCTTATCTGTGAAAGTTATTTTCTTTCTATCCTCCGATAGTTGACCTCCAGAGTTTTTATATTCCACAGAACGATTATTTTTCTGAAACTTGGGATAACCTTTTTGACCTTTAACCTTTTTCTTACAATTGTCATAGAAACGAGCAATAGACGACCAGGCTCGTTCGGCCAGCGAGGGTCTTCACCCCGACATTCTAGATAAATTGATCTCTAATAACCCCGGTGGTGGCGAAATCTCGATGCGTCCCGCTTTCAGATCCACCAGTGGAACAATTTCTTTGACAAAGGGGACCAGGGCCGTGGCCTCTGAGTCGGAGGATGGACTTTTTTTCTTGACGGAGGCTAGATTTGCTTCTAGTTGCACTGCTAAAATGTCATTACCCGCCCACAAAATATCTACTACAACCCCGATTTTTTCTCCTGTCAGGTGATGATAAACCTCCAAGTTCACTAGCTCACTAACATGATATTCATCCGCTTTTAGGCGAGGTTTTTCCAGTTTATTCGCCCATAATTTATATCCGCGCAAAGCTTCGGCCTGTTCCCGATTTTCAACCCCCTCTAACTTGATAATATAAACATTTTTGCCCGGTAGCTCACGTCCCCTGAGCAGAGTAATTTCTCGGATTTCTCCCCCTTGAGGCCCTTGTATTCCCCTAATACCTCGCTTCTGAAAACGTTCGGGAAAATCTGATACCGATAAAACTCGCAATTCTCCCTCCAGTCCCTGGGGTGCTACTATTGTCCCAATTTCTAGCCAATTTTCTTCCATTGTCTCAATATTTTTTGCTATAGCTTTCCCTAGTATATAGCTTTTTTTGTCTCGCTCCTAGATTTTTAAAGTCTTGGTAGGGTAAAATTTTTAGTTGACCTCTACTCCTGACCATTTTTTGACTTTTTACTGGTGGCTTTTGACTGAATTATGACTATTTGGCAAGCGGATTTTTATAAATCTTCATCTTCATCTTCTCCTTCTCTTGGCACAGTCTGGCAATTGTTAATTTCCGATTCTCTTGGTCATCTTATCTATGAAAATTCCTGTCCCCAATCCCAAGCTAATAGCGACTGGTTAACCCAACAGTTACAGCAAGCTTGTCAAGTCTCCCCCCCGGAAATTATCCAAGTTTTTCGCCCCCAATGCGCCAATTTATTTCTCCTCGCTGGTCAAAATTTACAGATCAAAATTGAGTTAACCCGTCACGTTAACGCTCTGAAAAAACAGCTAGAATTACGGCAAATCCCCATCAATATCGACTCTCCTCCACCGCAACCCCTACCCGACCAATTTTTAGGTCAAGAGTGGCGTTTTGCTCGTTTTCCCGCCGTTGATTTAGTTAATTTTTTTGGCGATCGCAGAATACCGATTCTTTCCCTACCAGAGGCCTTTTCTCCTTTAAAATTGGGTTTAGCCTCCACTCTCATGATCCCCGGTGTGGTTATTACCGGTGGTAAAAAATCTCTTGCCATCGCTCGTTGGTTAGAGGAAATTAACCCAGTATTTATCGATCATATTCCCACAGAAAGGGGGCGATCGGGCGGTTTAGTTTTGGAATCGGGTCTAAATGAACGTTGGATTTTTCTGACCTACGAAGATGAAGAAGTGGCCCTGGCAGCCAATGTTTATCAAGCAACCAAACAGGAAAGCCAAGGTTTGCACTTTCTCCTGATACAACCGGATGATTCTGGTCGCACTTTTACCGGCTTTTGGCTACTGAAACAAGTTTAACCCCCAAGCTGTCCCCAAGAGGCAAAGAATACCCGCTAAACCCGCTAAAGGTTGGTTATAGATACCTTTGACCCAAACTAACCCAGAATCGCTGTAAGACATCAATTCGGCACTGTCCAGCAAAGCTAATCCCCACACCCAACCGCTATGAAGTCCCCAAGCTAATCCTAAACTACCATGATCGATCGCCCGCGCCCAGACCAGAACCATCCCCATCAGAAATAAACCGGGTAGTTGCGGCAGCGTTTGCTGACGTTCCCAAAGCAGATGCAGCAGGGCAAAAATTAGGCTAGAAATGGCTCCCGCCACCCAAAAACCGTATTCTTGGCTTAATTGACTCAAAAAGATGCCCCTAAAGATTAATTCCTCGGTAATACCCACCCAGAGGGCCACTATCAACAGGGGTAAACTCAAGGCAAAAGCGCGAGTTAGGTTTTTGGGCTGCCAATGTACCCAGGCCAAAATCCCCTCTAGGAAAAAAATTATCCCTAATCCCACCACTGCCAGGATTAATCCTTTAGTTAGGGAGATAAATAGGGAAAATGACCAAATTAATCCGTAATTATGGAGGCTGCTCCCCTCTATCTTCAATAATCCCCAGATAACTAAGGGAGCCAAGGCGTAAAGAGAGGCCACTAGGGGCAATTTCTGGTCAGGTTTTGTCCCTTGCAGCGGTTGCCATCCCAAACGACTCCCTAAACCAATGGCAATCGGCAGCCAGAGAATTAACCAGACTAACAGGAAAATAATAATTTTTATTAAGGCAGCCATGTCCATTGTCAATTAGGTGCTATGGAAGTGGGGGTGTGGGGTTTTGGGGTTTTGGGGTTTTGGGGTTTTGGGGTTTTGGGGTATTAGTTGAAATTTCCCTATCCCCCCATTTCCCCATTTCCCTACCCCCTACCCCTAACACCCATAAAACAAACCCCCTAGGCATAGGATAACTGTGGAACTTTGCTCTGGTAAAGCCTAGCTCCAACAAAAATCCATCCCTAGGGGGTTGCGAAAAAGAAGAAAAAGTGCTTAAGGAAAACCCCTCAAGTTGATAAAAGAGGCGGTCAGGGGTTAGAATTAGGGGTAAGAATCTATATTGTCTTTTCGGTCGGTCTTGTCAAAACTAGCCCTTTTGACTGCCGATTTTTTTTGTCCTTATCCCTACTCCGTAACCTATTTAAGCTTCTACCGATTCTTCTGATTCCGTTTGTTTGAGGTGGATGTGCTTGTAGCCAAGTTTGATTTCAAACTCATCGCCGGGCTGCAAGTTCATTTGTTCGGTATAGGTGGAACCGATGACGATTTGACCATTTTTATGGACACTAACCCGGAAAGTGGGTTCGCGGCCGCGGCCATCTTTAGTGCCTTCGGGATCGAGAGGAACCCCTTTTGCACCCAAAACAGCATCGTAAAAGTCGGTTAAATTGACCCGAACTTGGCCATCTTTACTTTGAGAGTAGTAACCACAACGTTTTGCCGTTTCGCGACGGGGTAAGTGGGATAACTCTTTGACTTTTTGTAGTAGAGCTTTCCCGGTTAGGGGAGTAGGAGAGATGTCACTCATGGTACTTTTTAATGTTCCTTGATTTTTGACTGACTGTCAATTAAGTTTACACTGACAAATTAATCATACCAAAAATCTTGCCAAAAATGTCTAGAGGGGAATAATAAATTTTTTAAAACTGATGGTTCGGTGATGACAATCGTGCTAAGAAGACCCCGGACTAGGTAGTAAGTGTAAACCTTGTGGGGGAGAGGAATTTTTTGGCCAAGACTCTGGGAATTTTTGGTCGGGTGCGAGGAAAACAGGGGGGAGAAAGTGAGGACATAAAACCGTTTAAGCTATACCTAGCAAAGAATTGAGCAACTATACTTGTGGTTGGAGTTGGCAAAAAATTAATGACCCAGAGCAGTAAATCCGGGGGGATTAAACTGTTTTCGAGCGACTTGCCCATCTATCATTAGGCCTAGATACCCACCCCTTGGCTCAACCGACCGGGGAAAATCTTAAGGATTAATTACCATTACTAGCTCCCCTTTGGCCCGTTAACATCGATTATCCTGAGTATTAGGAGTCCCTCATCCCCGTGCCGAGTATGGAAGTTTCTTTTAAAATTCTGCGTCAACGACCCAACGACACCCCCTACCTAGAAAATTTTACCCTAGAGGTGGAGGCGGGAAATACAATTCTCGACTGCCTTAATCGCATCAAATGGGAACTTGATGGAACTTTGGCCTTTCGTAAAAATTGCCGCAATACAATTTGTGGCAGCTGTGCGATGAAAATTAACGGTCGTTCGGCCTTGGCTTGTCAACAAAATATCGCCAGTGAATTAAACCATTGTAGCCAAAAAGATGCCGGAGAAATTCCCGAAATCACGATCGCTCCTCTGGGGAATTTACCGATTATCCGGGATTTAATCGTCAATATGCAACCGTTTTGGGACGATTTAGAAAAAGTTGAACCTTATATTAGTAGTCAAGCACGCACCATTCCCGAACGAGAATTTCTGCAAACTCCAGAAGAAAGAGCCAATCTCAATCAGATGGGTAACTGCATTATGTGCGGGGCCTGTTATTCGGAATGTAACGCCAAGCAAGTCAATCCCGATTTTGTCGGGCCCCACGCTTTGGCAAAAGCGCAGCGCACCCTAGCAGATTCCCGCGATGGTAATCAAGAAGGTCGTCTAGAACTTTATAATCAAGGCACCGCAGGGGTTTGGGGTTGTACCCGTTGCTATTTCTGTAATGCAGTTTGTCCTATGGAAGTGGCCCCCATGGATCAGATCGGTAAAATTAAACAGGAAATACTCGCTCGCAAGTCGGCCGATAGTAGTCGTCCCATTCGTCACCGGAAAGTTTTAGTGGAATTAGTCAAAGCAGGGGGATGGGTGGATGAACGCAAATTCGGCCTCTATGTGCTGGGCAATTATTGGCGCGATTTACAGGGTTTATTAAGTATTGCCCCCTTGGGATTGCGGATGATTGCTAAGGGGAAATTTCCCACTTCCTTTGAAGCTTCCGAGGGAACCGAGGAAGTGAGAGGTTTAATTACTGCCATTCAAAATTCTCGCTCTCGATAGTTAGAGTAATTTTGAGATCATTATGATCTATATTCTATTTGACTGGAGAACTCATTATCATGTTCGATCGAGATAGTATCCGTGGTTTTTCTGCCCTAATCACCCTTGTGGGAGTCGCTTCTAGTTTGGGTTTTAGCTTCAACGCACCGGCTTTCTCCCAAGCTACCTCTAACAATTTACCATTACTCTTAGCCCAAAAAAGCGAAAAGGTGCGGGTAGCGGTTTTAGACTTCGATTATAGCGGTCTCAGTAATCCCCAGTGGTTAACATTTCTCAATGGTGGAGCCAGTGGTGTCAGTGATATTCTCGTCAATAGATTGGTGGAAAGTGGTCGCTATACAGTCATTGAGCGCAGTCGCATTGATGCTGTCCTCAGAGAACAGAATTTGGGAGCTTCGGGACGGGTAGATGCCGCTACCGCTGCTCAAATCGGGCAAATTTTGGGGGTAGATGTGGTGATTATCGGTTCGATTACCCAATTCGATTTACAAAAAAAACAATCCGGTGGCTCGTTTATTATTTTTAGCACCGCCAAGACAGAAACCGATGCTTTTGTCAAGTTGAATGTTCGGGCAATTAATACCACCACGGCCGAAATTATTACCACCGCTCAGGGAGATGGTAGTGCCAATCAATCCGATGGTTCAACCGTGGTTTTAGGGGTTGGGGGTGGTTCCCAAACCTCCAACGAAGGGAAATTACTCAGTATTGCCACCGATAAGGCAGTAGCGCAGGTGGTGGATAATCTCAATAATAAAGCTGACCAAATCGCCGCTACACCGCGCTCGCTCCCGACTGTCACCGCTTTAGTGGCTGCCGTGGCGGGAAATCAGGTAATTCTCAATAAAGGCACGGGAGAGGGTTATCGTGTTGGTTTACGCATTTCCATCGAACGGACGACCCAAACGGTCAAGGATCCGCAAACGGGTAAGGTTATCCGTCAGATTACTCAACCGATTGGCACTCTCGAAATTGTCGAAGCTGATGGTCAATCTAGCGTCGGCCGCATCATTACTGGTAATGGTTTTAAAATCGGTGATTTAGCTAAACCCATTCGTTAGTTATGAATTATGAATTATGAATTATGAATTATGAATTGGGGAGGTGGGGAGGTGGGGAGGTGGGGAGATCGGTAAACTTAAAACTTAAATCTGATCACTGATAACTGATCACTGATAACTGATCACTGATAACTGATCACTGATAACTGATCACTGATAACTGATCACTGATAACTGATCACTGATAAGTGAACACTCACGAAAATTTGAAGTTATGTAAAGGGAAGCCTGGGGTCAGGTAAGACAACCGATAAAATTTATAGTCGGAATCCCTTGGATATTCCCTAGACCAGAGCGATTAACGAAAACTATCAAAAAATGGTACAAGATCAAAAACCCACGGTGATCATTACTGGGACAACTTCTGGAGTCGGTCTCTACGCCGCTAAATCCCTTGCTCAAAGAGGTTGGTTTGTAGTTATGGCCTGTCGGGATATCCCGAAAATGGAACAGGCGGCCAAGGAATTAAACATTCCCCGGGATAACTACTGTATTGAATTTATCGACCTCGGTTCCCTCGATAGCGTCCGGCGCTTCGTTAAAAATTTCCGGGCCTTGGGCAGACCTCTAACCGCTTTAGTCTGCAATGCCGCTATCTATCTGCCTTTGCTCAAAGAACCCTTAAGAAGTCCCGACGGTTATGAATTGAGCATGGCCACCAATCATTTAGGTCATTTCCTGCTCTCAAATTTGCTCTTGGAAGACCTAAAAAATTCCCCCTCTCCCGACCGGCGTTTAGTCATTCTCGGTACTGTCACCCATAATCCCGATGAATTAGGCGGCAAAATTCCTCCTCGTCCTGATTTGGGCGATTTAGAAGGGTTTGCCAAGGGTTTCAAAGAGCCGATTACTATGGCCGACGGCAAAAAATTTGAATCGGTCAAAGCCTACAAAGATAGTAAGGTGTGTAATGTTCTCACCATGCGGGAACTGCACAAACGCTATCACGAATCCACCGGAATCACTTTTACTTCCCTCTATCCGGGTTGTGTGGCCGATACACCCCTTTTCCGCAATCATTACCCCTTTTTCCAGCAGTTTTTCCCCTGGTTCCAGAAAAATATCACCGGTGGCTATGTTTCCCAAGAATTAGCCGGGGAAAGAGTGGCCATGGTGGTGGCTGACCCCGAATACCGTCAATCCGGCGCTTACTGGAGTTGGGGCAACCGTCAGAAAAAAGAGGGTAAATCTTTTGTACAAAGGGTTTCTCCTCAAGCTCGCGACGAGGAAAGAGGCGAAAAAATGTGGGAATACAGCACTAAATTAGTCGGATTAGCCTAATTTCTGATTTTGAGATTAAAAAGGGACACAAGGTAACTTGTGTCCTTGTGGAAACGGGGAGCGCTGGGACAGGGAGAAACAATCCATAACTGGGTTTTTAAAGTTTGATTGGCAGTTAATGATACTATTAAAACCCACATTCCGCACCCTAGTCGTTGAAATCAAAAGTTGCTCTAGCCCTTGTATAGTAAGGCTTTTAGCGATTACTAAGAATTATGAAGTGTCACACTCTATTCAGCGATCGCCAACTTAATGAGAGTTTCTCTCAATAATTTGGTATCAGAGCTATCAGATTTTTAGGGCTAATTGTGCATCTGCTGGGCAAACAAAGTGGTATCATGCCAAGATTTTTCGAGATTTTCAATAAAATCTACTGGGTTAATTTTCCATTGGGTCGGTTGGTCTGGTCTAATAAGATATTCCATTAAAAACTTCTCCTTTAATTAATGTTTTTAGGGTACATGAGTGATGATGTTTACGTCCCTTTATCAGCAATTATTGAATAATTACAATGATTCTTGTGCGGTAGATAAAACCTCTTGATATAGTCTTGGATTAATACGTTTACCCTGAGTAATTAACGCCTCTAAAACTTCCTGAACGCTAGTAATTAATCCTAGTTGTTTGGCGACTAATAAGATACCTAATGTACCAGTAATTTTTAGATTTCGAGATAAAGCAACTCGCCTAGCTTCTAAATCATCAATCAATAATTGATCGGCTTCTAATTCTTCAGCTAAAATCATAGCAGCACATTCACCCCAACCTAAATTAGTTATCGTTTTCAAAGTAGAGACTTTTTCTGAACTGCTAATTGTTCGTCTCTCTATCCAGTCTGCTAATTGAACTAAATTAACTGCTGGATGAGTTCCTGTTGTTACCTCATGGTAAACTTCTTGAGGAATAATAATTTTCCCGTAAATATCATGAAGTAAATTAAGTTTTCCAACTTTTGCTAATTCACTTAAAGGGGTAGTATCAGAGACAATAATCACGTTACTTTTTATATCTCTCTAAAATTTGGAGAGTCTCAGCCACTTCTTGTTGTAATTCTTCTTGGGTTTGCATAGGGAATGAACAAATATTGTAGTGATCCATTAAATCAGAAAGTTTATGGCGATCAATCTCTAATAATTCTGCGGCACGTCCCGCACTAATATCACCATGACGAAGTAAAGTCATAACATAGGCTTCTTTAGCTTTTTTCTCAGCTTCCAGATGATGAATTTCTGGAACTTTAGGTAAAGTTAGAGTGAATTTAATTTCTGTTGTCGTCATTTGAGATTTATTTTGAGTAGCCTATAATTATTTATAACACTTATTTACCGCCACCGATGCCGATAATAACCCCTTAACCCTACAATATCACCGCAGGTAATCCTAACCTCGATGGCGACGGTATCTCCGCCTTTACCATCAATAATAGCGGCCAAATTGCCATGGCTGACTCCGATGATAAGGCTGTAGTCATCTCTCTAACCTAACTGATCACAAAATAACTTGATTATCTGGCTAACTTGACAAAAGTTTATCAAAATATAGCCTTAGCAACATAAATCGGCTTATTACTAGGTAAATCCTTGCAGGAGTGGCATTATACCAGATATTTTCTCTCTGCTCGATTTATTTAAGTAGGGAGGCACAATTATTTGTAGGATGGGTTAGCGGTAGCGTAACATAATCGGGCGTTGGGTTTCATGCTTCAACCCAACCTACGTTCATCTTATATTTAATTCCACCCCTGACATCCAAGCTTGATTAATGGTTTTGGTGTCTTTAGAGGCAGTTTTCTCGACTATTCGCTTACTTATCAACTTTATCTAACTCGAACTAAGGTTCGGGTGGATTCCCTATCGACTCTGTACCATCTTTAACACCGATAATTTTAGTCAAAGATGTAAAAAAGGAAGAGTATTATTGTGAGAGCGTGTAATTAGTATAATTAAAGTAAAAATCATTCCAAGGTAGCCATGATTAAAAACATTAATGTAACTGGACTTAAACCTGAACAAATTCAGCAGATACAGGTACTTATTGCCGCATTTAAAGCTCAAAATCAACTCAATCAAAGTGAACCTGAAATTGATATGATTGAATACCTGTTGGAAAATCCTATAGAGGTTGATAATTTAGAATTTATGAAACGAGAAGAAATTTATGACAGAACTTAAAAATCATAGTTGTTTTGTTGATTCTAATATTTGGCTTTATGCTTTTTCCACTGATAAAAAAGAAGAAAGTAAAAGAATATTGGCAAAACAATTAATTAAAGAAAAGTCCATCATTATCAGTACCCAAATAGTTAATGAGGTTTCTTGTAATTTACTTAAAAAGCATAAGCTTGATGAAAAACAATTGTTTAAATTAATTGTTTCCTTTTATAGAAAATATCAAGTTATCTCATTTAATCTTGATATTTTTGAATCTGCATCTAATCTGAGAACTCAATACCATCTATCATTTTGGGATAGTTTAGTGATTGCTTGTGCTTTATTTTCTGATGCAAATATTTTGTATTCAGAAGATATGCAAGATGGTTTAATTGTTGATAAAAAATTAACTATTATTAATCCCTTTAAGCAATAAAATTATTTTACTGGTTAATGATGCTGTCTTTAACATCTCTAAAACCAGTCCTAACGGTACAGTTGTCGGCACAATTAACGCCACTGATGCCGATAATAACCCCTGAACCTACAATATCACCGCAGGTAATCCTAACCTCGATGGCGACGGTATCTCCGCCTTTACCATCAATAATAGCGGCCAAATTCCCATGGCTGACTCCGATGACAAGGCTGTAGTCATCTCCCTACCCTAACTGATCACAAAATAACTTAATTATCTGGCTAACTTGACAAAAGTTTATCAAAATATAACCTTAGCAACATAAATCGGCTTATCCCTAGGTAAATCCTTGCAGGAGTGGCATTATACCAGATATTTTCTCTCTGCATGGTTTATTTAATAAGCTCTGCTGATGAATGAAAAAAAAAAAAATAAACGGGACTTATAATTATTCGCCTCTACAATCTAAGCATTATCCCTAACCAGTGCTAAATTTTCTGACATCCAAGCTTGATTAATGGTTTTGCTGTCTCTAGAGACAGTTTTCTCCACTAAACTCGAACTAAGTTTCGGGTGGATTCCCTATTGACTCTGTACTATCTTTTTCACACGAGGTATATCATGGCTATCATCTATGTCAAAACGGGCGCGACGGGTAACGGTTCTTCTGGGAATAATGCTTTTGACAGTTTAGCAAGTGCGAGCGCTGCTGCACTTGCAATTTTTTCTCTATTTTTGGGTGATGCAAATGCCGCAACAATTACAAGTATTGCGGGAGATAAAGATTGCTTTGGAACGGGTTCTAATATTTGCAACACTATAGCTGTATCCAATATCGTTCAGGGAACAAACGATAATGATTTTGACTTTTTCACATTCAAAACATTTCAATGGTCACATAATTACTCACTTCCAGCAAGTTCATCAATCACTTCAGCCGTTCTTAAAATAGTTACCTTCGACCTAGAAGATAACGGTGCCGGAGATGGGTTCGGTGGAATTCCATTTGATGACAGGTTATTTATTGATGGTATTGAAGTATCAGGAGCGTTTGATGATGTTTCTACGCCAGATGGCAATGCTTTTACTCAGCTTCCTGTTAACGTTACAATTTTTAATCTTAATTCTCTTTTCTTTTCTAGTTTAGCAGATGGCAATGTAAATATTGCATTAAATAGCTTCGGAGGTACAAGAGCAGATGCGATTGCTATTGATTATGCCGAACTTGAAATACAGACAATTTCAGAACCTTTGACATCTGTTCCCGAACCTTCTACAATCTTAGGAATAGTAACACTAGGTTTAGGTGCATTGCTGTCTAAAAAGCGCAATCAAGACGACAATAACGATGATTAATTGATGTTTAAAGGGGACGTAAGCGATAGGGTTTATGTTCCCTGAATCAATAATGCCAATTTTCTATTTTAAGCCCCTGAAATTCTCTATAATCTGAGACATTATTAGTGACTAAAATAAGTTGATTAACGTAGGCAACTGCCGCAATTTGACCATCAGCAAAAGGCGGTGTTTTGCCCAATTTAACAAGACGGGATCTTTCTTGTGCGTGCCACGTGGCGGCGTTACGATCATAAGATAATAAAGGTAATATTAATTCAGTCTCTTTGAGATATTCCTCAATATTTCTTCGTTTTTTTGAATCAGGAAGACGATAACACCCAAATAGAAGCTCATGCCAAACAACTGTCGCTGTAGCGATTTCTTGCTGATGTTCAAGTAGTTTTTCCATTACCTTTGTATTTGGTTGAGGTCGCAAAGGCTCTGATAAGATATTACTATCCAGTAAAAAACGTAAATTTACCAAATTACCTCACGTCCTGATGATAAATCACGCACTTCTTTTAAAAGTTCTTCTGACTCAATACCCTCTTGTGCTAGATTATGTTCTTGACGAAATTTTTGAATAAATTCTCCAAACCCTAACTGAGTCTCACTGATATTTTTATAATTATCGAGTTGTTCAATATTTTTTACGTCTTTAGCTAAATCTTCCTCTGTATAAACTTGATGAAGTTTTAAAAACTCATTGGTTTCCCCTCGAGAAGATAAATTTAATAGAGTTTGAATTTCTGCTGAAGTCATTACCCCATCTCGATAAGCTTGTATGGCTAAAGCTTCTAAAGTTTTTTGAGATAAATTATCCCATTTTTTTTGTAGTTGTTGTCCCACAGCTTCAGGAATGTAAATAGTAATTTCCATAGTTTTTATACTAACTAACTTAGAAGACTTGACTTTTAGTATAACTCAAAATAACGCCTCCCTCCCTGCCGATACCCGTGACTTAGACGGCGATGGCAACATCACCGAAGCCATACCCTTTGATATTGCCCGAAATTCTCGCGTTAACGGTACAAACGTCGATATGGGTGCATTTGAATTCGTCCAAAATAGCGCACCCGTCCTCAGCGATACCACCCTCACTGTCCCCGAAAATAGCCTATTAAATACCCTTGTCGGGACAATTAACGCCACTGATGCCGATAATAACCCCTTAACCCTACAATATCACCGCAGGTAATCCTAACCTCGATGGCGACGGTATCTCCGCCTTTACCATCAACAATAGCGGCCAAATTCCCATGGCTGACTCCGATGACAAGGCTGTAGTCATCTCCCTACTCTAACTGACTTGACAAAAGTTTATCAAAATATAACCTTAGCAACATAAATCGGCTTATCCCTAGGTAAATCCTTGCAGGAGTGCCATTATACCAGATATTTTCTCTCTGCATGGTTTATTTAATAAGCTCTGCTGATGAATGAAAAAAAAAAAAAAAAAAACGGAACTTATAATTATTCGCCTCTACAATCTAAGCATTATCCCTAACCAGTGCTAAATTTTCTGACATCCAAGCTTGATTAATGGTTTTGCTGTCTCTAGAGACAGTTTTCTCCACTA
>VYKR01000041.1_pt1 | contig 30424 bp, 24 predicted proteins | sample 5109561 | NCBI WGS metagenome assembly VYKR01 (sample SAMN12291799, study PRJNA351875) | freshwater metagenome | isolation source: freshwater lake | place: USA: Michigan, Ford Lake | collected 2015-08-15
CGCCGCCGCTTCCGCCCGCCGTCGCGACGCAGCCGCCCCGCCCCGCCCCCGACATGCAGGCGGTGCTCGACGAACTTCAGCGGCTCGGCGCCCGGCCGTTCGAACAGCTCACCCCCGCCCAGGCGCGCGCGCAGCCTTCCCCCGCCGACGCGGTTCGCGCCGTGATGGCGCGCCGCGGCATGGCGACCGCGCCCGACCCGGCGGTGACGACGCAGGACATGCCCTACGGCTCCGATCCCATGCAGTTCGTCCGCGTCTACAAGCCGGCGGCGGCGCCCGCGGGCCGGCCGATGCCCGTGATCGTCTATTGGCATGGCGGCGGCTGGGTGCTGGCGGACGTCAACGTCTATGACGCGGCGCCGCGCATGTTATCGAAGATGCTGAACGCGGTGGTCGTGTCGGTCGAGTATCGCAAGGCGCCCGAGGCGAAGTTCCCGTCGCAGCACGAGGACGCGATCGCGGCCTATCGCTATGTCCTCGCCAATGCCCAGCGCATGGGCGGCGACGCGAACCGCATGGCCTTTGCCGGCGAGAGCGCGGGCGGCAACCTCGCGGTCGCGACTGCCATCTTCGCCCGCGACAACCGCCTGCCGATGCCCCGGCATATCCTGTCGGTCTATCCGATCGCCAATTCGGACCCGACGCTGCCGTCCAGGCGGGACTCGGCCAACGCCAAGCCGCTCGGCGCGGCCGCTCTGCCCTGGTTCGCCTATTACTACTCCCGCACGCCCGCCGACCAGCAGGACCCGCGCGTGAACCTGGTGCGCGCGAACCTGCGCGGGCTGCCGCCGACGACGATCGTCAACGCGCAAATCGATCCGTTGCGCTCGGACGGCGAGACGCTGGCCCAGGCGATGCGGACGGCGGGCGTGCCGGTCGAGCAGCGCACCTTCCCGGGCGTCACCCATGAGATGTTCGGCATGGGCAGGGTCGTGCGCGGCGCCATGCAGGCGAACACCTATGCGGTCGGCCGGTTGCGTCCCGCGCTGGCCGGCGCAACGCCGAGCACGCAGCGACGTTGACCCGATGACCGGGCCGGCTCTCGCCTGAGAGCCGGCCCATGACGATCCGAGGACCCGCCATGATCAAAGCCCTGGGCTACGCCGCCAAACACTCCTTCTCCCGCCTGAAGCCGATGGAGTTCGAACGCGACGAGCCGGGACCCGGCGAGGTCCGGATCGAGGTGCTCTATTGCGGCGTCTGTCATTCGGACATCCACCAGGTGAAGAACGAGTGGGGCAACACCGTCTACCCCTGCATGCCCGGCCACGAGGCAGTGGGCCGCGTGACGCAGGCGGCCGACGGCGGGCGCTACAAGGTCGGCGACCTGGTCGGCGTCGGCTGCATGATCGACTCGTGCCGGTCGTGCGAGCCGTGCCGGGAGGGCGACGAGAATTACTGCGAAGGCCCGAACTCCTGGCTCGCCACCTATAACGGCCCGATGATCGCGTCGAAAAAGGCGGTGGGCGGCCAGAACGTCTACGGCCGCGACAACACGTTCGGCGGCTATTCCAACGTGCTGGTCGTGCGCGAGGAGTTCGTGCTGCGCATTTCGGAGGGGCTGGCGCCCGAGCAGGCCGCGCCGATCCTGTGCGCGGGCGTCACCACCTACTCGCCGCTCAAGCATTGGGGCGTGAAGCCGGGCGACAAGGTCGGCGTCGTCGGCCTGGGCGGGCTGGGGCACATGGCGGTCAAGCTCGCCCGCGCGATGGGGGCGGAGGTGACGGTGTTCACCACCAGCGCCGACAAAAAGGCCGACGCCGAGGCGCTGGGCGCGGCGCACGTGACGATCGAAAAGGAAGTGACCGGCAAGGCGGAGGAGCTGACCGCGACGCCGGGCAGCTTCGACCTGATCCTGTCCACGGTCCCTGAGAAACACGACGTCAACGCCTATGTGGCGCTCTTGAAGCGCGACAAGTCGCTCGTGATCGTCGGCGCGCTCGAACCGATGGCGCCGGTGAACAACCAGGCGGTCGCGTTTCACCGCCGCTCCGTCTCCGGCTCGCTGATCGGGTCGATCGCCGAGACGCAGGAGGTGCTCGATTTCTGCGCCGAGCACGGGATCGCCTCCGACGTTCAGGTGATCCCGATCCAGGAGATCAACACGGCGATGAAGCGCGTCGAGAAGGGCGATGTGCGGTTCCGCTACGTGATCGACATGGCGACGCTCGCCGCCGACGGGGAGGACGCGTCGTGAGCGCCGCCCCGCTCCGCTACCGTTCCGAGATCGAGGCGGTCGACCCCGACGAGCAGGCGACGATCGAGAGCATCATCGCCGGCATGACCGGGCAGAGCGAGGTCGTCGAGAAGCGCGAGGGCCATGCCGTGCGCGCCAGCCACGCCAAGAGCTCGGCCTGCGTCACGGGCGAGCTGGTGATCCCCGACTTGCCGCCCGAACTGGCGCAGGGTCTGTTCGCGAAGCCCGGCCGTTATCCGGTCGCCGTCCGCTTCGCGCAGGGGCCGGGCGAGACGCTGGGCGACCGGGTGTCCACGCATCGCGGCATGTCGATCAAGATATTCGGGGCGGAGGGCGAGCGGCTGCCGGGTCACGACGCGCCCGTGCAGGATTTCGTGCTGGCGACCGGCACGACCTTTCCGTCCGGCACCGCCCAAGGTTTCCTGCGCGACGGCACGGTGATCAGCGGCGCGGCCGGGGCGCCCGAGCTGCTCAAGAGCGCGGTCTCGTCGGCCGCGCGCAACTTCAACCGCGTGCTCCACGCATTCGGCGCGGGGAGCGACAAGGCCGATTTCTTTGGCCATCCGTTCAGCCACCCGCTCGCCGACAGCTATTTCAGCCAGACCGCGCTGCGTTGGGGCGATCATGTCGCTAAGCTGGGCGCGGTCCCGGCCTCGCCGGCACAGGCCGCGCTTGCCGACTGGCGGCTCGACCCGCACCAGGATGAGGACGGCTTCCGCCACGCGGCCGTCGCCGCCTTTGCCGATCACGACATCGTCTTCGAACTGCGCGCGCAGCTATGGACCGATGCCGAGGGACAGCCGATCGAGGACGCGTCGGTCGACTGGCCGGTCGCGCAAAGCCCCTATCGCACGATCGGGACGATCCGGCTTCCGCGCCAGAACGCCTACTCGCCCGAACGCGTGCGCTTCTTCGACGAGGTGATGATCTTCCGCCCCGCGCACAGCCTCGCCGCGCATCGGCCGCTCGGCAGCGTCAACCGGGCGCGGCTCCAGGTGTACCGGGCGCTGTCCGCCTTTCGCCACCGCGAGAACAATGTCGCCGAACGCAACCCGGCGAGCATCGACGAGATCCCGCGCGCGACCGCCGACCGGACGTTACGCGCGGGCACGGCTCGCCCCGACTCTCGGCTCGTGCCGGGCAGGTTCGCCGCGGTGTCGGCGCTCGCCGCGATCGGCGCGGCGCTGGCGGTCGGCGCGGCCGTGCGATCGCGGCGGGGCGTTCGGCTGCGCGAGGAGGCGCGGTTCGATCATCAGGTCACGGGCGTCGCGGTCGCGGCCGACGGACGGCGGTTCGTCAACTTCCCGCGCTGGACCGACGACGCGCCCATCTCCGTTGCCGAGATCATGCCCGACGGCGGCTTACGGCCCTATCCGAACGCCCGGTGGAACGCATGGCGCAACGCCCGCGCGACCGAGCTGGCCGTCGGCGAGCATTTCGTCTGCGTCCAGTCGATCGTCCCCGATGGCCACGGGAACCTATGGGTGCTCGACCCCGGCGCGCCGGGCAACGAGCGCATCGTGGAGGGCGCGCCCAAGCTGGTCCGCGTAGACCTCGCAACCGATCGCGTGACCAAAGTCATTCCGGTGCCGGGCGACGTCGCGCTCCAGGGCACGTACCTGAACGACATCCGGTTCTCGCCGGACGGACGGATCGGCTACATCACCGACTCCGGCGCGCGCGGTGCGATCATCGTCGTCGACCTGGAGACGGGCGCCAGCCACCGCGCGCTCGACGGTCACCCGAGCACCCAGCCCGAGGGCGACATCGTGGTCGAGATCGACGGCCGGCCACTGCGCCGCCCCGACGGTCGCCAGCCCTTCTTCGCGGCGGACGGGATCGCGATCTCGGCCGACGGGCGTACGCTCTACTGGCAGGCGCTGACGGGGCGAACGCTTTATGCGATCGACACCGACCTGCTCCGCGCCAGCGTTTCCGAGCCGGAGCGTGCCGGGGGCGTGCGCAAGGTCGCGGAGACCTGCGTCGCGGACGGCCTGTGGATGAGCCGGGCGGGCGTGCTCTATGTCACCTCGCCGACCGACTCCTCGATCAAGCGGCTGAACGGCGACCGGTTGGATCTAGTGCTGACCGATCGGCGGCTGCGCTGGCCCGACACCTTCGCCGAGGGGCCGGACGGACGCATCTTCGTCACCGCCAGCCGCATCCAGGACACCAACTGGTTCAAGGCGACGGCCCCCGCCTCGCTGCCGACCCACCTCTTCTCCTTCGACCCAGCCCCCGCTCCACAAGGTCCCCGCCCATGAAAGCCGTTACCTTTCACGCCATCGGCGACATCCGCGTCGACAACGTTCCCGAACCCGTCATCGAACAGCCGACCGACGCGATCGTCAGGCTGACCGCGTCCGCCATCTGCGGCACCGACCTCCACTTCGTGCGCGGCACGTTCAGCGGCATGAAGAAGGGTCAGGTCCTCGGGCATGAGGGCGTCGGCATCGTCGAGCAGATCGGTTCAGCGGTCCGCGACATCCGGGTCGGCCAGCGTGTGGTGATCCCCTCCACCATCGGCTGCGGGACGTGCCGCTACTGCCGCGAGCGCGCCTTTGCGCAATGCGACGTCGCGAACCCGCAAGGGAAACGCGCGGGCACCAGCTTCTTCGGCGGACCGGAAGCGGCGGGCGGTTACAAGGGGCTTCAGGCGGAACGCGCGCGCACGCCCTGGGCCGACACGAACCTCGTCGTGTTGCCCGACGCCATTTCCGACGACCAGGCGATCCTGATGAGCGACATCCTGCCCACCGGCTGGTTCGGCGCGGACCTGGCGCAGGTCGCTCCCGGCGAGACTGTGGCGGTGTTCGGTTGCGGCCCGGTCGGCCTGATGGCGATCGCGTCGGCGTTCGTGATGGGCGCCGCGCGCGTCATCGCGGTCGACCGGCTTCCCGACCGGCTCGGCATGGCGGAGAAGCTCGGCGCGGAGCCGGTCAACTTCGACGAGATCGAGGTCGCAAAGGCGATCGTCGAGATGACCGGTGGCGACGGCGTCGACAAGGTGATCGAGGCGGTGGGCGTCGACGCGCAGCACGCGCAACACGGCCCGGACGCGCCGGGCGTCGTCGGCCGCGTCAAGGAGGCGGTTATCCAGCGCCTGACCGAACCGACCGCCCGCACGCATGGCGACCACTATGTCGCCGGCGACAAGCCCGCCCAGTCGCTCGACTGGGCGATCGAGTGCGTGCGGAAATCGGGCACGGTGGCGATCATCGGCGTGTTCCCGCCCACCGATCGCGAATTCCCGATCGGGATGGCGATGAACAAGAACCTGACGCTGCGCATGGGGAACGCTAATCACCGCCGCTATTACGACGTGCTGATCGACCATGTGCTCTCCGGCCGGCTCGACCCGGTCAAGGTGCTGACCCAGGTCGAGCCGATGACGGGCGCGATCGAAGCCTATGAGGCGTTCGACGCGCGCCAGCCCGGCTGGATCAAGGTCGAGCTGCAACCGGCAAGCTGAAGGGGGTCCGATCGGGGCGGCCGGGGCGCATGGACAGTGTGACCACACCCACCCTGCTCCAACCCGGCTGGCGCAAGGCCTGGCACCGGGTGGGCGGCCTCGATCTCCATGCCGCCGGGTCTACCGTGCTGCGACCGCCTCTGGCTTCAAATGCTCCACGAAAAAGCCGACAATCTCCGTCGTCGAGCGCACGCGGTTCGGTGTCTTGCGCCAGCCATGGCCCTCGTCGGGGAAGAGAGTGTAGCGCACCGGCACGCCGCGCGCCTTCATGGCGGACACGATCTGCTCGGCTTCCACCACCGGTACGTTGGTGTCGTTGGCCCCATGGAGCACGAACAGGGGCGTCCTGATCCGGTCGAGCTTGTGGATCGGCGACAGGCTCTTCAGCATCCCTGCCTCCTTCACCGGATCGCCGTATTCGGTGGTAGAGATCGCGGCCATCCAGGGCTCGCTTTCACGGAAAAAGGTCTCGAAGTTGACGACGCCGAACAGGTTCGCGCCGGCCGCGAACATGTCGGGGAACTCCGTCACGCCGGCCATGACCATGTAGCCGCCGTAAGAGCCGCCCATGATGCCCAGACGCTTGGGGTCGGCGATGCCATGGCGACCAGCGCGTCGCTGGTGCTCTTGATGTCGCGGACGCCGTCCACACGCTTGGCGCCGTCATCCATGCCCATGAACGCCTTGCCGAAACCCGACGAGCCGCGCACGTTGGGCGCGAACACGGCGATCCCGCTCGCGACGAGCGCTTGCGCGTCGGGGCTCATGCCGGGCCGCGCCTGCCCCTCCGGCCCGCCGTGATAATTGAACACGACCGGCATCCGTCCGGTAACGCCCTTGGGCCGGTACAGCCACCCCGACAGCTCCAGCCCGTCATGCGCCCGGTAGCGCACGAGTTCCGGGCGGACGAGTTCGGCCAGCGTCACCCCGTCATGGCGGCTCTCCGTCACGCGTGTCACGGCGCCCGACGCGACGTCGACGAGATAGACGTCCGTGGTCCGGTCGGCGCCCGAACCCGTCAGCGCGAGCGTGCGCCCGTCCGCACTGAACTCGCTTGGAAAGGCGAGGTCGAACGGCAGCTTGGGTCCCGGCCGCATGCGCCCCGTGGCGGTGTCGAGCCAAGCAAGCTCCGAACGGCCGCCCGCATTCCAGACCAGCGCGGCGGTGCGGCCGTCGTCGCTCAGGATCGCGCTCTCCGCCACAGCGTCGTCGCGCTCGGCGAAGTAGCGGATGGGCGACGGTCGTCCGTCCGCGGCGATCGCGATCGTGCCGAACGCCTGGCGGTCGCGGCCGACATTGGACGCGACATAGACGGTTCGCCCATTGGGCGACAGCTCGCCCCAGTCCGTCTCCGCCTTTCCCTCGTGCGGCGTCAGCAGCGTTTCCGCGCCGGTCTTGAGGTCGATCAGGTAACCGTTCACGTCGCCGCGCCCGAGCAGGCGACCGACCACCGCCCGACTCCCGCGCACGTCCGCGAGCGAGTTCAGGCCCTTGTTCGACGCCAGCATCGTCCAGGCGCCCGTCGCCACGTCGATCAGCGCCGGGTCGCGCGCAGCCGGATTATCCTTGTTGCTGTCGGCCATCAGCTTGGCGCCGTCGCGGGTCCAGCCGTACAGCGCGCTGTTCTCCTTGCCGCCGGGGGTCAGTCGCTTCGGATCGCTTCCGTTAACGTTCGCGACCCAGATCTGCGTGTTGAGCCCGCCGCCCGGCGCCACGGTGTAGGCGAGGCGATCGGCCGTCGGCGACCAGAAGACCGAGCCAACTGGGTCAGGCAGGGTCGTCACCTGACGCGGGGCACCGCCAGCCAAGTCGCGTACCCAGATTTGCGGGCTGCCACTGACACTCGAGAGATAAGCGATACGGCGGCCGTCCGGCGACAGCGTCGGCGCTGTCGCGCTATTGATGCGCCCGAGCGCCGCAATCTTGGCAGCGAGGGCAGCGTCCTGCGCTAACGCCGGTCCGGCCAGCGCCGTCATTCCGAACGCCAGCGCCCAAGCAATCTTCCTCATCGCCGATCCCCTATCTGCCGTAACCGCAAGCTCCTCCGGACCGCGACCGAAAGCAAGCGGCACCCGATGATGGAGTTCACCGGCCGCGAGTGGATCGCCGAGCATCGGACCATCGGCAGTCCGACGAGCCTTCGTCTCGGCGCATCGTTCGCAAAGCTGCGGTCAGCAGGATGTTCGCCCTATGACGAAGCTGACCCGCAGTCGAACGCTCACGATAGGGTCTTTCGGTCAGCCACACCGGCCGGCAACATAGCCGAGCCGATCGGCACAGCATCGCGGCTCTTCGGCGAGTACGAACTCGCTAGGCTGCCGCGATGCCTAAGCACGATTTTCGCGAGCCATCGCCGACCATCTCCCTGCCGAACGGCGCCGTAGCGGGATCGATCGCCGGCGGCGTGATCCGTTTCGCCGACATCCTCTATGCCGCGCCGCCGATCGGCGAGGACCGCTTCGCCCCGCCCCGTCCGGCGGCGGTGGCTCAGGCGGCTGAAGGTGGCGCCAGCGCCAATGCGCCCCAGCGCATCCGGCAGGTTCCCGGTCTCGATGTCGAACCGCTGATCGGATCGGGATGGGTGCCGGGCGACGAGTATCTGACGCTCGATGTCTGGAAGCCGGTGGGTGACCTCACAGAACTGCCGGTCATGGTCTTCGTCCATGGCGGCGGGTTCGTGATCGGGAGCAAGAACGCCCGTGTCCAGGACGGCGCGACCTTCGCGCGCGACGGGGTCGTGTGCGTGGCGATCAACTACCGCCTCGGCATCGACGGCTTCCTGCCGATCCCGGGGGCGCCGACCAATCTCGGCCTGCGCGACATCATCGCCGCGCTCGGCTGGGTGCGGGACAACATCGCGGCGTTCGGGGGCGATCCGGGCAACGTCACGTTGTTCGGCGAGTCGGCGGGGGCGATGGCGATCGCCGACCTGATCACCTCGCCGCTCGCGACCGGGCTGTTCCGCCGCGCGATCGTCCAAAGCGGGCACGGCGCGATGACGCGCGATGTCGCGGTCGCCAGGCGCGTGGTGAACAGGCTCGCCAAGCTGCTCCGCATCACGCCCGACCTGGCGGGCTTCCGCTCGGTCGCGCCCGGCGACGCGCTGGACGCGGTGGAGAAGGTCTCGCTGCCGACCGCGCGGCTCGACCTGCGCGGGCCCGACCGCCGCGAGCCGGTGTTCGGGATCAGCCGCTTCATCCCCGTGCACGGCGACGACGTGCTGCCCGAGCCCCCGCTCGACGCGCTGAAGAAAGGCGCGGGGGCGCAGGTCGACCTGTTGATCGGCACCAATGCCGAGGAGATGAACCTGTACCTTGTCCCCTCCGGCGTGCGCGACAAGATCGGTCGGCTGCTCGCCACCTGGCTGCTCCACCGTTCGCAGCCCCAGGCGCGCCGGGTGCTGAAGGCCTATGGCATGGGGCAGAAGAGCCGCAAGCCGGGCCAGGCGCTGACCGACGCGCTGAACGACCTCGTCTTCCGCTGGCCCGCGCGCCGCTTCGCCGAGGAACACCAGGGCCGCACGCACATGTACGAGTTCGACTGGCGCTCGCCCTTGTTCGACGGCCAGCTCGGCGCGGCGCATGCGATGGAGCTGCCCTTCGTGTTCGACACGCTCGCCTGCGTGACCGGGCCGCAAGGGCTGTGTGGCCCGAACCCGCCCCAGGAGCTGGCGACGCGCATCCACCGGCTATGGGTCCGCTTCGCCACCGACGGCACCCTCCCCTGGCCCGAGTTCACGCGGGGCGAGCGCCATGTCCACCAGCTCGCCGCCGACCATACGATCCGGGAAGCGCCGATGCCCGCCGCCCCCTTCCTGCCATGAGCTACCTGGAGAAGTTCCGCCTCCACGACCGGACCGCCTTCGTCACCGGCGGCGGCCAGGGCATCGGGCTGGCCTGCGCGGAGGCGCTGGCGGAGGCGGGCGCGGCGGTCACGATCGCCGACCGCGACCCGGACCTGCTCGGCGCGGCGCTCGAGACGCTCGGTGCCAAGGGTTACGCAGCGGAGGGCGTGATCCTCGACGTGACCGACGCCGCGCGCGTGACGGAGGTCGCCGACCGGATCGGCGGCGCCGACATCCTGGTCAACAACGCCGGCATCGCCCGCAGCGACACGCCGGCGGAGGACGTGGCCGACGAGCATTGGCGAAACGTCTTGGACGTCAATTTGAACGGCACCTTTTGGTGCGCGCGCGCCTTTGGGCGGCACATGCTGGCAAGGGGACGGGGCAGCATCGTCAACATCGGCTCGATGTCGGGGTTAGTCGTCAACCGTCCCCAGCCGCAAAGCTACTACAACGCGTCCAAGGCGGCGGTGCACCAGCTCACCCGCAGCCTTGCCGCCGAGTGGGCGCTGCGCGGCGTGCGCGTCAACGCGGTCGCGCCGACCTACATCGCCACGCCCCTGAACGCCTTTGCCGACCGGACGAGCGAGATGTACCGCCGCTGGATCGACGGCACGCCCCAGGGCCGGCTGGGCGAGCCGGAGGAGGTCGCCTCCGTGGTCCTGTTCCTCGCCTCGGACGCGGCCAGTCTCATGACCGGCAGCATCGTTCTCGCCGACGGCGGCTATACCTGCTGGTGAGGCCGATCGGCCAAGCGCGCGAGCCGATCGGCATAGTCGCCCGACCTATCCGATAGCTACTCGGGCGAGTATACCTTTCTGATAGGCGGGCGACTGACCTGCCGTCACGGAAGAGGATGACCGATGCGCCTTCGTACCCTGTTCGCCGTCACCACCGCGCTCGCGCTGGCCGCCCCCGCGTGGGGCCAGACCGCCGACCCGCAGGGCGCGCAGGCGACCGACCAGGGCACCCCCGCCGACCCGCAGGTGGACACGGACGCGCCCGGCGACCCCGTCGCCTCCGACATCGTCGTCACCGCCCGCGGCCGCGAGGAGTCGCTGAAGGACGTGCCGATCGCCGTCACCGCCATCTCGGGCGACGCGATCAAGCAGCAGCAGCTGGTCCTGGTCCGCGACGTCGCGGCCTATGCGCCCGGCCTCAACATCAACTCGGATTCGGTGACCCGCGCCCAGCTCTCCATTCGCGGGATCGGCACCACGCTGATCGATACGGTGCAGCCCGGCGTCGGTATCTTCATCGACGGCATCTACCAGCCCAACACCACCTATCTGAACTCGCCGCTGGTCGACGTGGCGCGCGTGGAGGTGCTGCGCGGGCCGCAGGGCACGCTGTTCGGCAACAATACCTTGGGCGGCGCGATCAACGTCATCACCCGCCAGCCCTCGAACGAATGGCGCGGCCGCATCGACGGGTCGATGGCGGGGGGCGACAATTTCGCCAGCGTGTCGGCCAGCGTCTCGGGCCCGATCGTCGCCGACCTGCTCCAGTTCCACGTCGCGGGCGGCTATACCACCGCCGACGGCTTCGCGCGCAACGTGCTGGCCGGCGGCGACCAGAACCCGCTCGAGTCCAAAAGCGTCAACGCCACGCTCCGCTTCCTGCCCGCTTCCTGGGCGACTTTCACCGTCAACGGGAGCTACGACCAGGTGTTCGGCGGTCAGACGCCCTATTACCCGGTCACCGGTCCGCGCGATTATAACCTGCGCGGCCGCACCAACCAGCGCAGCCTGGCGACCGTCGATTACTACGCGGTCAACGCCAAGGGCGAGTTCGACATCGACGCGCTCGGCACCACGGCCACGCTGGTCGGCGCGTATAATCAGAGCGACACGAACGGCGCGGGCGACGCCGATTTCGGCCCCGTCGACTTCTTTCGCAGCACCAACAACCGCACGCTCAAGACCTACACGGGCGAGGCGCGGTTCGACACGCGCTGGTCCGACGCCTTTTCCACGCTTCTGGGCGTCTATTACGGCCGCTCCACCACCGACACCGCGACCAGGACCACCATCGTCCCGCTGAACTTCACCGCGCCCGCCGCGGCGAACTCGGAGAATGAGAACATCGCCGTGTTCGGCACCGGCTTCCTGCGCCTGACCGAGGGTCTCGATCTCGCGGTGGGCCTGCGCTACGACCGCCAGACGCTCGATGCGTCCACCGCCGGCCTCGCCACCGCCTATAAGGACGACAATTTCCAGCCGCGCGTGACGCTGACCAAGCGCTGGAACCCCGATTTCATGACCTACGCTTCCGTGGCGCGCGGCGTGCGCGGCGGCGGGCAGAACGGGCCGGGTGCACCCAACCCGGTCTATCGCAGCGATAAGGTGTGGACTTACGAGGTCGGCAGCAAGGCGACGGCGCTGGACGGGCGCCTGTCGGCCGACGTCGCGTTCTTCTACAACGACTACAAGGATTTCATCGGGTCCAACGCGCTGGCGCCCTCGACCATCCGCAACCCGGCCACCGGCCAGCCGGTCGGCTTCGTGGCGATCAACCTCAACTCGGGCGATGTCGAAAGCTATGGCGCGGAAGCCGAGCTCAGCTTTCGCGTGACCGACCACTGGCGCGTCTATGCCAACGCCACCCTGCTCAACGCCCGCGTGACCGACGCGTCCGAGTTCCAGGCGCTCACCGGCTATGCCTATCCGGGCGACCGTATCCTGTTCGTGCCCGACGCGAACTACACGGTCGGCACCAATGTCGAGCTGCCGGTCCGGGACGGCCACTCGATCATCCTCGACGCCAACGTCATCGCCAAGGGCGACCGGGTGGGCGGCTCGCTCGACGTGAACTCGGTCCCCGTGCTCGAACCCTACTACCTCGCCAATGCCAGCCTGGGGTGGCGCAACGAGAAGTTCGAGGTCGCAGCCTTTGCGACCAACCTGCTGAACGAGAAATATATCGAGACCTATATCGACTCCTCCCTGCTCCGCCGCGCCGGGCTGCCCGCGCCGCTCCAGAACAACCTCGCCATCCAGGGCACCCGCCGCCGCATCGGCCTGCGCGGCACGATCAGGTTCTGACGATCATGCTTCACGCTCCGCTTCCCACCCGCGATCCGCTCGACCCGGCGTTCGTCGACCGGTTGCGCGAGCGGTTCGGCGAACAACTCCACCTCACCGACGCGATGCGCGAGCAGCATGGGCGGTCGGAGGCGCATTTCGCCACCGCCGCGCCCGACGCGGTGGTGTTCGCCCGCTCGACCGACGACGTGGTGGCGCTGGTCGAACTATGCGTCGCGGCGGGGGTGCCGATCGTGCCCTTCGGGGCGGGCACCTCGATCGAGGGCAATGCGCTCGCGGTCCGGGGCGGCGTCAGCGTCAACCTGTCGGAGATGAACGCGATCCTCGAGGTCAACGCCGAGGACTTCGACTGCACCGTCCAGGCGGGGTGCCGCCGCGAGGAGCTGAACCTCCACCTGCGCGACCAGGGGCTGTTCTTCCCGATCGACCCCGGCGCCAACGCCACGATCGGTGGGATGGCGTCGACGCGCGCCAGCGGCACCAACGCGGTTCGCTACGGCACCATGCGCGAGGCGGTGATGTCGGTGACGGTGGTCACCCCCGACGCCCGCGTGATCCGCACGGCCAGGCGCGCGCGCAAGTCGGCGGCGGGATACGACCTTACCCGCCTCTATGTCGGGTCGGAGGGTACGCTCGGCATCGTCACCGAGGTGTGCCTGCGCCTCCATCCGATCCCCGAGCTGATCTCATCGGCGGTATGCGGGTTCGACACGCTCCAGGGCGCGGTCGACACGGTGGTCCAGTCGATCCAGCTCGGCGTGCCGCTCGCGCGGGTCGAGATCCTCGACGACATGCAGATCAGGGCGGTCAATCGCTGGTCCAGGCTCGACCTGCCCGAGGTCACGACCTTGTTCTTCGAGTTCCACGGCTCGCCCGCCGGCGTCGCCGAGCAGGTGGAGACCGTGCGCGAGCTGGCGTCGGCGAACGGCGGTGGCGAGTTCGGCTGGTCCAACCTGCCCGAGGAACGCGCCCGGCTGTGGAAGGCGCGCCACGAGGCCTATTACGCCGCGGTCAATCTCCGTCCCGGCGCGGTCGGCTGGACCACCGACGTGTGCGTGCCGATCAGCCGGCTGCCCGAATGCATCGCCGAGACCAAGCGCGACCTGGCCGGAACGGCGATCCCCGCCACCATCCTGGGCCATGTCGGCGACGGCAATTTCCACGTGATCTTCGCGATCGACCCCCATGCCCCGCACGAGATGGAGGAGGTCGCCGCGATCAATGCCCGCCTCGTCCGCCGCGCGCTGGCGATGGACGGTACCTGCACGGGCGAGCACGGCGTCGGCCTGGGCAAGCAGGACTGGCTGGTCGAGGAGCTGGGCGAGGCGGTCGAGATCATGCGGACGCTGAAACGCGCGCTCGACCCGCGCGATCTGTTCAATCCCGGAAAGATATTCTCCCTGTGAACGAGGTTCGCTGATGGCCACGATTCCCGCCCCGGCGCCCTCGCTCGGCCGCTCGGCTCTACCGCTCGGCGCGCTGGCGATCGCCATGGCGGTCGGCTTCACGATGATGGGCTCCTTCAGCACCGTTCAGGAAGGCGCCAAGGCCGAACTGGGCCTGAGCGACACGACATTGAGCCTCGTCCAGGGCGTCGCGGCGGCGGTGCCGCTCGCGGTCTTCTCCGTGCCGATCGGCATCCTCGTCGATCGTTGGAACCGGGTGCGGCTGCTGCTTGGCCTAGCCGCGCTTTGGACGGTGGGGACGGTGCTCACCGCTTATGCGGCGGGGACGTCCGCCCTGTTCGCGGCGCGCATGATGACGGGCATCGGCACCACCGGCGCGTTGACGGCGGCCTTGTCGCTCGGCGCCGATCTGTGCCTGCCCGAGCAGCGCGGGCGGGCGCTGCTGATCGTCTCGCTCGGCAAGGTGGCGGGCACCGCCGCCGCGTTCGCGCTCGGCGGCGCGCTGTACGGCATCTTCTCGGGCGGGCTCGGCGGGTTCGCGCCGTGGCGCGCGGTGCATCTGGCGCTGGCCGCGATCGGCACCGCCTGCCTCCTGCCGCTCCTGTTCCTGCGCGAACCGCCCCGGCGCGAGGTGGCGGCCGCCGTCGGTGCGCCGCTCCGCGTGATCGCGGGCGAGCTCTGGGCGCGCCGCCGTTTCCTCATCCCCCTGTTCATCGGCCAGGTCAGCGTGGTCATGGCCGATGTTGCCGCGACCATCTGGGCCGCGCCCGTGCTGGGTCGTGAGTTCGGCCTCCGGCCCGACCAGTTCGCCGGCTGGATGGGCGCGCTGCTGCTGGGCGTGGGTATCGGCGGCGCGGTGCTGGGCGGCTTGGCCGCCGATTGGGGCCAGAAGAGCGGGCGGCGCGGCGGCGTCCTGATCGGCGCGGTGATCGCCGCCGCGATCGGCGTTCCGGCCGCGCTGTTCCCGATTACCGGGGCGGTACCGCTCTTCGCGGTCGCGTTCGGGCTGCTCGTGCTCTGCGGCACCGTCACCGGGCTGATCACCTCGGTCGCGCTGACCGTGCTGATTCCGAACGAAGCGCGCGGGCTGTGTATCGGCCTGTTCATCGCGGTGGCGGGGGTGATCGGCTTCGGCGTGTCCCCCACCCTCGTCGCCTGGGTCAGCACGCAGCTCGGCGGCGAGACCGAACTCGCTCCGGCGCTGGCGATCGTTGGGGTCGTGACCAGCATCGCGTCGGTGATCGCCTTTGCCCTGGCATTCCGCAACGCGCCGCAGTCCGCGACCAACCTATCAGATAGCGCTTGACGAGCTATCGGATAGCTTTACCCTGACTCGCGTCAACACAGGCGAGGTCAGCGCGTTGCTCAAGCACCACATCCAGGTCTCGCCGGAGATGGTCTCGTTCCTGGGGAGCGGCACGGTCGACCGCGCCGGCTGGCCGCCGGACGCGTTCGCTCTCCTCTTCCACGACCTGGATGGCGGCGCGTCGCTCGTCGTGGCGTCGGACGCCTCGCCCGCCGAGTTGGCCGAAGCCGCCCTGGTCCTCGCCGTTTCCGCGCCCACCTGCCGCCGCATCTTCGGCTTCGTCCCCGATGACGGAAGCTGGCACCTGTCCAGCGCGCCGCGCGCGGTCGCGCTGGCGCTCCGCGATTGTCCGCTCCCGGAACCCGCGCGCGGCACGTTGCGCCTCGCGAAAAGCCTGGAGCTGCTGTGCGCCGTATTCGCGGCGCTGGGCGACGATGCACTGGTTCCCGCCGATAGCGGCGGCGTCCTGTCGGAGGGCGACGCGGTGCGCGTGGTCGCGGCCCGTCGCCTGATCGACGAGCGCTGGCGGGAGAAGCTGACGCTGGACGGGATCGCGCGCGCGTGCGGCCTCAACCGCGCCAAGCTGACCCGCGGCTTTCGCCTGACCTATGGCTGCTCGGTCGCCGACGTGCTGGCCGAGAACCGGCTGGGTGGGGCACGCCGGATGTTGCTGGCGACCGACCTGCCCGTCTCGTCGGTCGGCTATGCCTGCGGTTACCTGAACAACGCCAGCTTCACCCGCGCCTTTTCCCGCCGGTTCGGCATGGCGCCCACCCATCTCCGTCAGGCCGGAGCGGCGGCGTGAGCGCGGCGGCCCTGCGCGCTGTGGACGGTGGTTCGCTCGTCGATCACGCGATGCGCCGCGTGCGCGAGCATATCCGCGCGCATGATCTAAAGGTCGGCGACACCCTGCCCGGCGAGGCGCATTTCGCGAGCGAGTTGGGCGTCAGCCGCGCGGTGATGCGCGAGGCGTTCGGGGCATTGGCCGCGCTCCGCCTCCTCGATGTCGGCAACGGCCGGCGCGCGCGTGTCGGCGCGATCGACGGATCGGTGATGGGTCGCGCGATCGACCATGCGGTCGCCACCGCGCAGGTATCGGTCGCCGAGGTGTGGGACGTCCGCCGCACGCTCGAATTGCGCACCGCCGAGCTCGCGGCCATCCACCGCACCGACGCGGAAGCGGAGGCCATCGGCAGGCATGCGGACGCGATGCGGGCGGCGGGCGACGACCTGACGGAGGTCACGCGTCACGACATCCGCTTTCACCAGGCGATCGCGCAAGCCGGCGGCAACGCGCTGTTCCTCCAGATCGTGCGCTCGTTCGAGCCTTTGATGACCGTCGCGGTGCCGACCGCCTGGCGCACCCGCGTCACCCCCGAGCAGCGCGAGGCCATCCTCCAGCAGCACCGCGCGATCGCCCAAGCCATCGCCGACGCCGACCCGCTCGCCGCCGCCCGTGCGATGAGCAGGCACTTCGACGCATCGATCGGCAACATGTTCGACCGGTAGCTTCGGCTGGGCGAAACCTGGGCGTAGCGGAGTGGGACCCAACCTGACCGCGGAGTCACAAGCCACCATGACGCGACTTCTCCGTGCGAACAACGTCGCCGACCTGCGCCTGATGACGCGCCGGCGGCTGCCGCGACCGATCTTCGACTATATCGATGGCGGTGCCGACGATGAGGTGTCGTTGCGTCGGAACGTCAGCGCGTTCGCCGATTACGAGCTTGTTCCCGACGTCCTCAACGATGTGTCGACGATCCGGACCGAGACGAAGATCTTCGGACAAGCCTCGCGTTGGCCGCTGATACTGTCGCCCACCGGCCTCACCCGCATGTTCCACGGGGACGCCGAACTCGCCGTCGCGCGCGCGGCGGCGCGCCACGGCCTGCTTTACAGCCTTTCGACGATGGGCACGACGCGGTTGGAGGACCTGGCGCAGGCGTATGCCGGCCCGAAGGTCTTCCAGATCTACATCTTCAAGGACCGGGGACTGACCGCCGAGTTCGTCGCCCGCTGCCGGGAGGCGGGCTTTCACGGGCTGATGCTGACGGTCGACACCCCGGTCGCCGGCAACCGGGAGCGCGACCGTGTCAGCGGCCTGTCATTGCCCCCGAAGCTGACCTTCCGGTCGCTGCTCAGCTTCGCGCTCCACCCCTCCTGGTCGCTTCCCGCGCTGTTCGGGTCTAAGTTCGACCTCGCGAACGTCAGCCACAAGGTCGACGCGCTGGCATCGGGCCCGATGAGTCTGTTCGACTATATCGGCGGTCAATTCGACCGCTCGGTCGGCTGGCGCGACGTCGAATGGCTTGCGCGCGAGTGGAACGGGCCGCTCGCGATCAAAGGCGTGATCACGCCCGAGGACGCCCAGCGCTCGATCGCATCGGGCGCGACCGGCGTCATGATCCCCAATCACGGCGGGCGTCAGCTGGACGGCGCGCCCGCGCCGATCGACCAGATCGCGGCGGTGCGCAACGCCGTCGGCGACGCGCCGGACGTGATATGCGACGGCGGGATCAGACGCGGCTCCGACGTGGTTAAGGCACTCGCCCTGGGAGCGACCGCCTGCTCGGTCGGGCGTTCGTATCTGTACGGCCTGGCGGCGGGCGGCGAGGCGGGTGTCGATCGCGCGCTGACCCTGCTGTTCGAGGAATTCGAACGCACCCTGACGCTCGCCGGGGTCAACCATGTCGCCACTTTAGCTGGCCGCCACGTTCGATCGCGGCGAGGTGGGCCGGTCCGACCGCGTTGAGCACTGAGGAACGAATGCGGCGCGGCAAGCAACTTGATATCGGAGCGGCACACGTTCCTTGCTGTGCCCAATTCCGGATAATTCCTCCGCTCAGGTCCTTCGGATCAGGGTATCAGAACGGTCGCGCCGCGCGTGTTGCGGCTTTCGAGCGCGCGGTGCGCTGCCGGGGCGTCGCTCAGGGCGAAGCGCTGACCGATCGGGAACTCAAGCCCTTCCTCCATGAGGGTGAACACTCTCGCGGCCAGATGGCGGCGCTGCGTGGCGGTCGCGCCGTAATGCGCGAGCGTTGGCCTTGTGACGAAGATAGAGCCCGCGCTCATCAGGTCGAGCGCCGTGAACGGCGGCACCGGGCCGCTGGCGTTGCCGTAAGTGACCATCAGCCCCTTGTGCGCGAGCGAGGCGAGCGACGCGTCCCAGCTCGCCGCGCCCACTCCGTCCAGGACGATCTCGACCCCCTTTCCCGCCGTGAGCCCACGAACTTGCCGAGCGAGATCGTCCATCGGGCACGACAGGACGCGATCGGCCCCCGCCGCACGGGCCTGATCGGCCTTCTCCTCCGTTCCGGCATGCGCGATCACCGTCGCCCCGACATGGGCGAGCCACGGCACCAGGATCGATCCCATGCCGCCCGCCGCCGCATGCACGAGCACCGTCTGCCCCGGCCGCACCTTTGCGCATTCCTCGATGAGATAGGCCGCGGTCATACCCTTCAGCATCACCGCGGCGGCGGCATCGTCCGCGATCCGCTCCGGCAGCGCGACCAGATGCTCCGCCGGCATCAGGCGCACGGTGGCATAGGCACCGAGCGGACCCGTACCGTAGGCCACCCGGTCGCCCACCGTAAATTCGGCGACGCCCTCCCCGATCGCCTCGACGACCCCGGCCCCCTCCGCGCCGAAGCCGCTCGGCAATGCGACCGGATAAAGGCCGGATCGGTGATAGGTGTCGATGAAGTTCAACCCGACCGCACGCTGGCGGACGCGCACCTCCCCGGCAGCAGGCATCAGCGCGGCGGCGTCGATCGGTTCGCGCTCGATTACGTCTGGTCCGCCCGTTCGACGCATGACCAAGCGGAAATCCACCAAACCGTCCTCCTTGCTGTCCGACCATAGATAAACGCGCGATCGACCCGCGCTGCAAGCGATCGTGGAGGCGGCGGCCCACTGCGCGGCTCCGCCCTGACACAATATCGTGTTTCGAACAGACCGGCCCCTTAGCCGGGTTATTAGCCGCTCCACCTCATCCGACAGCGTCTTCCAGATGGTTCACGCCTGCGCTGGTGCCAGCGAGGTGAATTGACGGAACGCCGCCGTGATCTCGTTCAGGCTCAGTGGCTTGTTCAAAATGACGCCGAGCGGGAGGTTGGGCTGACAAGCCTCGGGGGACGCGGTCATGAAGATGACCGGCACATCGCCCAGCTCCGCGCGGATACGCCGGACCGCCTCGGGCCCGTTTCCTTCGATCAGACGGACGTCGGACGCGATCACGTCCGGTACCCGGTATAGCGCCAGCGCGACCGCGTCCTGCTCGGTGGCGGCGAAGGTGAAAGAGGTCGCACCGGCATCCTCGAACACGTCTTGGAGGAGCATGGCGATCATGGGTTCGTCTTCGATGATAAGTACGTGGCACATCGCGCTGCGTTACCTCTTAGACGCTCTTAATATAAATTAACTCCCTCCCGAAGCTATTGATCCCATGTTGAAAAAAGAATGTTTGATGTGTCGGAGTCGAGTGCCGTCGAGCGGACTCGCGCTCAGCCGGCACGGCGCTCAACCGCTTGTCCGGGATCAACGGAACGCATCCGTGCAGATGCTCATTTTCGCCGGCTCACGACCGCCAATCCGTAGATCGTGAACCCGCAGACCAACATGGCGATGGCCAGCCCAGCCAGGGCGCCCCATTCGGCCCCCTGCCGACCGGCGACCACGCCGCCGAGAGCCAAGCCGGCGATAGGGAGAATGACGAGGAGCAAGCAGCCGATTACGAACACAGGATCACCACCGCTTTCCCCCTCCCCATCTCAGGGTCGATGCTTGTCGCTCGCAGCCAGCAGATGACGGTCGTGGCGAGAGCGAGGGTCGAGCACGGATAGTCAGACGGCTCGCACCATCGCCACCACGCGGCCGCGCTCGATATGGATGCCCGGCGCGCGATCCAGCGCCAGGCCCGGCTTGGTCGTGCAGCGGCCGGTCGCGACGTCGAACAGATAGCCGTGCCACGGACAACGGACCGCGCCGTCGACGATCGCCGCATCGCCGAGCGGGCCCAGCCAATGCGGACATACGGTCGAATGAGCGACGAGCACCCCCTCCAGCTCGACTAACCGGAATGGCCGGCCGTGGAACCGGAACGGCCGCGGTAGGGCGGCCCGCACCTCCGCCTCGGCGCCCAGGTCGATGGCGTCCGGATGATCGGACGCGGACGGGTGCGGAGCCAGCATCCGCTCGCGCTCGCGCATCATCGCCTCGTCCTCGTCCCACAAGCGCTGGTACGCGACGGCGTATGCCTGACCGATGGCGCGGAGCCGTTCGGGCCGCGCTTCCGGCACGTGGAACTCGACGGTGACGTCAGTGACGTGCGGCGCCACGGCCGCGAGCGCGACCCTGATTTCCGTGCCCAGTCCCGTTCCCTCGAGCGTCGTCGAGACATAGCGGCCCGCGGCCTGGTCGGTCCGCAATTCGATCACCTGCTCGTCGCCATTCGCGATCAGCAGCCGCGCACGCCAGCCCCAGGAACCTCGCGCGAGAAGATCGCACTTCGCGAAGCTGCCCTCGTGCAGGTGCGCGAGGTGCTCCCAGTCGTGAACATTCTCCCAGATGCGCCGTAGCGATGCGTCGACGCGGCGGCGGTACTCGCCGGCGAGGTGGAGTTCCGGTTGCATGTCGCACGACTAGCCAACTCGCGGACGGAGTGGAACGCCGGGCGGGCAGAAGGCCGGGTTAGCGTGGAAACAGACGCTCGTACTGGCGCGCAAAAGGCCCGCTACCAATATCATGCGGCCGCTTGGGCCGTCAGACAGAGAGTCGCGGCCAGGATAGCGGCGAGCTCGGATCGTGGATAAGGTCACCGGCATGACCAGGTTCTTTCAGCCGCTGCACCGCTTTATCGGCACCGCCATCCTGCCCTTGCTGGCGATGCCGCTCCCCGTGAGCGGAGCGGCATTGCAGAACGCCAAGGCAAAGGCGACCTCGGCGGCGCGGTCGCCGACCGGCCCAAGCACCGGCATCATCGACCTGCCGCTCAACCCCGTCGTGCCCGCAGCACGGCGGCAATGCGCGGCGCGGACGCCGTCCGGTCTTGGCTACACGATGCTGCGCGCCGGATCAGGCGCCAGGCCCGGTGCAGCCGACCTCGTGCTGGTCAATTATATCGGGTACCTGGCCGCGTCCGGGGTCGTGTTCGATCAGGGTATGCGTTCGGCGCTGTCGGTCGATGGGGTGATCCCGGGCTTCTCGCAAGGCGTGCAGATGCTGGCGCGAACGGGCATCGCGCGGTTCTGCATCCCGGCCGCTCTGGGGTACGGAGCGCAAGCGTCCGGACCGATCCCGGCGAACTCCGACCTCGTGTTCCAGGTCGAGCTGCTGGACTTCAAGGCCGCCGAACCCGCAACCGGCATGTCGACACCCGGAGCGGCCGAGCCAGCTACACCGAAGGACCCTGCCCCGCAGCCGTGACGCGCGCACGCGGACCTGAACCGGTCGGGCTGTGAAGGGCCTGGCCGGTAGCCCTGAAACAAGATGGGAGAGAGAAGTTGCTGTTTCACACCATGGTCGGATCGAACGACATCGAACGGTCCAAACGCTTCTACGACACGGTGCTCGGCGTCCTCGGCGTCGGCGAAGCGACCCTGAACGTGGCGGGAAGCGGTCATACTCGCCTGTTCTACCGGAACGAGGGCGGCACCAACTTCCTGGTCTCGCAGCCGATCAACGATGAGCCCGCGACGGTGGCCAATGGCAGCACGGTCGCCTTTTCCTGCAACTCGCCCGAACAGGTGCAACTCTTCCACGACACCGCGGTCGCGAACGGCGGCACCTCCATCGAAGGATCACCCGGCCCTCGCGAGTCACGGATGGGCACCATCCACCTGGCGTATGTGCGTGATCCCGACGGCAACAAGCTCTGCGGTATCCACATCCCTAAGTAAGCGTCCGCGCGAACGACCGGAGCCGTCGATCAGCAAGCATCCTTGCTGCTTGCGATCGGCTTCCGGCTTGCGGGGAGTCACTGCCGGCGTCCGGTTCGGTCATCCGAGCATCGCCGCCGTGCTGCGCTCGTCGCCTGTCTGTCCAACCAGCGTCGGAGGGCCGGCTCCGCGCGGTGAGCGGCCCTTCCACAGGAGCGTATCTCGTGAACGGCACACCGGCTGCGCGCGCCCTCGGCCTCGATTTCGGCACCACGAACACGGTCGTCGCGCTCACTGACGGCAGCGGCGGCGCCGAGCTGGTCGAGTTCGCGGCTCCGCAGGCGACGAGCGCGGTGTTCCGGTCGGCATTATGCTTCTGGGAAGAGGGTGGGATCGCTTGTGAGGCTGGCCCTTGGGCGATCGCGGAATACCTGCAATCGCCGCTCGACAGCCGCTTCGTCCAGTCCTTCAAGACCGTTGCCGCGAGTTCGACGTTCGAGCGGGCGTTGATCTTCGGCAAGCCGTTTCGGTTCGAGGATTTCGGCCGCTTATTCTTACGGAATCTGATCGGCCATGCGGGCGGGCAGCTCGACGAGCGACCGCGCCGCGTGATCGTCGGGCGACCGGTCGAGTATGCGGGCGCGCGGCCCGATCCAGCGCTCGCCCGCCAACGTTACGACCTGATGCTCGCCGAGTTCGGCGTCGAGCTCCACTATGTCTACGAGCCGCTGGGTGCGGCTTATAGCTACGCCGCGCGCCTGACGGAGCCGGCGACGGTACTGGTGGCGGACTTCGGTGGCGGCACGACCGACTTCTCGATCGTCCGCGTCGCCGAGCCCGGTGCGCCGCGCCGGTGCACGCCGTTGGCGTCCAGCGGCGTGGGGCTGGCCGGTGACCAGTTCGATCGGCGCATCGTGGACCGGCTGGTGCTGCCGATGCTCGGCAAGGGCGGCCTGTACCGCTCGATGGGCAAGACGCTCGACATCCCTGGCGGCTGGTTCGCGGACTTTGCCGACTGGTCGCGCCTGGCGCTGATGCGCAACCGTCGCACGCTGGACGAGCTGCGCCGGTTGCAGCGTGATGCGGTCGAGCCCGAACCGATCGGCCGCATGATCGCGCTGATCGAGCATGAGCAGGGCTTCCCGTTATATGACGCGGTGGGAAGGCTGAAGCGCGCGCTGTCCGAGGAGCCCCAAGCCGAGTTCCGCTTCGAGGGTGGCGGGGTGGAGATCACAGCCGAGGTGCGACGCGCCGAGTTCGAGGATTGGATCGCGGGCGACCTCAAGCGGATCGAGTCGGCGATGGACGAGGCGCTCGCCAAGGCAGGAGCTGGTCCAGGCGATATCGACCGGGTGTTCCTGACGGGCGGGTCTTCACTCATCCCGGCGATCCGCGCCATGTTCGACCGCCGCTTCGGTGAGGAACGGATCGCGACAGGTGGCGAGCTTACGTCGATCGCGCACGGGCTGGCGCTGATCGGACAGGAAACCGATCCGGCCATATGGACCGCGTGAGCCGATTGGCGGTTCAAACGACCAACCTATGCGCGTTCCATATCGGTCAGCCGCTTGCCTGAGCCGGTCGCACCTCAGCTCTCGCTGCTATGGTCGGCAGCCGCCGCCACTCGCCGCGCCGGCAGTCGGCTCTACCCGGTCAGCTAGCCGGCAGCGCGTCGAGCGTGTCGGTCACCTGGCGGCGGATTTCCGGGTCGCGGGTGATCTCCAGCATGGCGCCGAGACTGGCGCGGGCAGCGGCGATGTCATGATCGACGAGCTCGAGCCGGGCGCGCTCCCACCACGCATGTGGGAAGGCCGGCGCCATGGTCGTCATGCGGACATATAGTTCGAGCGCGCGACGTCCCTTCCCCGCCTGCTCGGCGCGCGATGCCTGGTTCTGGAGAAGACGGACGAGCACGGCGCGGTTGGGCATCGCCGCGACATGCGTCACCGCCTGGCCGGGGCCGGCGAACCGCTCGACGAGCGCGGCGAGCTGCTCGGCATCGACACGCACGCCGCCCGCGAACGGATCGACGATCACCGGCGCCGCCTCCGCGCCGACCATGACGAGGACATGACCCGGAACGTCGAGCACGTCGGCGCTCCAGCCGAGCCGGCGTGCCATCGCCACGCACAATATGGACAGGCTCACCGGCAGCCCGCGGCGACGGTCCAGGACCCTGATGAGATCGGCATTGGCCGGGTCGTCATAGGTCTCGACATCGCCCGTGAAGCCGAACTCACCGGTGAGCACCGCGGCCAGTGCTCCGGCACGATCCTCCGGCGTCTCTGCGTCGCCGCCGACCAGGTCCAATCGAGTCTCGATCGCGGCGAGCACGTCATGATAGGCGGCGAGATCGGTGCCGGGATGATCGAGAGACGCCAGTGAAAGCGCGGCCTCATCGAGGGCGATCTCGTCCTCGTCGATCAGCCCGAGGCGGTGAAGGTCTTCATGCATGTCGGTGAAATGGGGAGCGGAGGCGGCCGTGAAAACCCAGGCGACCCGGTGCCTCCCTGCTTGCCACGTCGGCGCAGCTCCCAACCCGTCGATCCTGGCGCCACGCTTTGCGTCGAGCATTGCCGCCGACTTCGCCATATAAGCGTTGAGTACGCCCAGCCAGGAGCAAGAGATGACCGACAGCACCCGATCCGAACACGACATCGACTCTCCTGCGGATCTCCCGATCCAGCCGACGGGCAACGGAGTCACCGACATGGAGATCGCGAAACTACAGGCGGCCGTCGACGACGGTGCCGAAGACCCCTCGATCGAGACGCCGATGCCGAACGACGAGCCGACGACGACCCAGGCCTGATGGTTAGCGGCCGAGCGTAGGAGCCGGATGGCGACGCGTTCGCCGTTGTCATTTCCGGTATCGCTGCTCGGTCACCGCTAGCCGCACGGGCGGCTTCGGCCCAATGGCGGTCGCTAGCCGCCACCCGGCAGCGGACGTCCATTCAGCTTGCGCGCTTGCTCGGCAGTCACATAGGCCCGGCGCAATGTAGGCGGAGGCGGTCAACGGCATGGTCTTTCAGGGTCAGCCCCCCGTGGATACGAAGGATGCGCTCCGACTCAGCCTCCCGGAGGAGAGCGGGAATGAGCGAACTGTACTGGCTGACGGATGAGCAAATGACGCGCCCGCGGCCGTTCTTGCCCAAGCGCCACGGCAGGCCGAAGGTCGAAGACCGGCGGGTGTTGAGCGGCATCGTCTTCGTCGACCGAAACGGGCTGCGCTGGCGTAACGCACCGAGCGCCTACGGCCCCAATGAGACGCCCTACAACAGCTGAAACCCGTCGATTTCAGAAAAGCGGCCACTGCGCGCAAAGGCGCAGGCGCGGCACCATCCTGGAACGGTGCACGGCTCGGAACGCGGGCAGGCGCTTGGCCATCCCCGGTCCGCGCCGGGGCCGAGCCGAATATCCAGATCGGCTTGCGATGTTGGATTTGTTCCTGTTCTGTTCCATTCGCGAGTCGCGCAATCCGCGCGGTCGCAGTGAAGGAGAGCATCATGAGCGTCTCTACGATTGCAGCCCTCAAAGCATTGAGCACCGCTGAAGGCGCAACGGTTCTGACCGAGGCTGGAAAGCAAGGCCTGTTCATCTGGACACTGGGCAACTTCGCCGGCCGAGCCGACGATGTGAACGTCGTCGCGGCTGACGGCGTGCCCCTCACCACCGGCGCATGGGCTCGTCAGAAAGCGGACGGGATCACCGGAGCGGCACGGGCCATCTATCCCCAGCGTCTGCCGGGCGAGACGGACGACACGCTCGCCTTTCGACGCTGGGTGGCCGCAGACGGCTATCACTGCCTACAAGCCGAGCGCGACGCGTCCAATCCTTACATCCTCAATCCCCTTAGCCCTGAAGACGTCATCGTCCCGCTAACGCGCGGCTTCGTCATTGAAGGCAAGGACGCGGTTGTGAAGATCAAGGACGGATCGGGAGGGTACCTCTCAATCTTCGGCCAGAAAAACGACGACACTGCTGATCTTTCAGGTGTCAACATTCGCAACGTCGACTTTGACCATAATATCCAAAACTGTCCTGCTCCGGATATTCTCATGGGATTACTAGTCAGTTCACGTGCAACCTTAGCTGTAAAGAATGCAAACGGCGGATGGTTTACCGATAATATCGTCCGCAATTTCATATCGACCAACACGGTGGCCTTCAACGGCGACGGCAGAACGTCAGATTGCCACGTCGACCGCAATCAGTTCTTCGTTGGAACACCGGTTGGAAACGCTTATCAGGACCACTCAACAATTTATCTAACCGGTGATAACATCACGGTTGATGACAACCTTTTCAAGTCACCGTTCGGTTCCTCCGCTTCTGTGTGCGCGATCGAGTTGCACCCCGGCACCGGTTACTCGTGCCAGCGCAATCGAATCATCGGCTATCACACCGGGATCAACGTAGCCGGCGTTTATGAGTTCGATAGCGTGTCCGGCATCGTCGCGAACAACAATATCGATTGTCTGCGTCGCGGTATCGCGATCTATTCGGACAGATACGAGACTCACACGAGCGGCTTGGGCATCGACCAACTGCTGATCGACGCCAACATGATCCGTATTCGCAACGCGACGCCCAAGGGCTTCATGTCGGGAGGAGGCCCCGGCAGCTTCGGCATCCTGCGCATTTCGGGTGCTCGACTGGGCACGCGCGGCATCCATATCACCTCGTCCAACGTCATCACCTTCGACCTGGAAAGCACGGCGGCGGATTGGGACAGCATCCCGGTCGGTGTCGGCACGGCGGAAAGCGACGGCGTCGGCGCCGATAGCATGGATGAGGATTTCACCGTCGACAGCCCCAAGATCATCAACTGCCCGGGCATCGCGGTCATCATGGGCATTGGCGGAGGAGTGCTGAAGAACTGCCGCGTCGGCAACCCGGAAATAATTCGTCCAGGTTCGGCAGGAAGTACGGCTTTCAATGGAGCTTATCGCGCTGCGGTTTGGGTGTCTCCCAAGGCTTATCAGGGATCGTTCCGTGTCGGCACGCCGATCATCGTGGACGATCTACCCGTAACGCGGATGACGCGAGCGATCGTAATCGGCGGGACGACGAACAGCACCGCGGTGTCCTCGGCCTTCGGCTTCGACCTGACCGTGACCGGAGATCGTGCGGTGTTCTTCGCTACGGTGGTGAAGGACAATAACGCGATCTACCCTCGCATCACCGGCGAGCAGAACTTCCCGTTCGTCGCTCCAGCCGCGCTGGTCTTGTCCAACTGCCGGGTGACCGACCGCGTGTCGGATGTGACCTACCGCACGCTAGCGATCGGCAGTGCTTGGTCGCGCAAGCTTCGTGGATCGGGAACTCCGGTCGGCGTGTATGAGGACAATGCCGAATACACCAACGATGCCGCTGCTGCGGGGCAGGTATCGAAATACATCTCGAAGGGGGGTGTCTGGAAGCCGCTCGCCACGATCGGCGCGTGAGAGACGATGCGTCACCCGGTGCCATTCGGGCAGAAGACTGACATGAGCGTCGATCCGGCGGTGCCATCTCGCCCGATGCGGGTAGGAGTGCGGCTCGTTTCGGCTGCTCGTGGCTGCGCTACCAGGGATCGAGTGATCTCCACATGGGACAAGGACGACCGCTGACTCAGGTCGTTGACCGGGTCGGCGAGGCACCGGGGTAAACGACGGTGCTTTGGTAGCGCAGGGGTGAGGCGGCGTGGATTGGGAACACGTCGCCTCATTCGTGCATCCCGGTCCTCGCTGATTGCGTTCCAGCCGCGGGTGAACGCGACGCGCCTCTGGGAATAGCTTCATCTAAAGCTGACCAACCCTGGCCCGCCATGATCGACGACCGAAGGCTGAAGCCTCAACACCATCTGGCAAGCGCTTTCGCCGCCGGCCTCGTCGGGCCGCTCCCCGCGACGCTCTTGCTTTCAGGCCTGACGGCCGCCGGCGGCCTGATCAAGGAAATCGGCGTCGCGGAGGCGCTCGTCCTGGCGCTTCTTTCACGGATGGCGATCGTATCGGTGCCGTCGGCGATGGCGGCCGGGCCGATTGCGCGCTCGGAACCTGTCGGAGAGCACGTAGCTTCTTCGCTCGTAGTCACTGCCATTCGCGCCGAGGCGTCGCAAACCGCGAGTCGCAGTGCGAGAACGCGTCTCAGAACGCTGCGACCTTGCTCAGTTAAAGCAAACACTTAGGTGTTGGAAATGGTGCCGCCTACAGGACTCGAACCTGTGACCCCCGCATTACGAATGCGATGCTCTACCAGCTGAGCTAAGGCGGCGCTTCGGCAGCGGGTCGCGGTGCGGCCCGTGGCTGGGCGGGTCACCTACCAGCGTGTCGGCGGGCTGACAAGCGGGCGCGGTTCGCCGTTTCGCCTTTACCCGGCGTTTACCAGAACCGGCCCACAAGCATCGCCGACGACGGGGCGCTCCGATTGGGGGCGCCCGGGGGGAAACGGCGCATGGACTTGTCGCAAAAGCTGGACGCGGGGGACGCGACGGAGATCGACGCGGAGGACGCGGGCGTGGGCGAGCGGATGCTCGATCTGGGCGGCGACGAGCGCCGGATGCACGTGCGCGCCTATAACCACTGGGTGTCGCTGCTCCACGGCGCGCCCTTTCCCGCCATCGCCGACCTCCAGCCCGCCGACATCACCGATTTTGGCGACCACAGCGTGCTGCTCGACTTCACCGGGGCGATCGACGACCCGGTCATCTCCTATCTGGGCGCGACCCTGCGCGCCGAATGCGGGGTCGACGGCGATCCGCAGCGCGTGGCCCAGGTTCCCTCGCGCTCGCTACTGTCGCGGCTGACCGACCATTATCTCCAGATCATCGCCAATCGCGCGCCGATCGGCTTCGAGGCCGAGTTCGTCAACACGCGCGGCCACAGCACGCTCTACCGCGGCATCCTGATGCCCTTCTCCTCGACGGGCGAGGCGATCGACTTCATCTACGGCGTCATCAACTGGAAGGAACTGGCCGACCCGTTCGTCCAGGCCTCGCTCGATGTCGAGCTCGAGGCGGCGGTGCGCGCCGCGCCCCAGGCGTCCTCGGCACCCTCGACCGCGCCGATCTGGGCCGACGGGCCGAGCCACACCCCCGAGATCGGCGACGGCGACGAGCTGGCGGAGCAGCCGGGCACGCTCGACGCGCAGCTGATGATGGCGCGCGAATCGGCCGCCGCCGTCCGCGCCGCCGACACGCGCAGCCGCTCCGCGCTCTACCGCGCGCTCGGCCGCGCCCATGATTTCGCGCTCGCCACCGACCGCGACCGGGACGGCTATCGCCGCCTGCTGGGCGAGGCGGGCGTCAAGGAACAGGCGCGCGCGCCGATGACCCCGGTCGCGAAACTCGTCTTCGGCGCCGATTACGACAAGACGCGGTTGACGGAGTTCGCGACCGTCCTGACCCATGCGCGCGAGCAGGGCGTGCGCGAGGGCGAGCTGCCCGAATATCTCGGCGGCGTGTCCGGCGGGATCAAGGCGGTGGTCGCCGCCGCCCGGGCGGCGCGCAAGCCCGCCGTCACGGACAAGCCGGCCCCGCTTTCCCTCGCCGACCGCGACCCGGTCGCCTGGATCGACCTGCCCCAGGACGCCGCGCCGGGGCACCTGGTCCTCCTGATCGCGCGCGTCGGCGCGGACGGCGGGCTGGAAGTGGTGGCGCAGGTCGACGACGCCGCGCTCACCGCCAGGGTGGTCCGCGCCGCGTGCTGAGATAGTGACGCACGTTACTAAGGGTTGAGCGGGCGCCCCCGGCGGCGCATAGGCCGGGCGCATGGCTTCCCATGATGAATCGCTGAACCCTGATCTCGCCGGGGCTCTCGCCGACCGCCTCGTCGCCGGCGCGCTGCCCGCCGAACTCCAGGATTTTGGCCCCGCCGAGCAGGCCGAGGCCGTCGCCTTCCTGCTGGCCGCCGCGCGGGAGCGAGCCCCCGGCCACCCCCGCATCACGCTGGAGCCGATCGCCAGCGACGATGTCCGCCGCCGGCTGCGCATGGGCGTGGTCAATGACGACATGCCGTTCCTGGTCGACTCGGTCGCCGCCGCCGTCTCCGCGCGCGGGATCGCGATTGACCGCATCCTCCACCCCGTCATTTCCGTGCGCCGTGACACGGACGGCGTGCTCCAGGCGATCGGCGGCGAGGACGTCACCCCCGAATCGATGATCTATCTCGAGCTGGAGCGCGTCGATGCGCGCGACCGGCGCGCGCTGGGCCAGGAGCTGGACGCGGTGCTCGCCGATGTCCGCGCGGCGGTCGGCGACTGGCCCGCGATGCGCGAGGCGCTGGCCCGCGACGCCGA
>VYKR01000119.1_pt1 | contig 30274 bp, 27 predicted proteins | sample 5109561 | NCBI WGS metagenome assembly VYKR01 (sample SAMN12291799, study PRJNA351875) | freshwater metagenome | isolation source: freshwater lake | place: USA: Michigan, Ford Lake | collected 2015-08-15
CGTGATGGCACCACTCCGATTCCATCCCGAACTCGGTTGTGAAACTTCACCGTGGCCAAGATACTTGTCGGGTTGCCGACCGGGACAATAGCTCGATGCCAGGATTATTCTTTCCCACCCCTCAATCTCTCAAGATTGGGGGGTTTGGTTTTTAGGAAAAATCAGAGGATTTTAAATCTAAACCTCGCTCAAATATTGTATCTATGGCTAACATTTCTCCATCGCTAGTCATAAATTTATGATCTTTGGTTGCTTGGATGGTTTGCCCATTTTCGAGGGTGTATTCAAAGACTTCTTGTAAACCTCGCTCGTGCCATTGAGAGATTGGTTGACTATAAACAAAACCATTTTTATCTACACTATAAACAGTGCAGTTAATTTCTTCGCTCACAATTTTAGCAATTGGTAATAATCCGTATTCCTCAGTTAAAATTAACGTCTCACCTCCCAGACAATATTCGGCAAAATTTACCATCTGTTCAAAGAGATTTTCAGCGATTCTTTTTTCCACACCATTTTTAGCAGCACCATCGATAAACATCTCCCTTTGTTTCTGCATTTCGGAGGCTTTTTTCTTACCCATTGCTCGACGCAATAGATCCGCTTCTCCTAGGGAATAACCAGCTAGATCCTGCGCCATTTTCATAATCTGTTCTTGATAGACTAAAACTGCGTAGGTTTCCTTAAGAATTGGTTCCAATAAAGGATGATCATAACGAATGGGTTCTCTACCGTGTTTTCTACCAATAAAGAGGGGAATTAATCCCGCATCTAAAGGACCGGGGCGATAGAGTGCTAGGATTGAAGATATGTCCTCAATACCCGATGGTTTTAACTCTTTAACGATCTGTTTCATCCCCGATGATTCTAACTGGAAAATACCTTCTAAATCCCCTTCTTCTAGTAATCCGTGGGTTTTGAGAATATCAGGAGGTAGTTTTTTATGTTCCCCTTTAGCCCGAATTTGCAGGGCTTTTCTTTCATCTAAAGGCAATTGATCAAGATCGATATCTATGCCCTGATTTTGTTTAATTAAATCGGCGGTTTTTTTCAAAGTGGTTAAATTTCTTAACCCTAAAAAGTCCATTTTTAACAATCCCAATGATTCTAAATCCTCCATGAAATATTGGGTAATTACCGCTCCATCATTATTTTTCTGGAGGGGAACCACTTCATCTAAAGGTTGGGAAGAAATGACGACTCCTGCGGCATGAACTCCGAAGGTTTTGTTAGTACCTTCGATACGAATTGCCATATCTAACCAATGACGCACATGGGGTTCCGTATCGTATCTTTCTTTAAATGCTGGTTCGGGAGTTTCATCGGAAATCATCACTTTTAAAGGTGTGGGTTTACCGCGAGAAACGGGAATCATTTTCGCCATTTTATCCGATTCGGCGTAGGGAATATCTAACACCCGCGCCACATCTTTTAGGACAGCTTTTGATGTCATACGGTTAAAAGTAATGATTTGGGCAACATTAGCCTCCCCGTATTTTTCCGTGACGTATTGGATCATTTCATCCCGTCTCTCGATACAAAAATCCGTATCAATATCAGGCATAGATTTCCGTTCAGGATTGAGAAAACGCTCAAATAATAAACCGTGATGAACGGGATCAATATTAGTTATTTTTAAAGAATATGCTACCAAAGAACCCGCCGCAGAACCGCGTCCTGGACCGACGGGAATATCATGATCTCTAGCATATTTTATATAGTCCCAAACCACGAGAAAATAGGTAGAAAATCCCATTTTCTGTAACATTTTTAATTCGTATTCAAGCCTTTCTTTGTAAACAGGTTCAATCTCGTGACGAGAAGGACATTTTAATCTTTCTAGTAATCCTAACCAAGCAATTTCTTCTACATAACTATCAGCAGTATGTCCCGCAGGAACAGGATAATTAGGCAGTCTTGGTTCATTAAATATGTTATAGGGTTCAACTTTTTCTGCTACTTCTAAGGTGTTATTAATCGCTTCTTCAATCACATCTTCTGGCAGATGATCACGGAAAAGTAAACGCATTTCATCAGCAGATTTTAAGTATTCTGTGCCGCTATAACGGAGGCGTTTGTCTTCAGTAATTAACTTGCCAGTTTGAATACAAAGTAAGGCATCGTGTGCCTCTACATCGTAACAGGAAATAAAGTGAGAATCGTTAGTAGCGACTACTTTAATTCCTAATTCTTTAGCAATTTTAACTATTTCTACATTAACAATCCGATCTTCTTTAGAACCGTGGTCTTGAATTTCTAAATAAAAATCATCACCAAAAAGTTTTTTATACCATTTAGCAGTTTCCTTAGCCAATTTTCTATTATTAGCTAAAATTGCTTGGGGAATCTCTCCACCCAAGCAAGCACTGGTAACTATTAATCCTTCGTGGTATTGTTGGAGTAACTCTTTATTAATACAAGGACGAGCAAAAATGCCTTTACCTTGAATACCTTTCAGATTAGAAATAGTAGTTAATTTAACCAGATTTTTATAGCCTTGTGTGTTTTTGGCTAAAACAACTTGATGATATTTTCGGTGGCGAAGATTGACTTCAATATCGCCATTAACTACATACATTTCGTTGCCAATAATTGGTTTTATTCCCTTATTACGACAGGTTTTAATTAATTCGATCGCACCATACATGACTCCATGATCGGTTAAAGCGATCGCTGGTTGTCCCAATTCGATCGCTCGATCAATTAGTGACGGTAATTGGGAAGCACCATCAAGTAAGCTATAATCACTGTGAATATGTAAACCGACAAAAGACATAATTTTTTTCAGAAAAAAGTGACAAGGAAAAAGAAAAAAACTAGAATTTACTTACTTTGAATTTTCAGCAATTACAGTCTATTTTTAGGGTTGATTGAGAATCGTATAGGGGAAAAAACCTTGTTCTAAATTAAACCATTGTTCTCGCAGTTTCCGGTTATCATTGCTGCCGACAACAGTATCAACAAATTTTTTCCATTCGGGATCGTTTTTGGGTAAAATACAGCCATAAAGTTCGGTGGTAATCGGTTGACGGGGTATTAGCACAAATTGTCGCGGATCCTGTCCTTGTTTAACGATTTCCCCCAGCAGAAGAATTCCATCACTAACCACTGCTTTAACTTCTCCCCTTTGTAATTTTGCCACTGCCTCACTTCGATCGCTGACAGCTTGCCAATTAGCCAGAGGATAGATATAACGAATAATACTATCGGTGGTGGTGTGGGGAATATAGGCGATCGCAACTGCCGCTAAAGTGTTATTAATATCTATTTTATCAACATTTTCCCTTTTAGTTAAAAATTGCGCTCCTGTCATAAAATAGGGAATAGAAAAATTAACCTTTTCTAGTCTTTCTTCCGTAATTGTTGCCACATTACAGGATAAATCTACTTGGCCCTGTTCCACTTGCTGAAAACGATTATTAGTCGTCGCTTCTGTAAAGTTTATTGTAATCGGTTTACCTAATTCTTGTTCTAATCGACGTTGGACTAAGCGCATTAATTCCACTCCGTAACCTGTCCATTGTCCCGTTTTCTCATCGATATAACTAAAGGGAGTAGCGTCTTTTCTGGCTGCCGCTTTTAATTCTCCCGTCCGAGCAATTCTTTGTAAAACTGTTTCTGCTAAGACTGATAAATGTAGGTTATTTATCAGTAAAAGACCTAGAAAAATCAACCCAAAGTTTTTAGACATATCAAGAAAGCAAGAAGGAGATAGGGAGAAAAAAGCTAACAACCGACCCACGATTAGCAAGTGCCGCTATATTTTAACTACGATCCTCGAATAATCCACTCAAACGTTCTACTTCTGTTTGTGCTGTGTACATAGGAGTTCCAGCCAGAATTCCGGTAACATTGCGGAAAGGTTGACCAATGTGCATACCTTGATGATCGATCGAAAACTCACGAATATCCTTATCGTGCATAGAACCGCGCATTTTTAAAACAGTGATACCGCGGCGCATTTCTCCGTACATTTCCACATAACGCAGCAGAATAATTGAATCAGTAATTGTAGAAATATGTGCTTCTGTAATTGAAGAACCTCCTAATAAAGTGGGAGTGGTGGAAGTAAATAATCCTCCCACCTCTTTTTGCTTAATAAAAGAAGTCAACCCGATAATAAATTCCCGAAATCCTTTCAGATTAGAAACCCTTTCTAAAGCAGATAAACTATCTACTGCCACTCGATTCGGTTGAAACTCCTCGATAATTTCCTTCATCATAATTAAATGATTTTCTAAACCCGTAGTTTCGGGATAACGACAGACTACCTTTAATTTACCTTCCTTTTCCATGCGGTCATAATCCACCCCCCAACCGGTAGCATTTCTAAATAACTGTTCGCGACTTTCCTCGAAGGCAAAAATTAAACATCTTTCCCCATTGGTTACTCCCCCGGCCATAAATTCTGTCACCATCAGGGTTTTTCCCGTTCCCGTGGCTCCTGAAACCAAAATAACCGAATCGCGGAAGAAACCACCACCACACATTCTATCGAGTTCGAGGCTGCCAGAAGTAATACGAATATTAGAGGATTTTTGTTCCAATTCAATGGCTGATAAAGGAATAATCACGGCCCCTTTATTGGGAATAATTGTAAAAGGAAATTCTCCTTTTTGGTGATCGGTTCCCCGATATTTTAAAATTTCGATTGTCCTTCTTCTTTTCTCATCGGTTAAAACGTTGCGTAAAATCACCACATTATCGGCCACAAACTCCTCCACCCCATAACGACTGATTTCGCCGTATTCTTGGGTTCTTTCTGCGGTCATAATCGCTGTTACTTCCAATTCTCGCAAAGCGGTTGCCAGACGAAAAAGATCACTTCTCACTTGAGCGCTATCACTTAAATGGCTAAAAATTGCGCCTAAAGAATCCATAGACACCCGTTTAGCTTTATTTTTGCGGATAGCAAATTCAATGCGAGCGATTAATGCGCCTAGGTCGTATTCTCCTGTCACCATCGGCTTTTCTTCCGGTTGGGGGGAAGCATCGACAAAGGCCCACTGACGATTTTCCTCCCACTGCCGGATATTCCAACCAAAACCACCCATATTTTTTCTGAGTGCGTGGGGTGGCTCCTCAAAGGTGACAAAAACGCCATTTTCTCCATTTTTGATGCCTTCTGCGAGAAATTGACAGGCAAAGACCGTTTTAGCACTTCCTGCCGTCCCCGCTATCAAAGTTGCTCTTCCTTTCGGTAATCCCCCTTCCGAAAGAAAATCAAAGCCGGGGATTCCTGTTTCTAACTTCTCAATCAACTCTAGGGGATTATTTTGCGTCATTTAAGTTCTCTATGAAAACGAGCTAATGTTTATTGTACCTATTTCAGTGACCAGTGATACCAGAAATTCATCCCTAGTTGGGGTGTATCAAGAAAATTCAGTGAGCGTTGTTAACTTTTATGACAATATCGACTAGATTATCCACATTATCTGCTGAGAATTTCTCAAATATAAATGATCAATAAATAATCCCAAGAGCTTATTTTTCAAGAAAATATTAAGTAGGCTGTGTTAGCGCAGTAAGGTAGTTAGGGTTAGATCCCCGCACAAAATTTACCCAAAACAGGAATAGAAATAAAAATCATCTCATCTAATAAAAACAAGATTACTGCTGTTACTATCGTCCTAATTGCCCAATTTAATCTAATTGCTTTTTGCTCTCTAATTTTAGAGATTATAACTAAAGTTTCTGTTTGTAAATATTGTATTAAAGCCGTTAGATAGTCTTCTTCCTCTGCTTGGTTCCATTCCTCAGCAAGCAATTGTTCTGGTAGGATAATTTCACCACCCACTACTGGGGATAGACCCCATAATCCTAAGCCAATAGTAATAATTGTGAATAAATAAGCCAAAAATTTCAAAAGATAGCAGCTAAGACAAGGATAAATAGACTGGTTACATTCAAGGGAAACTATATAAGCAGGTAAATCTTTGCCAAAATTAACCAAAACACCGCTAATAGTCAGAATCAAAGTAAGTTTTGTATTTAGTTGATTAATACTATCCTTGACAACTTTGATAGAGTTTAAGGTATAATCATAGGTAAGCCGAATATTTGTCATACTTATTTGCTCTACTATGGAACATACAACCGATAATAATCAAAATCAGCAAAAAACCGACAATCAACCAGAAAAAACAGCAACAGGGAAGAAACCCGTGCTGAAGATTGATCCTAAGAAAACTATACCCTATATACAGGAAGGAATCAAACCGAAAAATAGATAAATTCTGTTTATTTCAGGGTTCCTTGAGATGCGTCAAATAATGGCACATCTCAAGGAAAAATCAAGTAAATTTCTCTAACTACAAAGGAACTTTAGTAATCCAATCTTGATACTTTGGTTCCTGATTGAGAACGATAGAGCTTAACTTTTCTTTTAACTGATAAGTAATCGGTTTAGCCGCAGGTAAAGAAAAAGTTTCAATCTTTTTAATCGGAGTTATTTTCGCCGCAGTGCCACTTAAAAACACCTCATCAGCGATAAATAACTCCGTCTTATCTACAGGTCTTTCAATCACCGGAATACCCAAATCCCGCGCAATAGTTAAAACACTATCTCTAGTAATCCCCTCTAGGATATCTTGGTCAAAACTAGGAGTAATTAGCTGACCATTTCTGATGATAAAAATATTCATTCCCGTCGCTTCACAGACTTTACCCTGAGAATTCATTAAAATTGCCTCATCAAACCCCGATTCTACCGCTTCCGTTTTTGCTAAAGCAGAAGTGATATAAGCGGCGCTAATTTTACCTCGCAACGGGAAACTTCTATCTTCTTGACGATACCAAGAACTAATCCGACAGTTAACCCCATCGGCTGCTAAATAATCATCCATTTCTAGACCATAGACTAGAAAATCCTTCTCGATACCATGCAATCGCGGGGCAATTCCCAACCCGGAACTATAGACAAGGGGACGAATATAAAAAGGTCGATTACACTGATTCTTTTTAACAAAATCGATAATTATTTGATAGATTTTATCGGCAGGAATCTCGTAATTAAGAAACTTAGCACTTTGACTTAAACGCTGACAATGACGTTCTAATCTAAATAATAATATCTGTCCCGGATTGTTAGGGTCGGGAGTACCTCTTAAACCCCCAAAAGCGGCAGTTCCGTAGTGTAGTGCGTGGGTAGCAACGGATAATTTTGCCTCACTAAAGGGGATAAATTTATTCTCAAAATAGGCGAGAGGAAGGAAAGGAATTTCGGCGGTAATAGACATTTTTTTGTTGATTGAACCAAGAACTAAACGGGATTTACCCATGCAGAAAAATTTTGTTTCTGGCTATTAGAAGGATTTTCTACCCTGATAATTTCATAGCGAATCGTCTGCGGGGTGGCCAGTGGAACAGCAAGGGTTCGCAATTCATCGAGATGAAAGACTGTTATCTGAATAATATCACCTGCGCGGTAGTCTTTTAATCTTTCGTTTAACTGTTCCGCCGTCACCCGCAATCCATCGATAGCCAATAATTCATCATCAGCATTAATTCCCGCTTTTTGGCAAGGGGAACCCATCTCGACAAATTTAATTATTTCTTTACCCGCTTCACTCTGTACCCGCATTCCCAGATAAGGTATCGTCTCCCCATTGTCAACACCCCGCAGATAGAGTCCAAAAGGTTCAAGATATTGATTAAAGGGTAATTCTGCCAAACCGTCGATATAACGCTGGTAGAAGTCGCTTAAATCCACCCCTGCAGCCGATTCGAGAATTGCCTGCAATTCCCCATCGGTATAACCAATCTCCTCTTTACCGAAATGTTGCCACATCGAGCGTAAAACATCATCGAGGGAACGACGGTTATCGGTGTGGGTGCGAATTAGTAAATCCAGAAGCAGCGACAATAATTCCCCCTTGAGATAGTAGGAAATTTGACTATTATCACTATTGCTATCCCGTCGATAGAGTTTTATCCAAGCATCGAAACTCGATTCGCCTAGCGGTTGGACAAGACGACCGGGTATATTGAGATAACGGCTGATTTCCTTGCTTAAAAGCTCTAAAAAAGTCTTACTATCGTATATTCCCGCCCGTAGAGGGATTATCATATCGTAATAACTGGTGGTTCCTTCGGCAAACCAGAGGGAAGAAGTATAATTTTCTGCATCATAATCGAAGCTTTCTAAAGCTTTTGGGCGAATACGCTTGATATTCCAGAGATGAAAGAACTCATGGGCGACTAATTGCAAAAAACGATGATATTTATCCTTATCTCGCAATCCCAAACGCGCATAGTTAAGGGTACAGGAATTTTTATGTTCTAGTCCCCCGTAACCAGCCGCCGAAAGATGTAGCAAAAAGAGATAATTATCATAGGGGAGTCCACCGAACATAGCCGACTCGGTTTGAATAATTTTAGTGGTATCGGCGATAATTTGACTAGGATTGGCGTTTCCCCGTCCCCAGATAGCTAATTGATGGGGTTTTCCCTCGACGACAAAATCGTATAACTGATGAATCCCCACTTCCACGGGACTGTCCACTAGGGTATCAAAATCGGGAACCTGAAAGGTGTTTTTCTGTCCGGGTAAAGATTTTAAGGCAGTGGTAACGCGCCAATCGCCATGGGGGGGGATAATTGTCAGGGTGAGGGGATGTTTTTGATAATCGGGGATATAGAAGAATAAAGCAGCCCCGTTGAAGTAACCGTGAGTATCATCAAGATGGTTGGTTCTGACGGTTAAATCGTGGGCAAAAACGCGATATTTGACCGTTATTTCGGAACTGTCACCATTGTCAATCTGCCAGTGATTTTTAGCAACTTTGCGACTGTTGAGGTTAACAGCTTGAAAATCTTGGACTAAACGGGAGTATTCCCGCACCAGATAGGAACCGGGAGTCCAAACAGGCATTTTTAGGTTTAAAATCGGAGCTTGCCAACCGGTAATCTGTAGAGTGACTTCAAAGAGGTGTGAAGTCGGTTCCGACATAGCCACTTGATAGCTGAGATTTAAACGAGTTGAGGAGATGGTAGCGGGGGAAATAAGACTGGTCATCGGCATTAAACAAGCTTTTAAGTTATTATAGCGGCAAGCTTTCGGCTAATTTACCCGGTTTCACCGCCAAAAATCCGATGGTTTTCCAAGATTTGACCGAGCAGATTTGGAACCGTAACCCCCGCAAATCCTGCGGTTTTTTTTGCCGATTCAGCGTCTTTCTGCTGGGGGTGCGGGAGGAGCCACATCGGGGGGAGAAGTTACCTCTAGGGGAACCGAACGAGTTTCGGGAGCTGCCACAGTGACGGGAACGGTAATCGGTTCGGCTGCTGCGGGGGCCGTATTTTGAGGACTAGGAGCAGCGGCGCTGGTAGGAGCGACGGTAGTACGCCGACGACTAGAACGGCGTTGGCCCGGTTCGCTAGTATTAGAACGAACGATAGTTTGCTCACGACTTACCCGAACCCGGCGCCGTCTGCGGATGGGTCCCTCGCTGGGGGAACCCTCATCGCTGCTGGCTAAACGATTGTTAGTAGTTTGGGTAAAGTAGGTACGTCGGGGTTTAATTGGTTCCGCTTTTAATGTCACTGGACGTTTGCCTAAATTCGGTTCTGGGAAACCTTGATAGGGAATATCCTTAATTGCTTCTAACATAAATTGTCGCCACATCCAAGCGGACATGGTACTGGCTCCATTGGTGGGTTGATTATTGTCATTACCGAGCCAAATTCCCGTGACTAATTGGGGAATATAACCGACAAACCAAAGGTCGCGAGCTTTATCAGAAGTGCCGGTTTTTCCTGCCACCGGACGACCGATTTGTGCGGGGGTTCCCGTTCCCGAATTAACCACATCCTCTAGCATCCAAGTCATCGTCGCTGCCGTGTTTTGATTGAGAGCAGTTTTCGGTTTAAAATTGGCTTGATAAATTACTTTACCATGGCGATCGAGTACCTGATTAATACCGTAAACTGGTTGATGCACACCATTATTAGCAAAAGTCCCGTAGGCGCTGGTCAATTCTAAAAGATTGACTTCCGAAGCACCCAAAGCCAAAGAATAAGTGGGTAAAAGTTTCGACTGGATACCCATATCTTGAGCTAATTTAATCACCGGATTCCAACCCACAGCCACTAACACCTGAACTGCCACCACATTCAGGGAAGAAGTCAAAGCATCGCGCATGGACACCTGGCGGCCGCTATACCTATCACCGTAGTTTTCCGGTTTATAACCATCCACCACATACTGAGCATCTTTATAACTAGAATAGGGGGATTTCCCCGCCGCAATCGCCGTCGCATAGACAAAAGGTTTAAAAGTAGATCCCGGCTGACGTTTTGCCTGTGTCACCCGATTGAATTGATTCTTATCGTGGTCAATTCCTCCAACCATAGCCTTAATTTGCCCATTTTTGGGGTCAATTGCCACTAAAGCCGCCTGTTGGAAGTTCTGCCACTGGCCATAACGAGAAACCGCTCTTTCTACCACTTCCTCCGCTTCGCTTTGCCAACGAGGATTAAGGGTGGTTTTTACCACCAATCCCCCCGCTTCTAGGGTTTTAGCGGGAACCAGTTGCGGCAGTTCTTTTTCCACATAATCGGTAAAATAGGCCGCTTGCCGTTGCAGACGTTTTAGGGGACTGGTTTTAAGGCCTAGGGGAGATGCGATCGCCAGTTCGGCTTGAGCGTTAGTAATAAATCCCACCTCGGCCATAGTTTTGAGGACGATATTACGCCGTTCTAGGGCAGATTTAGGGTTTTCGAGGGGAGAATAGAGACTAGGAGCGGGAACAATGCCTGCAAGGGTGGCAGCTTCGGCTAGAGTTAATTTATCGACGGGTTTACTGAAATATAACCAAGCGGCATCGGCAAGACCGTAGGCCCCGGAACCGAGATAAACTAGGTGAAAATAACGCTCTAAAATCTGGTCTTTTGTATATTTATCTTCTATTTTCTGAGCGATACGCATTTCCCGTAATTTGCGATCAAAACTCCTTTCTTGGGATAAAAAGACAATCCGGGCCAATTGTTGGGTGATGGTGCTGCCTCCTTCCACCACTCCCCCGGCTCTCAGGTTAGAAAAGAGAGCGCGAGCAATACCCTGGCCATCAACTCCCCCGTGTTCACGAAAACGGCGGTCTTCACTAGCGATAAAGGCCTCCTGTACCAGTGGGGGAACTTGGGCAATTTTCACGGTTTCGTAGGTACTAGGGCCATTTTGTTTGAGGATTTCCCCATTAGCGGCTTGAATGGTTAGGGTGCCAGGACGAGTATAGGTTTGTATATCGGCGATATTTTGCGGTAAAGAGGTTTCAAGGCGATAAATGCCCCAACCTACCCCCAAAAGGCCCCCTGTCACCCCTAATCCCAATCCCAAGTACAAGCCAAAGCGGGGATGTTGTCGCCATTGCGGTAAGGGGGAATTATCAATCAGGGTAGTAAATTTGTTCTTTAGGGGTTTTAACGTCTCTAGAGCCTTGCTACTGGTTTGGGAGACTAAATTAACCTTTTTTTCTTCAGAAGCGGCTTCTACTGGCTTTTCTTCTGTAACCGGCGCAGATTTGGAGTCGATAGGAGCGACTTTAGGTGGTTGCTCGGAATTTTCTAATTTATTAGCAAGATTATGAAAAAATTGACTAAGTTTTTGTTTGTATTTCATGTTAATTGAGCGGGTGAGGGAGTGGGGTGTGGGGAAGTGGGGAAGTGGGGAAGTGGGGAAGTGGGGTGTGGGGTGTGACCCCCCCAACCCCCCCGACATCGGGGGGGAAGTGGGGAAGTGGGGAAGTGGGGAATTTAGCTGAAATTTCCCCATCTCCCTATTTCCCTAAATCCCTATTTCCCTAAAGATCGCTAAATTGTCGCCACCATTGCTGGAGAGGATAATAGACGAGGGGAGTCCAGAGACTACTAAGCAGAGCAGAAGTGAGGCCAATGCGTTGATAATCGAGCCAAAGATCGGCGAGATTTTTGCCTCCTTGTAGATAGTATTGAAAAGCGATCGCACCATTGGCGATTAAAGTCATAACAAAGACAATTAAGACCACGGCGATCAATTCTTCTTTGAGATAACGTTGTCGGTGTAAACGGGAAGTGAGGAAACCGATCAGACCAAAAACCATGATATGGGAAGGATAATTAGAGGTTAAACTATCTTGAATAGCGCCGATCGCTAATCCGACCACCACACTATCGAGACAAGAGCGATTGAGACTCCAACTAACCAACCAAATCAGTAACCAATTGGGAGCGATGCCTAAAATCTCCATACCGGGGAGCCGCATTAAGGAAAGAAAAGTACAGAGAAGCAGTGAAGCGATAGTGACTAAAATATTCAGTATAAAACGATAACGGGCTGATAAACGGCTTAATTTCAGCATAATTCCCCCTCTCACTGCTGGGGTTGCGGGTGAACGAACACCCATTCGAGATTGTCCACGGTGGCGGTAAATTCAATTTTGGCGGTGGGGGCGGGATTTTCCTGTAAATTAAGGGAAATTATGCGACCGATGGGCAACCCTGGCGAAAAAAGACTACTAAAAGCCGAAGTTGTCACCACATCTCCCGGTTTAACATCGGGAGCTTTTTCAAAAAAGCGCAGGGTGGCGACTTGGGAATTCTGACCTTGAATTAAACCCATGGCCCGACTACGATTCACCGTTGCTCCGATGCGACTTTGGGAATTACTGACCAATAAAACTTTGCTGGTGTGGGGAGTAACTTCCGTAATCCGTCCCACTAAACCCCCAATTCCCGTCACCGAAGCACCCACTTCCACACCATCGGCGCTACCCCGACCGATAATTACCTGTTGCCACCAATCATCGGCGCTGCGGCCAATAATTGGGGCAGAAATCAGGGGTTTTTTCTGGGTTTGATAATAACCAAGCTGTTTTTTTAATTGTTGATTTTGATATTCGACTTCACTTAAACGATTTTGTAATTCTCGCACCCGTTGATCGGCCAGAAGTTGCTCTTGCAGATTAGTTTCCTCTCCCTGAAAAGGACGAGTTAATAAACCATACAATTCTAAAATCGCCCCACTTTGATAGGTGCGAATGTACCAAGCTCCCCCCAAAGCGGCAGCGAGCAGCAAAAGTCGCCATCCCTGCTGTGTCCATTTTCGTCGTGCTGAATACATGAGCGATTAAAAACCTCTTGACTGTGTAGAGTGAGAATCCGTCCATTTTTCCGCTGCTGATGGCTAACGGCTAACCGATCCTAGTGACCTTTAGACATTGCGAGTTGTTTCATTAACGATCCGCTCAAAGAGTTTCTGATTTTTTAACACTTCTCCCGTGCCTTTGACCACACAGCGCAGGGGATCTTCAGCGACATGGGTAACGATACCGGTTTCGTGACTGACTAGGCGATCGAGTCCCCGTAATAAAGCACCTCCTCCCGCTAACATGATGCCGCGATCGATAATATCGGCAGCTAATTCGGGGGGAGTTTTTTCTAGGGTACGTTTGATCGCATCAACGATCACGGAAAGTGGCTCATCCATACTTTCCCGCACTTCTTCCGCTTTGATGGTCACGGTGCGGGGTAAACCGGACATGAGATGCAATCCCCGCACTTCCAGAGGAGGAAATTCATCTCCGGGGGTGGGATAAGCGGAAGCAAGGCGAATTTTAATATCTTCGGCCGTACGTTCCCCGATAATCAGGTTATGGACTTTTTTCAGATAGGCGATAATTGCTTCCGTGAGTTCATCCCCAGCGACGCGCACCGATTCGCTGATCACGGTCCCATCAAGACTGAGAATCGCCACTTCCGTGGTGCCACCACCGATATCGATGATCATATTTCCCGTCGCTTCCGAGACGGGTAAACCGGCACCCAAGGCTGCCGCAACCGGTTCATCAATTAACCCCACTTCTCGGGAGCCGGCATTTTTGGCCGCATCCACCACCGCGCGTCTTTCTACTCCGGTAATCCCGCTGGGAACACCGATTACCATGCGGGGATTGCCAATCGTGCCATCGAGCGCTCGTTTGATGAATTCCGCTAACATGATCTCGCAACTGTAAAAATCGGCGATTACCCCATCGCGCAGGGGTCGCAGCGCGGTGACATGGCCCGGAGTACGACCGAGCATTTTTTTGGCCTCCTCCCCGACAGCGACCGGGTTACGATCTTGATCGATCGCCACTACCGATGGTTCCTCTAAAACGATGCCTTTCCCTGACACATAAACGAGGGTGTTTGCTGTACCCAAGTCTATACCTATGTCCCTTGATAAGCCTAGTCCTCTAAAAAAACCCACTTGTTTTCACTCCTGTTCTGATAAATAAAACGTTGCTATAGCTAGACTTTCGATCGAATCGACTTGGATTTTATTACGTTTTGTTTCTCAAGTCTAGTTAATTATCGCTTCTTTCTCTCCAGATTTACGCAGGTCTTTGCCCTAATTTTCTGGCTGCCCACCGGTCAAGGCCGAGGTTTCGGGCTAAAATAAACATACTATTGTACTAAATTGAGGATTTAAGACCATGAGTGTAAATCTGGTTCATTTGGTGGGACGAGCGGGGAGAGACCCAGAAACCAAGTATTTCGAGTCGGGTAAGGTTTTATGTACTTTAACTTTAGCGGTTAATCGTCGCTCTAAAAATAGCGATCAGCCGGATTGGTTCGATCTGGAAATTTGGGGCAAAACGGCGGAAGTGGCCGCTAATTATGTGAAAAAAGGCGGTTTAATCGGGATTAAAGGGTCTTTAAAAATGGATACCTGGAATGATAAAAACACGGGATTAGCTCGTTCTAAACCGGTGATTCTCGTCGATCAATTAGATTTACTCGGTTCTAAACGCGATAGTGAGGCTAATTCCGAGCGAGAATTTTAAAGCTTGAGCGGCATTATTTCTGGATTTTGGGTGTGTTAGCCTCTAGTACACACCCTTATTTATTCTCTAATTGACTGGAAAAATATTGCTGTAAATCTGGTAAAACTTCTCTATAAATAGCTGTATTTATCTCTAGATTACAGCCAAGAATAGAATTAAAAGGGATAATTTCCACCAGGGAATTACTATAGGCGATCGCTTGTAAAGTCCTGACAAATTCAGGAGTCCAGAGATTTTCTTGCAGGGAAATATTTTGTTTTTTTAACCAGCCGATCAAAGCCGAGCGCCCGATCCCAGGTAAAATATCAGCAGTCAGCAGGGGACTGTACCAGCAATTATCTTTCCATCCCCATAAATTACCCGTGCTAGTTTCTAACCAATTCCCCAATCTATCAACTAATATCGCTTCTTTTGCCCCTTTTTTTTGAGCAGTTTGTGACGCTAACCAAGGGGTTAAATAATTACCAGTTTTATGCTCTCCTAAAACCCGTTGCCAAGCGGGATTATCTATTACCCAGCCAATAATTCCTTGCTCTTGTCTAAGGTTTAAATCTTCGGGGAGAAATCTGCCTTTAATCCACTCCCTACCATCGGGAAAAATTGTGATTCTCAGGACAGGATAGAATCGGGATAATTTTTCGGCTCCTTGGCGAATTCGCCGCCAATCGGGAGCGGACCAGTGGAAAACTTGTAAACTAGAGTGCAGACGTTTGAGATGTTCTTGCCAATGGGTCAGGGGATGATCTAAGCTTTGTTGATAGACACGCAGGGTAGTAAATATTGTCGCTCCATAAAGCAGCCCAATATCATCAATACCCAGACTTATTCGCTCATTCTCGATTAATTCGCCATTATACCAATACATAATCAGTTATCAGTTATCAGTTATCAGTTATCAGTTATCAGATGTGAGTTTTCAGATGTGAGTTTTCAGTTGATTAGACATATCCAAAAATTATAACTCAATCAGAGCTTGCTTTGCTGCCCTGTACTAATGAATAGTTCGATGTTGAAATATATAAGTAGGTGGGTGGAATTAAATATAAGATGAACGTAGGTTGGGTTGAAGCATGAAACCCAACGCCCGATTATGTTACGCTACCGCTAACCCATCCTACAAATAATTGTGCCTTCAATTTAACCGAAAAAATCTGGGAACATTAAAATTATTTTATTTGGTTAAGTTGCTTGTCTAGACAAAATTTTATTCTTGAGATAATATTAGGTATAAGTCCACTGATAACTGATTACTGTTTACTGATAACTGATTACTGACCTAGCTTATGAACCGTCAAAAATTTACTTGGGGATATTCTAGCTATAAATTGCGTCAGAGAGAAAATTTTAAAGAATTTCTGTGTTTACTGGGATTATTAATAGCGGCCTTAATTATCTATCTAGTGGGATTAGGGAATTTACCCTTGCGGGATTGGGATGAGGCAACAATCGCTCAGGTGGCCAAGGAAATTAGCCAAACCCCACTGGAACAATTGCGCTGGTTATTTCCTAGTCTTTGGGGTGATCCCTACCTGAATAAACCGCCGTTGATTCATAGTTTAATTGGTCTAACCTACCATTTTTGGGGGATCAATGAGGCCAATACTAGACTAATTCCCGCTTTTTTAACAGCTTTATCGGTGCCGCTTCTTTATCTTCTCGGTCGAGAAATTTTTCCGGCTCGTTTGCCAGCTTTACTGTCGGCCTTGATTTATTTAACTCTTTTGCCGGTGGTGCGTCATGGCCGTTTAGCCATGTTGGATGGAGCGGTATTATGTTTTGAAATCCTGATGTTTGTTGGTTTACTGCGCTCACGACGCGATTTACGCTGGTCTCTGGGGGCGGGTTTAGGATTTGCCCTCCTTTGTCTGACTAAGGGGATTATGGGGCTATTATTGGCGGGTATCGGCTTGATTTTTCTGCTCTGGGATACCCCCCGGTTATTAACTTCTGCCTATTTTTGGTCGGGTTGGTTATTGGGAGCAACCCCCGCTTTTGCTTGGTATGCCGCCCAATTTTGGCACTACGAGCGGGAATTTCTCGATTCCCTTTTTGTTCAACAGTTAAAGCGAGTTAGTGACGATCTGGACAATCATCGCGGACCGTTTTGGTATTATCTGCTGGAAATTCTTAAATATAGTTGGCCTTGGTTAATTTTCTCGGTTTGGGGTTTACGTTTAGCTCGTCAGGAATATCTCTACAGTTGGGCGAAGTTACTGTTAGTTTGGACGGGTGTTTATCTGTTCATGGTTTCGGTGATGGCGACCAAGTTGCCTTGGTATATTCTGCCGATCTACCCGGCCTTGGCTTTAGCGGCCGGTTATGCCTTGGCGCAGGTGGGTAATCTTCCCATCGATCGCCCCTATCATCCAATCTGGTCAATTATTCTGGGTATTATCGGCGTTGGGGCGGGTTTATTAGCTTTAATAGCCTATTTTCCAGGTAATTTTGCCGCTATTGAACCTCTCCATCCCTTAATTCTTTTAACCTTATTGTCACTGTCCTTGACCATGGTGACAACGGCGATTTTGTTAGCCCGGCGCTCGCAACAATTCATCGTGGTTTTACTCTGGGGAATGTTTATTTCTTTGTTTATTTTTGTTAATTCTCCCCTGTGGATCTGGGAATTAAATGAGAATTTCCCCGTCAAACCGGTGGCGAGTTTAGTACAGAAATATGTGCCAGCAGATCACCCTGTTTATATTGCTTTTGCCTACGAGCGCCCCTCGTTAAATTTTTATAGTGGTCGTCGGGTTTTTCCCCTTGCTGCTGAAGAATTAATCAATCACTGGCAAAGTCACAAGCAACCTTACCTAATTATCGATCGTCAAACCAAAGAAGCTACTGATTTAGAAGGATTAAAGGCGATCGGATCTACGAATTCCGGTTGGTTTTTGGTGACAAAGCAGTAGTGGGGTTAATTTTGTGCATACTTTCGATAGCAAATTAGCTTAGGCTTGATCTTGCTGACTTGAAATATTACAAAAATTTTACCAGTTGCGTTAAAATCACCCCTAGCGATGAAACGCAGCACTTTTGTAATTGTTGAAACCGAGATTAATATGCTAAATAGGTCAATTACGGCCGAGAAAACCGAGGAATTCGCTCCTGCTGACCTGCAAGACCTGCTAGACTGCACCGATAGCTTTGTTAACCGTCATATTGGACCGACGGAGACGGAAATCGAGAAAATGCTGGCGGTTTTGGGCGTTGCTACCGTGGAGGAATTAATCGCTAAAACTGTCCCGTCAGGAATTCGTTTACAAAAAAGCCTTAATCTACCACCTGCCTTGAGTGAATACGCCGCTCTTGCCCAATTAAAAGCGATTGCCTCGAAAAATCAGGTATTTCGCTCCTTTATTGGCATGGGCTATCATGACTGTATCACCCCGCCGGTAATTCTCCGCAACATCTTAGAAAATCCGGGTTGGTACACCGCCTATACTCCCTATCAAGCGGAAATCGCCCAAGGACGCTTAGAAGCTCTCTTAAACTTCCAAACTCTCATCACTAGCTTAACCGGTCTGGAAATTGCTAACGCTTCCCTCCTCGATGAAGGAACAGCAGCCGCGGAAGGGATGAGTATGAGTTACGGACTGTGTAAAACTAAAGCCAATGCTTTCTTTATCTCCAGTAGTTGCCATCCCCAAACGATTGAAGTTGTTAAAACCAGAGCGATTCCTTTAGGTATTGACATTATTATCGAGGATCATCGTCTCTTTGACTTCCAAACGCCGATTTTTGGCGCATTATTACAATATCCAGCCACCGATGGCGTAATTTATGACTATCGGGAATTTATCAGCAAAGCGCAGGAAAATGGGGCTTTAGTCACCGTTGCCGCCGATATTCTCAGTTTAGCCCTGTTGACTCCCCCCGGCGAATTGGGGGCTGATATTGCCGTGGGTAGCAGTCAACGCTTTGGGGTTCCCTTGGGTTATGGGGGTCCCCATGCCGCCTATTTTGCCACCAAAGATGTCTATAAACGCAGTATTCCGGGGCGCATTGTCGGGGTATCGAAGGATAGTCAGGGTAAACCCGCACTGCGTTTAGCTTTGCAAACCAGGGAACAACATATCCGCCGGGATAAAGCCACCAGTAATATTTGTACCGCACAGGTGTTACTAGCGGTGATTGCTTCCATGTACGCGGTGTATCACGGACCAGAAGGAATCAAGAAAATCGCCCAAAGAGTGCAGAAATTAACCGCTTTATTGGCAACTGGCTTAAAACAGTTGGGTTATCAGGTGGGGAAAGAACCGCACTTCGATACGCTCAAAGTTACGGTATCCACGGGAGTTAAGGACATCCTTGGGAAGGCAAAAACCCATAAGATTAATCTGCGTTATTTTGATGAGAATAATCTAGGAATTAGTCTCGATGAAACCACCACTCTCAGGGATGTGTGGGATTTATGGCAAATTTTCGCCGCAACCGAGGAATTACCCTTTACCACGGCGGAATTAGTCGAGAAAATTAGTCTAGAATTACCCGCTAATCTAACCCGTACCAGTGCCTATCTTACCGAACCGGTGTTCAATCGTTACCACTCGGAAACGGAATTACTCAGATATCTGCACCGTCTGGAAACAAAGGATCTAGCCTTAAATACTTCCATGATTCCCCTCGGTTCCTGTACGATGAAACTGAATGCCGTAGCGGAGATGATTCCGGTAACTTGGGCAGAATTCGGCAAATTACACCCTTTTGCTCCGATTGACCAAGCAGAAGGCTATCAACTGCTCTTTCAACAGTTAGAGACTTGGTTAGGGGAAATTACCGGGTTTGATGGCATTTCCCTACAACCGAACGCCGGTTCTCAGGGAGAGTATGCCGGTTTACAGGTGATCCGAGCCTATCATGAAAGTCGCGGTCAAGGTCATCGTCAGATTTGCTTAATTCCTGAGTCCGCTCACGGGACTAATCCTGCCAGCGCCGTTATGTGTGGTATGAAAGTAGTGGCGGTTAATTGCGATTCTCGGGGCAATATTGATATTGATGACCTGAAAACTAAGGCCCAGAAGCATCAGGATAATCTAGCGGCTTTGATGGTGACGTATCCTTCCACTCACGGCGTTTTTGAACAGGGAATTAGCGAAATTTGCGCCTTGATTCATCAATACGGTGGTCAAGTGTATATGGATGGCGCGAATATGAATGCTCAGGTGGGTTTATGTCGTCCGGCGGATTTTGGTGCTGATGTCTGTCACTTGAATCTCCATAAAACTTTCTGTATTCCCCACGGTGGTGGCGGACCCGGTATGGGACCAATCGGAGTAAAATCCCATTTAGTGCCTTTTCTGCCCGATGTTTCCCTAGTTTTGGCGAAATTATCCCCAGAAACCGCTAACGGTAAGCATCAGGACTCAATTGGCGCAATTTCGGCCGCGCCTTGGGGTAGTGCCAGCATTTTGGTGATTTCTTGGATGTATATCGCTATGATGGGGGCAGCCGGCTTGAAAAAAGCGACAGAAGTGGCAATTTTGAACGCTAATTATCTGGCTTTTCGTCTGGAGTCGGCCTATCCGGTGTTATTTAAGGGTAGCGCGGGAACGGTTGCCCACGAGTGCGTGATTGATTTACGTCCCCTGAAAAAACAGGCCGGCATCGAGGTGGAAGATGTGGCAAAACGCTTGATGGATTTCGGTTTCCACGCGCCGACGGTTTCTTGGCCTGTGGCGGGTACAATGATGGTGGAACCCACGGAAAGCGAATCTTTGGGGGAATTAGACCGTTTTTGTGAAGCTTTGTTAACTATCTATCAAGAAGTACAAGCGATCGCTAATGGTAGTATGGATATCCACGATAATCCCTTAAAAAATGCCCCCCACACAGCTGCAGTTTTAACTGCCGATGATTGGAGTCGTCCCTATTCCCGTCAACAGGCAGCTTACCCGCTTTCTTGGCTAAAAGATTATAAATTCTGGCCGGTAGTGGGACGGGTTGATAATGCTTACGGGGACAGAAATCTGGTTTGTTCCTGTGAGGGGATGGACGCTTATAAGTAATCGTAATTACTTGATAATATTTGGTGGGGTAGTGGCAAATTACCCCGCTTTTTTCTGGTTTTTTGGAACTTGAACTGTAAAATTATACTAAATCCGTTGAGTAACGCACAGAAAACGGGTTTCTCCGAGAAACCCGTTTTCTACTCATGCAAAAGGCAAAAGGGGTAATACATAATCAGTTTTTAATAACTGGATTTAGTATTAAACACCTCTTGTGCCACTCGCTCGCAACTGCCTACTGTTCCTAAACCGGCTGTGGTTTCTGCGTATTCATCTAACATTTTTTGGCGACGTTGCTGATTTAATAATAAATCTAGACATTCCTGCATAATTCTCTCCGGGTTAGCTTCCTCTTGTAATAATTCGGGAACAATTTCTCGCATTAAAACTAAATTTACCGGTGAGACAAATGGTACAGAAAGCTTCATAATATTACGGGCAATCCAAGCAGTAACTGCACTTAAACGGTAAACCACCACCTGCGGCACATTTAATAAAGCAATTTCGAGATTAACTGTACCAGACTTAGCCACAGCCAGATCTGCCGCGGCAATTGCTTCTAAAGTCTGATCTCGTTCCATAATCACGGCATTTAATCCATATTCCTTGACTAATTCTCGCATTTTTGGTTCGTATAAAGCTAGGGGAACGGGAATTAAAAACTTAATATCGGGTATTTTTTCCTGTAATTTTTGGGCAGCAGCGCACACCGTCGGCACGAGATATTTAAACTCCTGTTGACGGGAAGCAGGTAACAAAGCGATAACCGTTTCTTCGGGTTTTATTGCCCATTTTTGCCGCATTTCTTGCCGATTGGGAGCATTAGCCATACGATCAACTAAAGGATGTCCCACCCAAGTTACTGGTAAACCTTTTGTTTCAAAAAAACGAGCTTCGGCAGGAAAAATTGCCAATAATTTATCAGTGATGGCGATTAATTTTTCCGTATTAAATAACTTTTCTGCTGTGGCCCTGAGTTTAGCTGAGGGGATATTTTCTTCTGACCAAATCCACACCTGTGGGGCAATATAATAAATTATTGGCACTTGGGGAATAATTTTTTTAGCTGATTGACCGATCGCCACATTTGCCCCCACATAATCAATTAAAATAATGATATCAGGGGGATGATCTCTAAAAAACTCTTTTGCTCGTTTTTGTAGTTGTAAAGTGGGCCAAATAAAGGGGATAGATTCAATTAATCCCATGGCAGCCAGTCGAGTGGTTTTACCCAACATTTTTGCTCCAGCTAACTCCATGCGATCGCCACCTAGGGCAAAAATTTCTAACTCAATTGCCTGGGTTTTAGCTAGTTTAAAAAGGGATTCAATCAGCATCGCTGCCTGTAAATCACCCGATACCTCACCCGTACTAATAAATATACGCATTTGGATAATTATTTGATAATAAAAGACTTCAGGAGATAGGATTGCTGGAGTCAGGAGTCAGGATTCAGGAGACAGGAGATTATTTTTATTTATTCTTCCCACTTCCCCACTTCCCCACTTCCCAACTTCCCCACTTCCCAACTTCCCCACTTCCCCACACCCCACACCCCACAGACTGTTCCTCAATCAAGAAATTATTTCCCTGGAATTAAACCGCGACGTTTTTCTGCGGTGGTAGAGGATTGTAAAAATTGACAGAGATGTTGAACATGAGGATTATCGGTTAGGAGAGAAACTTGTTCTAAAGCCTCCTGAAGATTTATATTAGAACGATAGATAATCCGAAAAGCTTTTTTCAGTAAAGCTAAATCTTCATCGGTAAAACCGGCCCTTTGTAAACCGACTAAATTAAGAGTTCGCACGCGACAGGGATTGCCTTCCACTAAAGTAAAAGGGGGAACATCGCGATCAATACGACTCATTCCTCCTAACATGGCCATTTTGCCAATATGAACAAATTGATGTACTCCTAAAACCCCCCCGATAACTGCTTTTGATTCGATCTGGACGTGACCAGCCAAGGCGACACTATTAGCGATAATAATGTTATCTTGCAAAATACAATTATGGGCAACGTGAACATAGGCCATTAATAAATTATTATTGCCAATTTGGGTAACTTCTCCCGTATCCGTGGCGCGATTAATCGTGACAAACTCGCGAATTTGGTTATGATCACCAATTTCTACGCTACTTTCGCCCCCTTTATACTTTAAATCCTGTGGTTCATTACCAATAACAGCCCCAGAAAAAATATGATTACCCTTGCCAATTTTGGTCGGACCTTCAATGACCACATGGGCATCAATAATTGTATCAGCTTCAATTTCCACATTGGCCCCGATCACAGCATAGGGACCAACTTTAACCTTGGGATCAAGTTTTGCCGACGGATGGATAACCGCAGTGGGGTGGATTAACGTATTCAAAGGGAAGTCTCCCGCGCTCAACTTCGTCACTGTATGAATCATGGTATAGCTTATCCTATATTGGACAGATTGTGATCAAGATTGATAGCGGTTGCTTAGGGAGGGGACGACTTTAATGGGGAACCAGAACCCGATAAACTATTAACCAGATTCTCTTGATTCCTTCGTCCCTCCCATCCTGATAAAAAATATATGAGCAATAATAGACCTAAAATTATAGTCTTAGATGATGACCCGACAGGTTCCCAAACAGTCCATAGTTGTCTGTTATTGATGCGGTGGGATGAAGATACTCTCCGCTTGGGATTGGCAGATAATGCGCCAATTTTCTTTGTTTTGACCAATACTCGCGCTTTAACCCCCGAAAAAGCCGAGTCTGTCACGCGAGAAGTCTGTCATAACCTGAAAACTGCCTTAACTAAAGAGGGAATCGAGGATTTTTTGGTGGTTAGTCGTTCCGATTCTACCCTGCGCGGGCATTATCCGATCGAAACTGATGTTATTGCCGAAGAATTGGGCGGTTTTGATGCACATTTCCTGATTCCAGCCTTTTTTGAGGGGGGTAGAATCACTCGCGATAGTATTCACTATTTAATCATCGATGGTGTTCCCACTCCCGTCCACGAGACGGAATTTGCTCGGGATTCGGTTTTTGCCTACCATTACAGTTATCTGCCGGATTATGTGGAGGAGAAAACGAAAGGGAAAATTAAAGCAGATGATGTAGAGAGATTTTTACTGACAGATATCCGTCAAGGTAGTTTAGAACGACTGCAAAAGCTCAAAAATAATCAATGTGGGGTGGTAGATGGGGAAACTCAAGCGGATCTCGATCGCTTTGCTGAAGATATTTTAACCGCCGCAGGGGAGGGAAAAAAATTTTTATTCCGTAGTGCCGCCAGTATTCTAACTTCTTTGGCTAATTTAGGAACTCAACCGATCGCACCCGAATCTATGGGTAAGTATAAGCCCACGGGGGAAGCCGGGGCAATTATCGTCGGTTCCCACGTCAAAAAAACTAGCCAACAATTAGATAAACTGCTTCAACAACCCAACACCGTCGGAGTCGAAATCGATGTGACGGCATTGCGCGATCGTCCTGAGCAACGAGATCAACTCCTGGCACAAGCTCTGGAAAAAGTCAAGCTTATTCACAAAAATAAACAAACCCCCGTTATCTATACCAGTCGGCAAGAGTTAACCTTTGCCTCTGTGCAGAAACGTCTTGATTTTGGGGTTGCCGTCTCCACCCTGTTAATGGACATTGTTAAGGGTTTACCCAGTGATATCAGTTTTTTAATCAGTAAAGGCGGAATTACCTCCAATGATGTCTTAAGTACGGGTTTAAGCCTGCAATCTGCCCGTTTACTCGGTCAGATTCTCCCCGGTGTCTCCATGGTTCGCACAGCAGCCGATCATCCCCTCTTTCCTAATTTACCTGTGGTTCTTTTCCCGGGTAACGTTGGTGATGTCCAAGCTTTAGCCACAGTTTATCAACGTTTGTGTCAATAGGAGGCAATCAGTGATCAGTGAGCAGATATGAGTTCTTGTAGGTTCTTGTAGGGTGCGTTAACGAAGTGTAACGCACCTAATCTATGGTTATTCAATAATTGATTTAATGGTGGATTACGCTGCGCTAATCCACCCTACGGGGGGTTAAAATTATTGGTTCTTCCGAACTTACAATGTAGTGCGATCGCCGCTCTTGTAGGGTGCGTTAACGAAGTGTAACGCACCTAATCTATGGTTATTCAATAATTGATGTAATGGTGGATTACGCTGCGCTAATCCACCCTACGGGGGGTTAAAATTATTATTCTTCCCCTATTTCTTCGGTTATGCTACAGTGCTTGTGAAGCAGCATAGACTTTTACTTCCTTCTCTAAACGTTCTCTGAGCCTATCTTTTTCTACTTCAATATCATACCTTGTTTGAAGATTCATCCAGAACCTTTCAGACATACCAAAATAACGGGAAAGCCTTAAGGCAATATCAGCAGTAATTCCTCGCTTTTCCTCGATAATTTCCTTGATTTGCTCTATTGGTACATTAAGATCTTCTGCCAAACGTTCTTGGCTAATTTCCATCGGTTTGAGAAATTCTTCTAACAGAATCTCACCAGGATGAATGGGGGCTAATAATTTTTTCTCAGTCATGATTATTGAGTAACAATTAATGATAATCGACTATTTCTACATTGTAGGCGTTGCCATTTTTCCAAATAAAACAGATCCGCCACTGATCGTTAATTCGGATACTATGCTGATTTTTTCTATCTCCTGAGAGTTTTTCCAACCGATTAGATGGAGGAATGTATAAATCCTGTAAAGTTTCGGCCGCGTCTAAAACTTCTAGCTTTCTCCGAGCATTTCGTTGAATATCTTGAGGTAATTTTCGTGAAAATTTACGTTTGAATACTTGCTCTGTCTCCTTAGATGCAAAACTCTTAATCATAAATAATTAGGAAAATGCACTACTATCATATCATCTTAGTTGTTGTAGAATGCGTTAAAATCTCGAATGTAATTTTTCCGTCTTCAAGCTGAGGTACTTGAGGCGTATGACTTCTCGGACTCGTTCTAACAGTCGAGGGGATTGTGCTTCTTCTGTCATTGGCAAATGCGGTAAAATCCACTTGGGAGGAATGCTAGACCGCCCTCTGCGGTAATTATGCCCAAATTGAGGTGATTAAACCGCACAATGCGGTAATAAGTTTTATTAAGGGGGTGTTAGACCGATGGAGGTGGGATAGTAAGATAGAGGAGGGTGCTAGACCGCAGTGAGCGGTTTAATTAATAGTTCTTTCGACCGCGTAGTAATAAAACTTGACATGATATGCTAGAATAAATTATGCGGCTAAAGAACACTTCGCTGCAACCGACAGCCGAAAGCAGCGAATAATCAATAAAAAGGAGTTACAATTATGCCAGCAAACATTGGTGCAGAACTTCAAGCTCTACCATTAGGGTATATGCTTGGTGCCCCTATGACCGCCGCCATTGAAGCCCAAGCTCTTGCTGCCAAGACTACTGTGGATTTTATTAAGAATGTCGGTTTAGAGGAAGATCCTGCTGATCCTACAGGTGAGACAATGAGGGTCACCACAGCCAATTTTACATTTACTCAACCAATCCAAGATCCATCAAACCCTGGCTCCTTTATTGATAAGGAAACAACTCTCTCCGTACCTCTACTGACCCTAGTGCCCATACCCTATATTCGGATTCAGGACTTGAATGTCAGTTTTGAGTTCAAGATCCGTGATGTACAAACTTCCTCAACCAAGAAGGAAGTGACTGGAAAGACAGGGATTACAGTTGACACTGCTGTCAAACGTAAAATTGGAGGCGGTATCGTTAGTTTCTTAGGTGGACCAAGCCTCGAAGCAGAAACTAAGACGCACTTAGATTTCAGTGTATCAGCCACTTACCAGTCCAGTGAACGACAGACTACGGATCGCAGTGCTACCTTCAGAATGACCATGAATGCTGTTCAGGATGCCATCCCAGAAGGACTGGCTCGTACCCTGGCGATTTTAAATGATGCAATTAAGGCATCTGCCAAACCACTGCCGTAATTGGTCTAGCAGTAATTGGAAACATAATTTTGAGCGCAGCAGTTTACAGGAGCATAATCTGGATATGGCACAAAGAGTATTGCCAATTGAATGGCTGGTCGGAGGACCTTTGCAGGCACTGGTGCAAGCCCATGCGTTGATTTCCCAATCAGCCTTACAGTTCATAAAAGAAGTAGGCTTTGAGTCGGTCGAACGAGATGAGAGCGCCCCCCTGGAGGTACGCACGTTAACGTTTTCTTACCGACATCCAGTCCCTGACCCCTCTAACCCTGGTCAAATTGTGGAGACTTTGACGCATGTAAAAGTCCCTCTGCTAGCACTCGTCTCCCCACCAGCATTCAAAGTTGAGCGGGCTACTATTGAGTTCAACGTCAAGGTGTTAGGTGTCACCAGTAGAAGACAAGCGGAACTATCAACGCCTGCTTTACGCTTGCCATTTACTATTCAAGGAGTTTATGCTCCTAAATCGGCGGATAGCGGACAACCTGGAAGTCAAGACGCTACTTTATCAATCAAACTTGCTCTGACGAAAGAAAATATTCCAGAGGGAGTGTCGTTGATTCTTCGCCAAATGCAAGATGCAATTGTAGCTCAGCCTATCGTGGGTGAGGAGTCTCAATAAAGGAGAGCAAATATGTCAATAGAACAACCAAAAGGAGACTCCTATAGTGCAGATACTACCTTGAAAGACACTATTGCATCGATTTCGGGTTCCTTTATTTCTGCAAAGCATTTCATGGATGAAATGAGCGCGGAATTAGCGAAGGTTTATCAGCAAGATGAGTTTCTATCAGAACAAGACCTGCCTAATTTCTCGCTTGCTGAGGTTACGTTGACTCTTAAGTGTGCAATAAAAGAAGTTCGTGATAAACAGAATGTTGTGGTTTCCATTGATGCAGAGATCTTGCGTAAGTTGCCACAGGAAGTCTTGTTACAGGTTACATGGAAATTAGTACCTCAATCAGTGCGAACATATCAAACAGAGGATGAGCAAACTTTATTTACAATCCATGAATCATAGTGAATTGTGAAAAGCTAGTCTTATTAATAAGAGAGATAGATGTCTATCTTCTTCTATGCAAGGATTAAGATCATGGCAAACTTTCTGAAACAGTTAGTGAGTATTGCTGCTGGTGCTAAACAAACGATTACTCTATATGGGGGCGGTCCCCCCCCGGGCAACGAAAGGCTTGATGTCTTCCCAGTCACAGCATCCGATCAGACAGGTCAGGTGAGCGTTAAGTTTAAAACATTAAGGCCAGGATCTTACTATGATTGGGAGATTACTGGTAAGCATCCCGGCAAAGTCAAGCTTAACGCAAAGGTTCCTAGCACCGGGCAGATCTATTCGGCACCGATGGATATTACCGTAACTGGGAAAATTAACATAATATTTAAATCTAATGGCGAAGGCACTATAGAATGCGTTGGTTTGGGAACGTTTCCCATTCTTGGACGACCTGGCATAAAGTATCCTAGAGATATTACGGTCACGGAGGCTGACAAAAAGGGAACATACCATAGCAAGAAGTATAATGTTGACATGCCTTTTGCCATCCTAATATGGGGACAAGAGGGTATTTACATTCATCAGTTCCCTGACAATCTTCAGGAAAACGGAGGTCCATCGGCTGGGTGTATTCATGTATCTAGAAGAAATGCTCCAAAAGTCTATGAGTATGTAGCGGCTAGAACAGCCATAAAGATTAAGTATCCGTGGTAGGGTGTTTTTTAGTTTACGAACCTCAACTTGTAAATCGCGGCGTTGTTGCCCAAAAAGTCTTTTAATAAAGTAGATTCGCCAACCGTTAACTATCAAGTTCTACTCCTGCCATTAACTCTTCATCGACCGCTGCCATCGCTTCCGTATAAGCTTCTAACTCAGCATCAGGATTTAATAGGGCTTGCTTGGTTAGAAAATCTAAGAATAAACTCAGCATCAGTTCATCTTCCTCCTGTTCTACAGATTGAGGCTGTAAGCGGACTAATAGCGTATCAGGGCTGATAACTTCAACAGCGCCTTGAGCTTCTTTGAATTGGGGATTATCCTTAAAAAAACTGGCACTCAAACGGAAGCCAGAAGCATTGCCTATTCTAGCCCAGGTTAGATTGTATTTTTTATTACTCATGATTTTAGGCAAGGTTTACTACATATCATGTTATTACATAATTTAATAACATACAAGGTTGCCCAGTTTCTCAACCGCGTTTTAGCTGAACTTCCCCCATACATAGGGTTTGCTGAATAATGGTAAAAACCTTACAGGAAAAGGCTTTTAGCTTGATTGAGAGCTTCCCAAATGCACTTAAATCTGCTAGAATCTCTTAAAACCCTTGCATCACCCTTGCATCACCCTTGCATCTTCTCTAATTAGTGCTAATGTACCGTAAAAGCGAGTTACCCTCAACCCCACCAGAAAACTTCGAGCTGCCCTTTGAGGGGAAATTATCCCAAGACAATCGTTGGGTAATTATGGCCAACCTCATTCCCTGGTCAGAATTTGAAGCGGAATACGCATCACTTTTTTCAGAAGAAATGGGCGCACCCGCCAAAACATTCAGGACAGCACTCGGAGCATTAATTATTAAAGAAAAATTAGGAACAAGCGATAGAGAAACGGTAGAACAAATCAAAGAAAATCCTTATTTACAATACTTCTTGGGGTTTTCAGCCTACAGCAATGAACCCCGGTTTGAAGCGTCAATGTTGGTTCACTTTCGAGAAAGAATCACTCGGGAACTAATTAATAAAGTGAATCGCTTTATGGTCAAAAATTCGAGAGAAATAAAAGAAGAAGAAAACACCGAAAAAAAGTTAGAGAGCGAAACCCAAAGTCAACCCGAAAATCGAGGTAAATTAATTTTAGATGCCAGTTGTGCGCCCGCAGATATTAGTTATCCTACGGATTTAAACCTGTTAAATCAAGGAAGAAAACAAACCGAAAAAATTATTGATATTCTCTAGGAAACTTGAAAAGGAAAACTTGTTCAAAAACCGAGAACCTATCGTCTCCTAGCCAGAAAAAGTTATTGAGAAGTAGCAAAAAAAAGAAAACCTACCGTCAAACAAAGACGAAAAGCTCTGAAAAGACAACGGCAATATCTGAAAAGAAATCTCGACCATATTGAACAACTTTTAGCAGAAGGAGCCTCTCTACAAAGCTTGAAAAAAAGAGACTATAAACTGTTATTAGTAGTCACAGAAGTTTATCGCCAACAACTCTGGATGTACCAAAATAACAAGCAGAGTATTGAAGACAGAATTGTCAGCTTAACTCAACCCCACATCCGTCCGATAGTCAGAGGAAAAGCTGGAAAACCCGTAGAATTTGGGGACAAATTCTCAGCAAGCTGTATAGATGGTAACATATTTTTAGACCGGATTAGTTGGGATAACTTTAATAGAACTCTTGCAAATTAATTATATGTTATAATGATGGGTTAACTAATTTTCCCCAAAAAATTAGTTAACCAGTACATTAGTCCTGAATGAAAACTTGAAGTTTAACTTTTA
>VYKR01000067.1_pt1 | contig 29964 bp, 27 predicted proteins | sample 5109561 | NCBI WGS metagenome assembly VYKR01 (sample SAMN12291799, study PRJNA351875) | freshwater metagenome | isolation source: freshwater lake | place: USA: Michigan, Ford Lake | collected 2015-08-15
GGCCGAAGACCCGGAATTTGAAACCTTCTACACTAAAAATATTCTGCTTAACGAAGGTCTGAGAGCTTGGATGGCTCCCCAAGACCAACCCCACGAAAACTTTATCTTCCCTGAAGAAGTATTACCTCGCGGTAACGCTCTCTAAAGATGGCAAGAAAATTTACCGAATAGGGGGAAGGGTGAAGTTAAATCACCCTTCTTTTTTGTTGATTAAGGCACTTCAGGCAACTACTACTCATTTTCTGGATACCCCTGTAAGATAAACTAGAGAATTTCTGGGAGATAAAGACAATGTTTCGCCAAATTTTATTATCTAGTCTCGGTTTATTGCTAATTTGTCCCTTGGGGAGCGAGCCAGCAGCGGCCAGAACCACGAGAATTAATTGTGAAAGTCAAAACGGTCGCACTACTCGCTGTCCCGTCAACGCTAGATGGGCCCAAGTCAGATTAATCCGCACTCGCTCCGCTGCTCCCTGTGAGGGTAATTGGGATTTCCAAAACGGCAATATTGTGGTGAGAAATGGTTGTCGGGGCGAGTTTGAGGTACGCATCGACGACCATGACGGTAATTTTGGTGGCGGTTGGGATGGTAATGTTTACGAAGAATTTCGCCTCCCCAATATCGGTCGTTTTGTCGTTGATCGCCGCAGTTATTATGATAGTGGCAGAATTAGAGAATTTGATGCGATCGTTAATGGCAGTCGCGAGCGTTGGTGGGCCAATTGTCGTGGTGGCGAACTCGGCAGCGGTAGTCGTCGTATCCGCTCATCCCGGGAAATCGATCGAGTAGTGGATTTTGTTTGTGAGGATCGGGGTTAAATATAGAAACCAAAACCCTATCTAAAATCTTTTAAAGTTACTTATTTATCTAGCCAGATAGCTAAAATGAGTAACTTTTGCTGAATATAGATTTTAAGAACGTTATCAGGTAAGCTAAGACGCACTTTAACCGCCTATCCTTAGATTACCTGAATCTCCCCAACCCCCCCTTGCCCTAGTAGGGTCGTTTCATTCTCGCAAATGTCATTCAATCAAATCCTTATCTGGCAAGGTTTTCAGTCAATTTCTCAGAACAAATATCTGAAAAATTTTTAAAATGCCTTGCTTTGCTTGGGGGGGTTGGGGTTGGGGGGTCTTGCCTCGAACAGTGGCTTGAGAAAACTAAAATCCTGAAGATAACTGCTGTAAGAAACCCGTTTTCTTGATCTGCTGCTACAATTCAAGTAGATTGGAGGAAAATATATGGAGCCAGCAAACACCTTAGATGCTCTAATGCTCAAAACCATCATCAAGGAAAGCGTCCGCGAAGTTATGCGGGAAGAGTGGTTTAAATTCTTCGAGATGCTGATTCCCTATGTTGATGATATAGAACAAGCTGACATAGAAGCAAACTTTAATCCTGTTGATTACAAAGACGACAGCTTCCTTGATATTACAGGCTGGTTTAATCGTGAAGATCAGGATCAGTAGATCAGCCAATAAATTTTTGGAGAAACTAGATGCCAATAGCCGAAAATCTGTTTTAACTAAAATTGGTATTCTCAAAACCTGCCTTGAAACTCAAAACGTTTATCCCCCTGAAGAACTTGATATAAAAAAACTTAAAGGTGAGTTAAAAGGATTCTCCAGAATTCGTGTTGGCAAAATGCGAGTTATTTTTGAAATCGTCAAGGAGACAGACGAAATCTTTATTTATGAGATTAACTTTAGAGGCAATATTTACGATTAATTAAGCGATTGGCAACGTTCGGATTTACCAATTATTTTCGATACTTCTTTCCGCAGCTATCTAACTTTCATAGGTTAATTTAGCCAATACTGCTTCTTCTTCGTCAGCAAAGTCTCCAGCTTCGACTTGGGCCACTGCTTTCTTAATTTTCTCGCCAGCAGCCAGAATAATCAACCGATCTGGACGATTACTAGGCTTCTGGCATAATTAACTTTTGAGAGTTCAAAAATGGGAAAAATAGGGATGAAGTTGCCTAAAATCTCTTTATGCTTAGTTCTCCTGACTACTGGCTCCTCTCTCTGAGGTTTACTGGTCACTGATTACTGATTACTGATTAGAGAATACCCGCGTTAGAAAGACCGAGAACCAGTCCCGCACCGAGAATATGGCCAAAACTCATGGTAGCCAATAATTCCGGCAGACCGAAGCTTTTTTTCGAGGCTAACTGCGGCAAGGGTAAAGCAGGGCCGGCCCCGGTATTTTGGATGGCAAAATAACCGATAACGAAGGCTACTAGGTTAGCTAAGGTCATGGTAATGCCGACGGATAAATTCCAGGGAATGGTTTGAGCGGTGGCTAAAAGTAAGGTGGAAGGGATCATTGGCGCTCCAGTCTTGATAAGATTTTGTTAACCACAGGGCATTATAAAAAGCTCTTGACCCGAAACTGCTTTTTGTTTGAATACTTAACAGTTTTTGTAACGTTTTGCGAATAAGATTAAATGCGAATTAAAATTTGCGGCATTACCCAACCAGACCAGGGACAAGCGATCGCTAATTTAGGAGCTACGGCTTTAGGTTTTATCCTCGTACCGAGTTCGCCTCGTTACGTCAACATCGAGCAAATTAACGCTATTACCGCCGCAATACCCGACAAAATCGATTTTATCGGGGTTTTTGCCGACGAGCAACCGGAAATTATTCAGCAAATAATTTTTAAAACCCCCTTGACAAGTGTGCAGTTACATGGTAAGGAATCTCCCGAATATTGCCAAAGGTTGCGGCAATTATTACCCGACCGGGAAATTATCAAAGCTTTGCGGATCAAAGACAGAGAAAGTTGGGAAAAGTCGGCAATTTACTTTAATAGCGTCGATACTTTGCTTTTAGATGCCTACCATCCCCAATTGCTCGGCGGTACGGGACATACCTTAGACTGGCAAGCCTTAGCCAGTTTTTTGCCCCCCTTGCCCTGGTTTCTCGCCGGAGGACTCAACCCCGATAATATTAGTGAAGCTTTAACTCGGCTGCACCCCAATGGCATTGATGTCTCTAGCGGCGTTGAGCGATCGCCTGGTGATAAAGACCTGAAAAAAGTCGCCCTCTTGCTAGAGCGACTGCAAAAATTCAGTGATCAGTGATCAGTTATCAGTGAGCAGTTAGAAGGTTTTGGGTGTTGGGGTTTTGGGGTTTTGGGGTTTTAGGGTGTTGGGGTTTTGGGGTTTTAGGGTTTTGGGGTTTTAGTTGAAATTTCCCCATTTCCCCATTTCCCCATTCCCCCATTTCCCCATTTCCCCATTTCCCCATTTCCCCATCTCCCTGACTAGAAGAAATTAGGTTTATGACGGATCAGGTTAAGATACTCCTCGCGGGTTTTCTGCTCGTCTTGGAAGACTCCTAACATGGCGCTGGTGACAGTCCAGGATCCTGGTTTCTGCACCCCGCGCATCACCATGCACATATGGGTTGCTTCCATGACGACTGCAACCCCTTGGGGGTCGAGAATTTCTTGAATCGCTTCGGCAATCTGACGGGTGAGGCGCTCTTGGACCTGTAAACGACGGGAGTACATTTCCACAATGCGAGCCAATTTACTTAATCCGACCACCTTTTGGTTAGGAATATAGGCAACGTGGGCCCGCCCCATGAAGGGTAACATATGATGTTCACAGAGACTAAAGAAGTCAATATCGCGCACTAATACCATCTCATTATGACCTTCATCGAAGATCGCACCATTAACGAGGGTTTCTAGGGATTGTTGATAGCCTTGGGTGAGAAACTGCATCGCTTCGGCCACCCGTTTGGGGGTTTTTAATAAACCTTCTCTTTCGGGATCTTCTCCCACCGAGATCAGGATATTTCTGACCGCATCCATCATCTGTTCTTTGTTTTCGTCGGAAGTTGGATGAATTTGAGCGGTTTTGCCATTGTGGGTGTTGCGATCGGGGCGAGTGGTCACGCGTGCTTGGATAGCGTCGGTTAAATTACCGTTTAAACCGTTAGAAGAAGCTATGGTCATAATGAAGAGGCCTGTAGGCGAATTGATTGATAAATAGAAGTATTTCGGGTTATAATGCCCCCGCACTGGGCATAATGGTCATCGTTTCCACTACGGCCTGTTTGGGCAGTAACACCGCTTGCAGAATGGCCTGCGCGACGATATCCGGGGTTAACATGGCCGAGCGATCGAAATCTGCTTTGACGCTATCGCTGTCCCAGATGGGAGTATTGACAGCACCGGGGGTGATAATCGTGACGCGAATGGCGTTGGCCCGCTCCTCGATCGCTAGAATGCGAGAAAATACCACTAATGCAGCTTTGCTGACACTATAGGCCCCCCAATCAGGAAAAAAATTATCGGCGGCGATCGAGGAAACGTTAATAATCGTGCCTCCTCCCTGTTGACGCATGGCAGGTAAAATCCCCTGCACACACTGGTAAACACTGGTTAAATTCAGGTCGATCACCCGCTGCCAGTCTGACAAAGGTGTGTCAGCTAAGGGATTTGTGTAACCCATGCCAGCATTATTGATCAGGATATCGATCGGTCCGGATTCTTGGGCGATTTTAGCGATACTAGGAGCTACTTCCGGGATATCTGCCAAATCTAAGGGGTAAGCTTGGGCTGATACGCCTAAATCTGCCGCCATTGCCGCCACGGTTGCCAATTTTTGCTGATTGCGACCGATTAAAACCAGATTAATTCCCGCCTTGGCGAAAGCGAGGGCGGTTTCTTTGCCGATGCCGCTACTGGCTCCGGTGATCAGCGCTCGCTGTTGACGAATAACAGAGTTCATGGTATAATCTGAAATCTCTTAATTCCGGGTAGTTAGGGCAAAATTTTGGCGGTTAGGGGAACCCTAGAAAAGTTTAAGGCAGTTGGGTCGGATCGGAGCAATTTTTCTCGCACCAAAATTGCCGCGTCCACCTGGGGCGGGGGGAAGCATTGACTATCGGGTAGGTTCAAGATTAAGAATCGTTACAAAATTTTACCTAGCTAATTATAGCACTGTTAAGTCAGGGATCACTAATCTTTGTGTATATTCAGATATCTAACCAGCGAGGGGAAAAAGCGGACTGGTTGGCGAGAATTTTTGAGGCTGCCTTGAAACTCCCTCCCCCTGCGCTGAAAACTACTCACCGGAGGAGATGGCAGCGGTGGGTTGAGTGCGATTGACAATCACCACTCGATCGCCGACAACGGGACTTCTAGCGAGGAGAATTCCTTCGTTATCCTTCATTTCCAAGCGGCGAAAATCGAGACTTTGGCAACGTTGAAAAACCGAATTAGCCAATTTATCCTGTTGTGATGCCTCCAGACTATACCAATTATCGCCCAAAATAACTACTAGACGACTAGCCAAAAAGTCCGCTTCTACGGTAGAAATAATCCCGGCGGGATAACGAGTAGTTAAATCGGTAATTTCCTCTTGAATAGCTGCGACTAAACTTTGTTCGGGAGTTAATCGCGGTTTTGCTTTAGTAATCGGGACGGGAATCGGTGCCTCTGGTGCGATTAATTCTGGGGGAGTTGCGATAATTTCCCCGGCTGCCGGTGAAGGACTAGAGACAACTTCGGGCATATTTTCGGCAATTTCCGCCGGATTTTTCGGTAAACTGATCACGGCTACTAAGAGGATAGTGACTAAACTTCCTGTTAACAAGCCGGTGATTAACCAATCGGGAATTTTTTCGCCAATTCCCCCGGGCAAAAGTCGGCGGATTTTGTTCAAAATCGCGGTCCACCACCCTTCCACCTGCTCGAAATCTGGTAAAATATCGTCAATTCCCTCCGCTGCTTCGATGGGAGAATCTGGGGTTAAACTTTGCTCAACTTCTGCGAATTCGTCTGGTTTTAAAGCAGCGGCTAACTGTTGCGTTGAGTTAAGAAGATTATCAACAGCAACTTTTGGGGGTAACACTATCCCCGTTCCCGTGTTAAGTTGGGAAACGATCGAATTTAACTGCTCGATCGCCTCTTGTAGTCGGACCACCGTTTCTGCTTGGCTGAAATTCTCTCGCTCATTTGGTTGAGTCATAATCTTTCTTAACTCGCTGCCATTCTTTTTCAAAATATCATTCTATGCGCCGTTTTCTCGGTTTTTTAACCAGTATTTTCCTTGTCTTCCTGACTGCTTGTGGTAGTGTCACTCCCCCGCAAGAATTTGCCCCCGACGGGGAAATCGTCGCCAAAGCCCTTTTATTACAATTTCGTCACACATCCGATCGCCTTAGTCAATCTTTACAGATCGATCAGCCGCCGGTAAAAATTGCTAAAATTAATGTCACCAGTCTGGAACCGATTTATGTGGGCAATTTGCCCGCTTATCACTTGCAGGGAGATTACGATCTAACTCTACAATTGCCCCATCAAAAAGATACCAAACAACACAACAATTTTGATCTTTATTTACAAAGACAGATCGAGGGTAAAACTTGGCGTTTACTGGAAGAAGTTGCCTCCCAATGGCGCAGCTATTTAGTGAGATAACCGGAAAAAGCCCGGGGATTTTGCTAAATAGATTTTGGGTTCGATCCCCCCTGCCCCCCTTGATAAGGGGGGTGCCGATAGGCGGGGGTATCTACCCTTGATCAGGGGGGTGCCGATAGGCGGGGGTATCTACCCTTGATCAGGGGGGTGCCGATAGGCGGGGGTATCTACCCTTAATAAGGGGGGTGTCTGACAGTTTTTAACAGCCAACTACTTATAGTCTATGATTATCAGCGATGATAATTCTCAAAGGGAAAATTTAGCGATCATGATTACCTGTCCTCGTTGTCAGCACAAGGTCGATAGTCAAGCCTTACAATGTCCCTACTGTTCTAATATTTTAAAGGCCTATGGTCATCCCGGCATGACCCTGCATCAAGCTGTCACCGGCGAGTTTTTGTGTGAAACTTGTCTGTATCATGGCGATGATAGCTGTAATTTTCCCCAACGTCCCTACGCTACCAGCTGCACTTTATACAAAAATAGCCAAATAATAGCCGAAAAAATTCCTCCTCTCCCTCTCCCTAGGGTTTTTAAAAATTGGTGTCTCAGGAATAAGGGATTATTGCTATTATTAACCCTGATTTTGGGCAGTATTGCTCTGGCTTTTATAAACTCACGTCGTTAATTTTCTTGCTGGCGATCGAGCCTTGATATAGATCTAGATCGAACCAGAAAGTTGTGCCAATTCCCACTTCACTAATCAAATGAATTTGACTATAGTGTTTTTCAATAATATTTTTGACGATTGATAATCCTAATCCCGTCCCTTCTAGGGTATGAACGCGATTTTCTACCCGATAGAAGCGATCGAATATGGCACCTTGATCCTCGGCATCGATGCCAATACCAGTATCGGATACTTCCACGCGAATTTTGAGAGTTTCTTGGGGATTATCTTTGCTGATTTTATAGGCACGAATCACCACTTTACCGCCAGCAGGAGTAAATTTTAGGGAGTTACCGACTAGATTAGTTAATACCTGTAAAAGTAGATCATAATGGCCTAAAATTGGTAGTAAATTGGCTTCAATTTCCGAGCTTAATTCTAGTCCTTTATCCCTAGCATTGAGTTGATAGGTTCTTAGGGTTTGTTCGATTAATTGTCCGATATCGAGCGCGTCTAAGTTATAGTTACGGGAGGATTCTAACCGAGAAAGATCGAGAACATCATTAACTAAACGAGTTAAGCGATCGGTTTCATGGTTGGCGGTTTCTAAAAACTCTCTTTTTTCTGTATCGCTGAGATCCTCACCAAATTCTGTCAGGGTTTCAATAAAAGATTTGATGTTAAATAAAGGGGTTCTTAACTCATGGGAAACATTGCTAATAAATTGACTTTTTGCCTCATTTAATTCTGTTTCTCTGGTAATATCCTGTAGCGTCATAGCAATTCCCCGGACATTCTCCCGATATTGATCGAATACCTGAGTTAACAAAATGCGAATTGTGCAGGGTTTCGGGTGAGTTAAAGATAATCTAAATTCCGCCGGGGAATAGTTATTATTTTCCTGATCAATAACAGCATTTTTCTGATTTTGATTAGCGGATTCTTCTGGTTGGAGGGTTTCTCCTGCCGCAATTTGATAGAGAGGTTTAGTTAGTTTAACCGTTAACTCCGAAGGAAAAAGATGTAGAACATTTTGACCGATAATTTCCTGATCTTCCCAGCCAAATATTTCCCGAGCCGCTGGATTAATTAATAATAATTGAAAGTTAGTATCTAAGAGAATTGCTCCATCAGCAATAGTGGACATTAACGTATCTAGTTTGGCTTTTTCGGCGGTCATTTCTTCGATATTTTGTTCTTCGTATCGTTCTAACTTTTCCGCCATTTCATTAAAACTGAGAATTAATTCCCCTAACTCTCCTCCCAGGGGTAAATCAACGCGCTGCTTAAAATTTCCCGCTGCAATATTTTTGACCCCGACTAATAACTCCTTGATTGGTTTGGTGATAGTTAAAGCATTAAAAACTGCCCCGAGAATCACCATCGCCCAAATCGAGACAAAAACGGCAATAGTAACATCACGGGTTAGATTAGAAGAAGCCACCACAATAGCGTTAGGATTGATCCCGATCGCCAATACTCCCAAATATTTGCCTTCATGATTCAAGGGAACAAAGACATCGGTTACTTCACCGTCGGGGGTTTTATGCTGACGGACGAGGGGAGTTTCCCCATTTTCGCCATAATTTTCCGGTAATTGAATGCGACGCTCGATCGTCAGGGAGTTCTTAACTTCGGCGGTAGAATAGGGAATGCCGAAAAATATTTGACCCTCCTCGTTAGCGTAGATCAAATAACGCACACTGGAGGTACTACTATAAAAACGGGCTGAAAAACGGGCTAAATCGGTTAAATTGTCCTCAGCAATCAGAGGGGAGACATTAGCGGCTAATAACAGCCCTAAATCCCGGCCAAAACGGGTATCATTGAGACGGACATCCTGCTGGATCGTGTTAACCGCCCAAAAGGTTAAACCACTCATCAACAAAGAAACGGCTAAAGTAGCCGCGGCCATTAATTTAGTTTGGAGAGTGAATTCGGACCACCAACGGGCGATCGCTTCTCGGAGACTAGGCAGAAAATTAGACACGGTTAGGCAGCATTAATCTGTATTCTTGACTACTCTATCGCTCAAATCGCGGGTTAACACGATCATCTTAACTCATTATTAAGCTGGTAGCCGTTAAACCAGCACTAATCAAAGTCTAAGTCTCCGAGAAAGTTAAGAAATGCCCAAAAGCACCAATAGTTCTAATTTTAGCTACCCCCGGTACTTCTGTGGTGTAGATACTGAACACACCTAGATTTTGCCGTTGACTAGAGGTTTCGATCGCTGGTTTTAAGATTTGATTTTTGATCACATTTCTGGCTGCCACCGGCAAAGAATCGATCGAGCCACAGAGACTGATTTTCTCGCAAGCGATTTTGTCGGCATGAGCGAGGAGTTTTTCGGCGGCGTATTCGCTGTAAAGTTCTTGGGGGGGATTGGTAAATCCCATAATCCCCGCTATTACCCCCAGGGCGATCGCTCCCTTGAAGAAATTACCCCCCATAGCTACTTAGCTCCTTGATTTTGTCTTCTCCACTCTAATTTTGACAAGACATTTTCGATCTGGCTAGGGGGCAGTGTTAATTTCTTAAACCAATACCGGGTGCATAGCACTCTAGTACATTTCCTGTGAGACTGCAACTAACTAACAGATAATCACAGTGAGAACAGGCGGTGCTAACGAGATGGTGTTCTAAAATATGCTGTCTTTCGGCAAAATTTCCACAATTAGGACAGCGTACTTGTTGCAGGGTGATCATAGCAAACCTCATTAATTAGTTATCTTCTGTATGTAAAGCTAGTTTTTCTTGATCCCAATCGGTTTAAACCTATTTTTTCCTTGATCCCCATTATAGTATAGAGTCGACCATCTGATCTTGCTAGTAATTTTTACTAAACTTTGCAATTTTTCTTGAAAAATTTAATAATTTCTTCCTAGGGGTTTCTACCGTGATCGGATATGTGTTGGTAATTTTGGCGAAGAGAAAGCCAGAAAGCGAACTTTTAAACTGCCGATCCCTTACTGCTATAATTACGGCTGAGATTATTGATTATCCTATGAAGTACGCTCTGGTTCACGAGTGGTTAACCCCAAAAGCGACGGGGGGATCGGAATTAGTGGTTAAGGAGATTTTACAATGTCTAGAGGCGGATTTATACGCTTTGATCGATTTTGAGTCCACTAATCCCGCTAGTTATCTCTATGGTCGCTCGATCGGGACAACTTTTCTGCAAAATTTCCCGAAAGCGAGAAATGGCGTCCAAAAATACTTACCTTTTCTTCCCCTAGCGATCGAGCAGTTAAATTTAGAGGATTATGATGTAGTTTTATCCTCCTCCCATTGTGTGGCTAAAGGGGTTTTAATTCGACCGGATCAGGTTCACATTTGTTACTGTCACAGTCCGATGCGTTATGCTTGGGATTTAACTTTTGACTATCTGGCTAATAGTAAGTTAGGACAGGGATTACCCGGTATTTTCACCCGTTATCTCTTGCATGGTTTGCGTCAGTGGGATGTGATTTCTGCTAATCGTGTGGACTATTTTCTAGCTAATTCCCACCACACCGCTAGACGAATTTGGCGCTGTTATCGACGGGAGGCAAAAGTTATTTATCCTCCCGTACAAATCGAGCGTTTTCCCTACCAAGAGAAAAAAGAAGATTTTTATTTAGTCGTATCTCGTTTGGTTAGTTATAAAAAAGTCCCTTTAATTGTGGAGGCATTTAATCAATTGGGATTCCCCCTAGTGGTTATTGGAGATGGTCCACAGATGGCTTTAATTCGACAGTTAGCTAAGGATAATATTCAGATTTTAGGTGCGGTTTCTGATCGAATGGTAGCAGAATATATGTCGAAAGCAAAAGCGTTTATTTATGCTGCCTGTGAGGATTTTGGTATTGCTTTAGTGGAAGCGCAAGCTTGTGGCACTCCCGTGATTGCATTTGCTGCCGGAGGTGCTTTAGAAACCGTGCGGGATCTGCGGGAAAATTCTCCCCAGGGAACAGGATTACTTTTTGGGGAACAAAATCCCCAATCTTTGCTGGAAGCGGTTAAATATTTTGTCGATCACGGTGATATAATTGCTCCAGAAAGTTGTCGGCAACAGGCTAATAGATTTACCCCTGAAATCTTTCAAAGTAACTATAGTGTATTTGTCGAGGAACATTCAATATCTAAAAGTTATTGCTAAGTTTAATGATAGCAGTTATCCTAATGGTGAGCTAGGAGGTTTTCGTTTTAGGGAGTCAGTTATCGGTTGTTGATAACCAATTAGGTTATAAGTAGCTGGTTATAATTAAATTAAAAATAGATTTTAGGTTCGATCCCCCCTGCCCCCCTTGATAAGGGGGGTGCCGATCCCCCCTTAGTCCCCCCTTAATAAAGGGGGCATCTGATAATTTTTAACGCCTACCTACCTACTTATTTATTTTGATGAGAAACGGTGTATTTCGCCAATGGTAGGGGTGTATCACCTGCGCTCAAAATGTAATATTATGGATATTTATCCAAAATTGAGATCTAGCCAACGCTGATAGCTTACCGTGGTGATTGTGATGACAGAAAAGCGAGGATTATAGCCGTGCCTTGGAATCGAGTTAATCAATGGGTAGAGAGACGCTCTTTAGTGGCCCTAGAATCAGCTTATCAGAGAGCGCTGAAAATTAAAGCGATCGAAGATAAACATTTTGGGGGACAAAAAATTTCCCCGGCTGCCGTGGGAGGAAAAAGTGTTTATGATTACTTTCAAAGTACCCTAGAGCGAGAATTGTTCCAGATACGTTTCGATTTAACTCAAGTGCGTCTGGGTAATTTTATCAATCCGCAAACTAGCCCAGAAAATAATAACATCCTAGAGACTTTAAAGGCGATCGAGGATATTATCGGTAAATATCGCCTAGATTTAGGGGAATTGCTGCCCCCATTACCGAATAATCAAACCCCAAATCTGCCTAATACCAATCTCACCAGTGATAAACCCAGGGATAAAGATAACCAGATAATTTCTCCTGCAACCAGTAATAAATTTTTTAACTTCCAGCAAGAATTAACCCCCGAATACGAACAAACTGTCATCAAACAACTCCGTACCCTGCGACAGCAGCAACGTATTGCTATTCGTTTTATCCTGATTATTATTTTAGTTCCTCTCTCGGTACAGGTTATTAGTAGAAACTTTATTTTTAGCCCTGTTTTAAACTATTTGGGTGTGGATAGAGCGAAAATATCAGAAGTTTATATTTCTCAGGAAATTGGTGAAAAATATCTCAGGGAATTTGCTCGACTTCAAGAAATTAAAGAAATCAAGCAGGTTTTAGGAGTAGCAAAAGCAGGGCATGAATCAGAAGAAACCTTTCGGGAACAGGTGGAGGAATTATTCAGAGAAGCGGGTTATGAAAGTCAAGATGGTTGGAAAAACTTACTCTCCGATATTACTGGATTAATAGCCTTTATTGCCATCTTAATTTTTGGTCGTCAACAATTGGCGATTACGCGAGCCTATGTTAGTCGTTATTTTCTCAGCTTAAATGATATCACCAAAGCCTTTATCTTTATCCTCTTTACCGATATATTTGTCGGGTTTCACTCGGCGGAGGGTTGGACGGTAATCTTAGAAACTTTGTTCCGACACTTTGGTTGGCGCGAGAATATTACATTTATTAGCTTGTTTGTGGCCACTGTTCCCGTTATCCTAGATACAATCTTTAAACTATTAATATTTAATTATCTGACTCGTAAATCTCCCACTGCCGCAACTATCCTAGAAAAAATGAACCAGTAACGCCCTATGATCCTCAGTATTGCCGATACTTTCATTAAAAGACCCGTTCTGACCACAGTTTGCTCGATTTTAATCGTTTTGATCGGAGCGATCGCCATTCCCTTTTTACCCCTAGAAAAACTGCCCCAGTTGGCATTTATTCAGGTAGCGGTAAATGCCAACTATTTGGGAACCGATGCCAAAACCGTACAGGATAACGTTACCACGGTACTCGATCGCCAGATTAACGGGACAGAACAGATTGTTTATATGCAGTCCCAGAGTACGAACACTGGACAAAGTACGGTGAATGTCTTTTTCCCAGTGGAAATGGATCGGAACATTGCCCAAGTCTTGGTACAAAACCGCGTCAGTACCGCCGCCGCTAGTTTACCGGAAGAAGTGAACCGGCAGGGGGTGACCACCAATACCCAATCCCCCAGCGTTACCCTTGCCTACGGTATTTCCGCCAAACCGGACGAAAAGGGCAATTATCCCTACGATACGGTCTTTTTAAGTAACTTTGTCGATCGAGTCATCGATGCCGAGATTCGCCGGATCGAGGGGGTTGGTAGTACAACCATCATCGGGGAGAGGGAATACGCCCTGCGTTTTTGGCTTAATCCCGATGCTTTAGCCGCTAGGGGTGTATCGGCGAACGAAGTGGTACAGGCAATCCGAGAACAGAATATTCAGGTGGGTGCGGGGACAATTGGCGGTGATCCCAGTCCCGAAGAGCAGCAATTCCAGATCGCCATTCGCGCCGTTGGTAGGGTTGCCACCGGGGAGGAAGCGGAAAATATCGTCGTCAAAGTCGGGGAAAATGGCGATTTAATCCGCATTAAAGACGTAGGACGGGCAGAAATCGGAGCCGAAAACTACAGTACCGCCGCCTATTTCGACAAATCCCCCGCCGTCGTCTATATCGTCTATCAGTTGCCCGGTTCCAACGCTTGGAATACTGCCAAACTGGTAAAAGAGAAAATGGCGGAACTAGAACCAAGTTTCCCCCCGGGGTTAAATATCGCCATTACCCTCGATAATACCGCCTTTGTCGCTGCCTCCCTGGAAGAAGCCGTTGGCACTCTGGTGGAGGCGATTTTACTGGTTATTCTAGTCATTTTTATCTTCCTTCAGGATTGGCGCACCACGATCATTCCGGCGATCGCTATTCCCGTATCTTTGATCGGAACCATGGCCGTCGCCCTCGCTTTAGGCTATTCTCTCAATAACCTCTCCTTGTTTGCCGTCATTCTAGCCACCGGGTTAGTGGTGGACGACGGGATCGTGGTTGTAGAGGCGGTATCGGAAAAATTACGACAGGGAATGCGGCCATTTCAAGCTTCCCTCGATGCCATGGGTGAGTTAACCTCGGCGGTAATTGCCAGTTCCCTTGTACTATTTGCGGTTTTTATTCCCGTCACCTTCTTCCCCGGTACGGTGGGGATCGTTTATCGACAATTTGCCGTCATCATCTCCGCTTCAATTCTGATCTCCACCTTTAACGCCCTCAGTTTTTCCCCCACCATGTCGGCGATTATCATGAAACCGCCCCAAGCCACCCGCGGACCCTTGGGACTGTTTTTCGAGGGCTTTAATCGAGGTTTCAACGCAGTTAAAGAAGGTTATCGACGCTCGATCGAATTTCTGATCCGAGTTCGGTTTCTAGTCTTACCCTTCTTTATCGCCGCCCTCTTTCTCACAGCTTGGAGTTACAACACCACTCCCCAGGGTTTTATCCCCGAAGAAGACCAAGGTTATGCCTTCGTTTTGGTGCAAGCACCCCCCGGGGTTTCCCTGCGCTACACCGACCGGGTTATCCGTCAGATTAACGAAGAAATTCTCGCCGGTATCGAAGAAGTGGAACACTTTGTCGGTATGGCGGGCTTTAGTTTTGCCGGAAGTGGCAGCAACCAAGGGCTATTTTTTGTCAAGTTAAAAGAATGGTCGGAACGGCCCGGGGAAGATAAGTCAGTTTTCGGGGTTCTCAGGAAAATTAACCAACAATTAGCCACTAAAGTCCGAGATGCTCGCGCTTTCGCCGTTAATGCGCCCCCTGTGGATGGATTAAGTTCTACCGGCGGTTTCGAGTTATTTATCCAAAACCGCGCTTCTTTCCCCATGGACGCTTTGATTGCCAACGCTAATAACGTCATGGCCGAGGCCCGAAAAAGACCGGAATTATCGGGAATTTTCACCCAATTTACCACCGACACGCCGATGCTGGAACTTTCCATCAATCGCAACCAGCTACAGGCCCAAAACGTCGATATGCAGTCCGTTTTCGGTACCCTGCAAACCTATCTCGGTTCCAACTTCGTCAACCAATTCGTACTAGGCGATCGCTTGTATCGAGTCTTTGCCCAAGCAGAAGCGGATTATCGTTCTAATCCCGAAGATATTAACCGTCTTTACGTCCGTTCCCGTACCGGGGCCAATATTCCCCTATCGGGTTTAGTTAGCGTCAAACGCTTCACCTATCCACCGATTATCACTAACTTTAACCTCTATCCCTCGATTAACGTTCAGGGTAATCCCGCTCCCGGTTTTAGTACGGGACAGGCGATCGCAGTGATGGAAGATGTCTGTCGGAAAGTCCTGCAGCCCGGTTTCGGTTACGCTTGGACGGGTACAGCTTTCCAAGAAAAAACTTCCGCCGGGGCTGCCCCAGTGATCTTCGGATTAGCCTTTATTGTGGTTTTCCTTGTCCTTGCGGCCCAGTACGAAAGCTACATTGACCCGATTATCATCATGATTACCGTTCCCCTAGCGATCCTGGGTGCCATGGGGGCCATACTGTTGCGGGCGAATTTACTACAAGTGGGTAGTCTCTTCCCGACGGTGAATAATAATATCTATGCTCAGGTGGCTTTGGTCATGTTAATCGGTTTAGCGGCAAAAAATGCGATTTTAATCGTGGAATTCGCTAACCAGTCCCGTACTTTGGGTTTAAGTATTCCCGATGCGGCGGCCCGGGCCTCGACGGAACGCTTAAGACCAATTCTGATGACGGCTATTTCCGGTTTAGTCGGTTTCTTGCCCTTGGTTATCGCTTCCGGCGCCGGAGCGATGAGTCGTTGGTCCCTGGGAACTGCAATTTTAGGCGGTTATCTGATTTCGACGGTGTTGAGTTTATTTCTCGTCCCGGTTTTGTATGTGCTGATCAAACAGTTCGAGTCCCGATTCCTCTCCTCAAAACCCCCGAAAAGTGGCGGTTCTGGCAATAGTAAAACTCCCTCTCTGGGTGGGGAAAGGAATACATCAGAAACCCCCATAGAAGAAGGGGCCATTTCCTCTTTGAAAATCTCTCCTCAGTCTGGGAATGACTAGGGTGTTAGATTTTGGGGTTTTGGGGTTTTGGGGTATTAGGGTATTAGGGTTTTGGGGTATTGGGGTTTTGGGGTTTTAGGGTTTTAGGGTATTAGTTGAAATTCCCCCACCTCCCCACTTCCCCCCCGCAACGCGCACAAAGTGGTCTCCCCACTTTCCCCATCACCCCACTTCCCCACCTCCCATCCCTTCATCCCTGATAACTAAAAATAGGGTATTAGTTGAAATTCCCCCACCTCCCCACTTTCCCCCCGCAACGCGCACGAAGTGGTCTCCCCACTTTCCCCATCACCCCACTTCCCCACCTCCCATCCCTTCATCCCTGATAACTAATGACCCTAGAATCTACTGCTAACGAAGCGATCGCCCATAATTTAGAGCAATTCCTGCTGGTTTTGACCATTTCCTTGAGTGTCGCCACTTTATCGAGAACTGTTGCCTTCCTCCGCAAAATTCCCTACACCCTGCTGTTAGTTATTGTCGGTATGGGTTTAGCTTTTTTAGATTTGCGTTTGGTCAATCTTTCCCCGGAATTAATTCTGGAAATTTTTCTGCCTCCCCTCCTTTTTGAAGCCGCCTGGAATATTCCTTGGGCTAAATTAAAGGAATATTGGGTTACTATCGTCCTTTTTGCCGTTATCGGGGTGATTATCTCCGTTTTGGGAGTCGCCTATCCCCTACATATCTTTGCTAATTTACCCCTATCGATCGCGTTTCTGTTGGGGGCTGCCCTAGCTGCCACCGATCCCGTCTCTGTAATTGCCCTATTTAAAGAATTGGGGGCCAGTAAAAAACTGACGATCCTGATGGAAGGGGAAAGTCTCTTTAATGATGGGGTCGCTGTGGTCGCTTTCGTCCTCTTGGTGGGGATTCCCTTGGGAGTCGATACCTTCTCAATTCCCGTGACGATCGCTCGTTTCTGCACCTTTGTGGGGATTGGCATCGGTGTGGGTTGCGTGATCGGTTTCGGCATTTCCTACCTTACCCAACGCTTTGATTTGCCTTTTGTGGAACAGTCTCTGACTCTAGTTTCTGCATACGGAACCTATCTCGTCACGGAAAAATTAGGCGGATCCGGTGTGATTGGGGTGGTGATTGTCGGGATTATTCTCGGTAATCTCGGTTCGCGCATTGGTATGAGTCCCCGCACGCGCTTGGTAGTTAGCGAATTTTGGGAATTTATCGCCTTTTTTGTCAATTCCATCATCTTTTTACTGATCGGCGATCAAACCCGTTTTGAGAGTCTTGGTAGTCACTTAACGGGGATTTTAATAGCGATCGCTGCTATGGTGGTTTCCCGTCTGTTCTCAATTTTTGGACTAGGGGGAATTAGTAACCTAATTACGGGCAATAAGATCAGTTTCAAGGAAAGAACGGTGTTATGGTGGGGAGGATTGCGCGGTTCCGTTTCGATCGCCCTAGCGTTAAGTGTTCCCACGTCTATCCCCTATCGTCAAGAAATTATTGACGTGGTTTTTGGGGTGGTTTTATTTACTTTATTGGTGCAAGGATTATCTATACAATGGCTGTTAAATTTCCTCGATCTTATTGGTGATCAACCGATTCGCACCGAATATTCGGCCCTAATTGCTCGTCAAATTGCTTTAACTAGGGTGTCTAATTATCTGCAACAACCAGAACGTTTTCCCGATATCGATCCCGAATTTTATCGCTATAAAAAAACCCTGGTGGAAGGACAATTAAAGTCCCTGGGGGATCAGTTGCAAAAATTACTACAGGAACACCCACAATTAAAAGATGTGGTGGCCGAACAATTTCAAGATACTTTACTCGATATCGAAGCTAATACCTACGCAGAATTAATTCGAGCCGGTCGTTTAAATGAAAATCTCGTTCCCCTTTTAGTGGAGGTAGAAGAAGAAAAAGAGATGGTTTAATGATCAAGTCATGGAAAATCAAAGAATTTTTGCTAAAAATTGCTGAGTTCGATCGGATTGGGGATGATTAAAAAATTCTGCTGGGGGGGCAATTTCCAAAATTAAACCCTGATCCATAAATACCACTCGATCGGCCACTTCTCGCGCGAATCCTACCTCGTGGGTGACACAAACCATGGTCATCCCCGATTTGGCTAAACTTTGCATCGTTTCCAAGACTTCTCGCACCATTTCTGGGTCTAAAGCTGAGGTGGGTTCATCGAATAACATCACCTTCGGCTGCATAGCTAAAGCGCGAACGATCGCCACCCGCTGCTGTTGTCCTCCCGATAACTGAGGGGGATATTTAAGCGCTTGTTCGAGAATACCAACTTTTTCGAGGAGTTTTGTCGCTATTTCCTCCGCTTGCGCTTTTTTCCAACCGCGCACCCACATCGGCCCGAGGGTGACATTATCTAATACCGTCAGATGGGGAAAGAGGTTAAATTGTTGAAAAACCATCCCGACTTCCTGACGGATTGCCTCGATATTTTTCAGGTTGTGGGACACAGTTATCCCGTCAATAATAATGCGACCTTTTTGATAGGATTCCAACCCGTTAAAAGTGCGAATAAAGGTGGATTTTCCTGAACCGGACGGACCCATAATCACGACAACTTCCTGTTTATTAACGGTGAGATTGACTCCCCGCAAAGCATGAAAGCGGTTATCGTACCATTTTTCCACAGCTTCGGCAATTATAATCGGTTCACTGTTGTGAGATTCCATATTTTTGAGAGTTTATTGATTATCTGTATCGGGAAACCACTGTTTCTCAAGAATTTGTCTCAGAGAGTAGGGACAAATTATCGGTAAATTTTTTAATCCTGTCTTTTTTTCGGCAATTAAGCGGGCATTTTCATAGATATTTTCTAACTCTAGTTCTAGAAATTTGCTTAAATCGGTGGTGAGCTTATCTTCTAATTGTACTCGAAAAGTGATCATCTCTGCCGCCAAATGATTACTATTTCTTTCTCTTTCTGTCGTCCAAAATTGATAGAGTAACAGCTGGATTATTATTTGTAAACTTAAACTTTTAACAGCAGTTTTTTCGCTTCGTCCCCAAGCTGCCAACTCCTCGATTAAATGTTCGTAATCTAACTTATCTAACTGACGATTTTTTAATAACTCGATCGTCTCGCTTAACCAGCGATCGTACTCCCGTTCATAAAGCTGTTCTAAAGCAAGCATTGTCTTTGATCAAATGGGGACATTATTAAAAATAACCCGTCCCTAGAAATGATAGCACAAAAGATATGAGGCTCTTCTAGGTTCTGTGTGATAAGTTTAACTTACATAGGATCGATCTTTGTGTCCTCTGTGTCTCTGTGGTTCCTTTCACTCCCGCGCCAGCAGGACTGTATCTTAGAATACATTTTACCCACCAAACCTAAGAGAGCCGATATGAACGGGACGGGATTAGTGTAAATATTTGTGAATTAATAATGATGACAGTAAAAAATGCTTGACCATGAGGTAAAAAAAAGGTTAAATTATGGTTAGGCTGAGAACCCACACATCCTAGATAATGAGGCTATCATGGAAATCGATAAACTCAAAGCAATTGCTCAAAAAGTTGAAACCTCTCGTTCTCAAATCCAAAACGAACAGGCAACCAAAACAGCTTTTATTATGCCTTTTTTGCAAGCATGGGGTTACGATGTATTCAATCCCATGGAAGTTCACCCCGAATATAGTGCAGATTTAACTGGATTAAAAGGAGAAAAAGTAGATTATGCTATTTGTTTGGACAATCAACCGATTATTTTGATGGAATGTAAAAGCTGTCATCAAAATCTTGAGCATCCTAAACATAGTTCCCAACTGCATCGATATTTTAACGCAACTGGAGCTAACTTTGGAGTTTTAACTAATGGGATTATCTATCGGTTTTATACGGATATCGTCAAGGATAATATCATGGACGATAAGCCATTTTTTGAGTTTAACATTCTCGACTTTGACGACTCTTCTGTTAACGAATTAAAACGATTTTCTAAATCTAGCTTTAATTCTGACGAACTAGAAGAGGTTGCTCGCAATTTATTGCACACAAAAGAAGTTAAAAAAGTGATTGCCCAGCAATTAAATGATCCTTCCCCCGAATTTGTTAAGTTTTTTGTTAGTCATGTGTATTCTGGGGTGAGAACTGCATCGGTTGTCGAAAAATTCAAAGAAATTATTAAGCGTTCTCTCAAAGAGTATATCAATGATATCATCAAAGAAAAATTTGAGGAAGTTTTAGGAAAAGAACCCGAACCAAATCCTCCTGATACACCAGCAGCAGAAGATACTCCACCAGAAGAAACAGGGGAAGATAAAATTAATACGACCCCCGAAGAATTGGAAGGATTTTACATTATTAAATCAATTCTACGGGAAGAAATCAATACCGCACGCATTCAATTCAAAGACACTAGAAGTTATTTTGGTATCAACTTAGATGGAAAAGTAACCAAAACAGTCTGTCGTCTGCGCTTCCATGAAAAAACTGGCAAGAAATCAATCAGTATTCCCGATAACGTCGAAACTGGTAAAGAAGCAACCACCAATATAGACAGTCTTGATGAAATTTATGGAGTCGCTGAATTTCTGAAATCTCGTATCCGCTATCTGACTCAAGATACTTATAAAAGCAAGTCAGAAAAAACGGAAAGTATTTAAAATAATTAGTCCCTATCCCTTTAATGACCGCACTATTTCTGATGATCGGTGGATTAGTGAGCAAACTTCAACGCAAATACCATCACTACAAAATCTCTTAACTTTTCTAAAACAACTCCTCAAAATGGAGTCGATATAATTATATTTATCTGCTGAAAACTTGGGGAGTTACCAACTAATGCTTAATTCTCTCAATCGCATTTTCTCGCCTTTAGTATCTAGCGTTTTGCTTACTATAATTATCTCCAGTTGTCAAGGTGCAAATGTATTAACTTCGGCGAATAATTCCCAGACCAATCAATGGCAAAAAGTGACCGTAATCGAGGGTTTAGAGCATCCTTGGTCGATGGTTTGGCTACCTAACGGGGAAATCCTCATCACAGAGCGCCCCGGTCGTTTAAGAGTGGTTAGAGAGGGCAAATTAGACCCAAAAGCCATCGCTGGAGTTCCCGAAGTTTTTGCCGTCGGACAAGGAGGACTGCTCGATGTGGCAATTCATCCCCAATTTGTCCAAAATCGCTGGATTTATCTAACTTATGCTCACGGAGACCAGGAGGCTAATCGTACCCGCGTCGCTCGTGCGGTTTATGATGGTACAAGTTTGCGAGATGTGCGGGTTATTTTTGAAGTTTCCCAAGCAAAAACTGGCTCTCAACACTTCGGTTCGCGGTTATTATGGCTACCGGATGGCACTTTATTGGTAGCGATTGGGGACGGGGGTAATCCTCCCCTACAATTAGCGGGAGATTTAATTAGAAAACAGTCCCAAAATCTGCAAAGTCATTTAGGTAAAATTATCCGCATCAATGACGATGGTTCTCTCCCTAAAGATAATCCTTTCGCCGGTTCTAAAATTTGGAGTTATGGCCATCGAAATATTCAAGGAATCAGCTTCGATCCGATGACTAGAAGAGTCTGGGCAACAGAACACGGAGCGAAAGGAGGGGATGAATTAAATTTAATTGAAAAAGGTAAAAATTACGGTTGGCCAGTGGTTTCTGCTAGTCAAGAGTACGGCACTAATAACCCAGTTTCCGGCGAAAGATATCGCCCCGGTCTGATCGATCCGAAAACAATTTGGACACCAGCGATCGCTCCTTCGGGATTGGTCTTTTATACTGGTAATCGCTTTCCTAATTGGCAGGGAAATTTATTCGCCGGTGGTTTAGTTTCCAGGGATATTCGCCGTCTGGAAATGGATAAATCGGGTGAAATTATCAATCAAGAAGCGATTCCCATCGGTCAGAGGGTGCGGGATGTGCGTCAAAGTCCCGACGGATTTTTATACCTGCTCACCGATGAAGGTAACGGTCAATTAATTCGCCTTGAACCGCCATCTAATTTGTAAAAGTTCACAGAAATTATTATGGAAACCTTGAAGATTTTTTAGCGACTTCTAGTATAGTTATGTTTGTACGGGAGTAAGCACTCGATTTATGAAGAAAATTTTACAGTTAGTGGGACTAGGTTGCATATTGCCTATGTTCCTCGCCAGCGCAGGTTTAGCGGAAACAGTGGTGGAAAAAGTGGCTCGCACGGGATTTTTGACCGTAGGAACCCGTTTTGATGCGATTCCCTACTCCTACGTCAATGAGAAGGGGGAATTAGTCGGCTATTCTATGGATGTGTTGGAACGAATTAGAAAACGACTGGAAACTCGTCTCGGTCGTCCCGTCACCCTGCAAATGGTGGAAGCTAACCAACCCGGAGAGAAAATTAATCTCATTCGTAGCGGGGACATCGATATCGCTTGTAGTACGGCTTTTACTTGGGAAAGGGCGAAAGTGGTCGATTTTTCCATCAGTTACAGCATTTCTGGGATTAGGATTTTAGCCAAAAAAGGAAGCAATCTCTCCACTCCTCAATCCCTAATCGGTAAACGTATCGCCTTGATTCCCACTTCCGCGGCCGTGGATGTGATTAAATTAGTACAACCGCAAGCGACAATTGTTACTACCTACAGCACCGTAGAAGAAGCGATCGAAGCTTTAAAAACCGGTAAAATTGACGCAATAGCGGGGGATAGCATTTCTTTAGCGGGAACAATCCTCAGAGATAACCCTAAAATCTACGAAATCGTCCCCGAAGAAGCTCTAGCTAATTTTGGCATTGCTTGCATGGTTCCCGAAAATAACTCTACTTTTTTGGATGATGTCAACTATGCCATTGTTAAAATGATGCAGGATTACATCACCAATGATACGGCCACCGTTAGTCAAATCGATCGCTGGTTCGGTAGTCAAGGCATGGTTCCCATCCCCCCAGAATTATTAAAGGGGTTTTTTGCCTTCAAAGTTATCGAACACGCCCAAATTAATCCCCAAGAAGCCAAATAGGAGCATAAATTCAGGTGAATATCAGCAATAAAACTGGTTTAGTCGGCTTTCTTCTCGCTTTATCTGCTTTCGGTCTGACTAGCACCGCTCAGGCCGCCTCAGACGAGGCTAATCCCATTGAAGCGCGTTTAAGTCGTCTATCTAGCGCTGTACGCGAACGAGTTAACCAACTGCCGGAAGATACTGCCGATCCTAGTTTACAAGCTTTAGGCTGGGGAGATGGTCGCGGTCGCGGTTGGGTGAATAGTCGTGTCGGTGGTTGGGGAGATGGTCGCGGGGGTAGTTTCGTTAATGCGCGGCCCTGGCGTAATGGTTGGTCTGACGGTGGCGGTTTCTTTAATTCCCAACCGAGCTGGCGTAATGGTGGCAGTTTCTTAAATCGTTGGTAAGTTAAGGTTGGGTGAGGGGATAACTTTATCCTCGTCCCAACCCCGGTTTGACGATGAAATCTCGGGTTATTATTTTGCGGCAGAAAGACTCCATCAAGACGAAAGGAAAGTTGTTTGACTTCCACTGAGTCAAAGCGGTAGTTATTGGCTTCGGTAATAGGGAGTTGAATTAATTCAAAGAAGATAGAGGGGAATGATTGAAAGAGTTGATAAAAAATCGTGTCAGTTTTCATGCTCTTATTTGACAAGGCGAGCGCTTTTTTTATGTCTCTTTTTGTATAGCTCTAACCTGTTTAACCTCTAATTCTAAGGCGGAGGCGACTTGCTCAACGCTTAACCCTAAGGCTAACAAACGAGGAACAGCCTCTAGTGCTTTGTTTAGTCTGCCTTCCTGACGCGCTTCCTCGCGCACATCTTGAAAATACTGAGTTTGTTTTAATTCATCTAAACTAAACATAGTTTCTATCTCCCGACGATTAAGAAGCGGTAACTTATAAACAAGAATCGTCTCTATTAATTGTAAGAGTTCTTGGGGTTTTTGGTCGGGGGTTAATTCTTCCCGCACTCTTTGGATTAATTTTCGGGTGCTAAGTAGGTGGGTGGAATTAAATATAAAATGAACGTAGGTTGGGTTGAAGCATGAAACCCAACGCCCGATTATGTTACGCTACCGCTAACCCATCCTACAAATAATTGTGCCTTTCATTCAGATAAATTCGTCTCACTCGCTCGCAGTTGAGGAGTTCCCGCTAACGTTGAACTTTATCGGTTTCTACTTGAGGGTTAGGATAGACAATCACACCTCGCCAATCATTGGTTAAGTCGGTTTTACTGAGATATAAGAAGATTTCGGTGAAAAAGCGCTGATAAAAAGCCTCATCTTCTTGAAATTGTACCTCATACTAAATCCGTTGAGTAACGCACAGAAAACGGGTTTCTCCGAGAAACCCGTTTTCTACTCATGCCTTGGCTTCGGTGATGGGGAGTTGAATTAATTCAAAGAAGATAGAGGGGAATGATTGAAAGAGTTGATAAAAAATCGTGTCAGTTTTCATGCTCTTATTTTACAGCAGTACCCGCTAAGATTAGGACGTTTTGCTCCCCCCTAACCCCTAAAATAGCGCAATCTTAATCATTACCGATTAATTTAAGATGTTTCCTTGGCGAATCCTTCCAGTCTCTCCCTGATGGGCTTTTTTTCCAGATTCATCAATAAAAAACGGAGAATACTTGACAAATTCGGGGGGGGGGTAGAATGAGGCTGCTTATTGCTGTTAAGCAATGATTTATGGGGTATAAATAGCAATTTTTCCCCATTCTTAGCCATGAAATTAACTTGTCAATTAATCAAAAATGACTAATCAACTGCTAAAAGCCCTTTGCCTTCCGGCGGTGACTTGTGCCGTTTTCAGTGCCATTCCCGCCCATGCCGCCATTTTTACCGCTACCTATACGGGTACTGTTTCAGAAAACTTTGGTGTCGATAACGTTGCTGCTGGTAATACTGCGGTTATTACCTATCAGCTTGACAATGGGGGAAGTTCCCTGTTGAGCCAAACATGGAACGCCACTGACATTGTGAGTGTCACCTTCAACTTTGGTAATGGGGCCCACGTTACTACCTTTAATCCTAATGGGGTTGGGGGTGATGGGTTGAGTACTACTACAGGAAGCTTTGTCACCAATGCCTCAGGACAGTTAACGGCTGTTCCTTCTGATTGGAGTGATGTCTCTAATGTCAATGTCGTCTCAACCAATTCTACACAAACACCCTTCTCATGGTTTGTGAATGGGGGCAATGGCGTTTACTATACTGATAATGGCGACGTCAGTTTGACCAATGTAGCAGGTAATATCGTTGCTGCTAACTGGACCATTCAACCTGCCCAGACACAGACAACCCCGGAACCAGGCACCGTTTTAGGTTTATTAGCGGTGGGTTCTCTGGGTTTATTGGCTCGCAAACGTCAATAAATAAATGACCAATTCTATGGTAAGGAAGGTTTAAAAGCCTTCCTTTTTGGTTAGGGATAAAGGCGCTCTCGCTTATTGAATTTTGGCACATAATGGATAAGTAGCTAGACACAATTAATTACACATATCTAATACTAAGTAGGGTCTGCTGAAAAAGTACGGGCGAAGCATTCGGATAGAAAATCTACGGTTTCACCGATAGGTTATTGCCCGAATGCTTCGCCCCTACAGGACGCGGGCCGATGAAGACGCAAAAGCCCCAAAACCCTTACTTTGCCTACATTTCACATTTATTCAGCAAACCCTAAGTAGGTAGGTATTAAAAACTGTCAGATCCCCCGCCTATCGGCACCCCCCTTATTCAGGGTAGATACCCCCGCCTATCGGCACCCCCCTTATCAAGGGGGGCAGGGGGGATCAAACCTAAAATCCATTTTTAATTTAATTATAACCAGCTACTTAACTAGGGTTTATAACTGGGAAAATCGATATAACCTTCCTTGTCAAAAGAATACCAATCCTTCATCTCAGCATCGGGATTAAGGGGCCAATTATTGGCGAATCTTTCCACCAAATCGGGATTACTGATATAGGGGCGACCGAAAGCAATTAAATCCGCATCTCCTAACTGAATAGCGGCTTCAGCAGTTTCTTTTGTATAACCACAATTGCCGATTAAAGCACTATTAAAAACAGCCCGAAACTCGGATAAAAGCATCGGTTTACCCTTTTCATGAAAACCAAAAGCCAAGCCATCTAGCAGATGCAAATAAGCTAAATTGTACTCATTTAATCTTTGGGCAATATAGAGAAAAGTTTCTCGAAAATCCTCGGAACCCATGTCATTATAAACGCCATTGGGAGAGAGACGCACCCCCACCCGATGACTGGGAAAAACAGTTAAAATTGCCTCGACTACTTCCTGTAAAAAACGATAGCGATTTGCCAAACTGCCACCATACTTATCCTGACGCTGATTAGTGGCCGATTGTAGAAAAGTATCGATTAAATAACCATTAGCCCCGTGAATTTCTATGCCATCAAACCCCGCTAATTTTGCCCTCTGAGCGGCTTTACGGTAATCGGCGACAATTGTGGGGATTTCCTCGGTTTCTAAGGCTCTAGGGGTCTCGTAGGGCTGTTTACCTATGGGTGTGTGCAACTCCCCCTTAATCTTAATTGCGGAAGGGGCAACCGGTAAAGCCCCATTTTCCTGAAAACTGGGATGAGAAGCGCGACCACAGTGCCACAATTGACAAAAAATTGGTGTTCCTTTTCTTTGGGCGATTTTTGTCACTATTTGCCATGCTTGCGCTTGTTCATCGGTGTAGATACCGGGGGTATTTTGCCAACCGTTAGCTTGGGGAGAAATTACCGTCGCTTCTGTAATCATTAATCCGGCGCTGGCCCTTTGCCGGTAATACTCGGCCATTATCTCATTAGCAAGACGTTTTTCTCCGGCTCGCGCTCGCGTCATGGGGGCAAGCACAAGACGATTTTCTAGGTTTAAATCTCCCAATTTAAATTGACTTAAAAGAGCCAGGGAAGTAGTGAAAGAAGTCATGGAATTTGCCGATAGAGAATTTAGGTTAATTCTACCGCAGTTAGTTAAAACCAGACAACCGCACCCAAGGGTGATTGACTGGCTATCTGCGAGATTGTTCCTCTGCTAAGGGAGGAGAATTAATCGGGTCAATTAGCTGACTATAATTGATCTTGGTCATAAATTTGACCATAATTACCAGTTATTTAGTTTATTCATAGTCCAAAATTAAAGAGACATAAACTATATTTTCTGGTAGTTAAGTCATGATGTTTCGGTTTAAAATAGGGTAATTACGCTTATGTTTATCTGACCAGAAATAGTCATTGTCGATATGTCTAGTAACTGGTGTTTTACCGATAAAATAGACTTCCTAAGGACTGAAACGAAACCCTTACTATTCGGTACTTGCTAATTTTAAGAGGGTTTTTCAGAATCAGTATTTTTTAGGAAACCTACCCAAAAATACCCAAAATATGCAAACAGCCTCTAGATTGCGTTGATAAGTGGGTGGGTGGAATTAAATATAAGATGAACGTAGGTTGGGTTGAAGCATGAAACCCAACGCCCGCATAGTTTACGCTACCGCTAACCCATCCTACAAATAATTGTGCCTCATTTAATTGTGCTAATCTCCAAAAAATAGCTATTTTTTCACAATTTATTTAGAACTAATTTATGAGTAAAAAAAAGTCTTGATCGACTTGGGCTTTGTGGCTAGTATGTAAAACATATAGCTTCTTCGTTGGAGACACCTGAATGAAAGCCCTATTACTGTGGCCGCTGATGCCCAACTCCTTTTGGTCCTATCAAGAGACTTTAGATCTAGCCGGTTTAAGAGCAACCAATCCGCCCCTGGGTTTAATTACGGTGGCAGCCCTGTTACCATCGGATTGGGAAATCCGGTTTGTTGATCGCAATGTCCGATTAGAAACAGCTTCGGATTGGGAGTGGTGCGATTTGGTAATCATCTCCGCCATGATCATTCAGAAAAAGGACTTTCAAGAATTGATTGCCAAAGGGTTGCAGTTGGGTAAAAAAGTAGCTGTGGGCGGGCCTTACCCCACCTCCTATCCAGAAGTTGCCCAAAAAGCTGGGGCAGATTACCTGATTCTCGATGAAGGAGAACTGACAATCCCGCTGTTCCTGGCGGCCCTGGAGCGGGGTGAACCGAGTGGTGTCTTTAGAGCCAGCGAGAAACCCGATGTCACCATGACACCGATCGCCCGCTATGATCTACTAGATCTGGATGCCTATCTGGCGATTACCGTGCAGTTTTCTCGCGGTTGCCCCTTTCAATGCGAATTTTGTGACATCATCAACCTCTATGGCCGCAAACCGCGCACCAAAACCCCAGAACAAATGTTGGCTGAGTTGGAGACGTTATATCAACTGGGGTGGAGGCGCTACATTTTTGTTGTCGATGACAACTTTATTGGCAATAAGCGGAATGCCAAGGTGTTTCTGCGGGAGTTGATCCCCTGGATGGAACAGCACCAGTATCCCTTTAAACTGATTACGGAAGCTTCCCTTAATCTGGCCGAAGACAGTGAACTGATCGAGTTAATGGTCAAGGCCGGCTTTATGCTGGTGTTTATGGGGATTGAGACACCAGATACCGATAGCTTAATCGGCATTAACAAGGTTCAAAACACCCGCCAATCCCTAATCGAATCCTGTCACAAAATTACCCGCATGGGGCTGCAGATTATGTCTGGCTTCATTATCGGTTTTGACAATGAGAAACCTGGCGCAGGGCAGCGGATCAAAGAGTTTATTATGGAGGCGAGTATTCCCCAGGGGCAGTTTAGCCTGCTCCAGGCACTGCAAAATACTGCCCTGTGGAATCGCCTGCAACAGGAAGGTCGTCTGGTGGATGGTATGGGTACTTTCCATCAGGGAGCGATGATGAACTTTGAGCCAACTCGCCCGGTGGAAGAGATTACTGAAGAATACATCGACGCTTTCTGGGAAATCTACGATCCTATTAACTACCTGAAACGAACCTTCAACCATTTCATGATCATGGGGGGATGGCGCGGCAAATCGAACCGTAAATTAGATTGGCAACAGTGGCAATTGTTCCGTTCCTTGCTCTGGCGGCAGGGGATTGTCCGACCGACGCGCTTCCGTTTCTGGTGGCAACTGGCGGTGATTGCCTGGGTCAAACCCCGTCTGCTAGAAGAGTATCTAGCGACCCTAGGGATAGGTGAGCATTTTTTTGCCTATCGCTATGAAGTCAGAGAACAATTACTAAAACAACTAGCCGATTTAAAGCAACAGAAAGCAAGGGTAGCCCAGCTGGAAAAAACGCTCAAAAGCTAGACAATAGCGCCGAGGAACAGTCATTTATCCCTAAACAGCGCTCTTGAATCCTACCCCAAAGTAGAGCAAGAAAAAGCGAGTGGGGTTGTTTGACTGTCAAGTCAGGTAATCTGTCCCCACAATTCATTCAAACTTACCGAAAAATTGGGTTGAAAGCCTCGCCCTTTTAGGGCGACTTTATAGGATGTATGATATTAAGAATAGGGGGCCGGGTAAGCAACCGCTTAAAAAACCCAGTCATCAACCGATGAACGCACCGTTCGGCAAAAGCTCACGGCCGAAGCCTTGAAAACTAGAGTTATCGAAAAAATCGGGTCTAAAACCTCGCCTTAAGGCGAAAATTTGGTAATGATTCGGTAGTAGTGGCGTAGCTATCTTGCTTACCTGGTATGAATTGTGTCAAATATTTATTAATAAAAATAATTGGAACCCGCTCAGTCTTTAACCCTCTAGCTTGCTCATGACTTTTCTGATAAATATCTTTTTCTGGCTCCTGTCTGGCTTACTCAAATATCAGTCTAGCACCGAACAAAGTACCCCCCCTAGTTCACCTCTATTCCCCTGTCAAGCGTTGTGGTTCTCACCCTACTATCAAGAATGGTTCTATTCCTAAGGGAAAACCCAAACGTCAAGGTAAAGAATGTGGTCAACCGTTTGTGATCAATCCCACTAATAAAACCGTCTCTGACGAAACCAAACAATTA
>VYKR01000173.1_pt1 | contig 29962 bp, 27 predicted proteins | sample 5109561 | NCBI WGS metagenome assembly VYKR01 (sample SAMN12291799, study PRJNA351875) | freshwater metagenome | isolation source: freshwater lake | place: USA: Michigan, Ford Lake | collected 2015-08-15
AAACTAATAAAACGGAGAGCATATGGCTTGAGAAACTTTCGGAATTTTTGGGTTAGAAGTATGTTATCTTGGCATCTTGTCTGTTGATTTAGCATAAAGAGTAACGAAGAGCCTTAACTCTTATGGTATAACTGGACAACAAAAGGTTTGGTTTTAAACTTTAGCCTCCCTATTCTCTGGGTCTTCTTGTAGCTAAAAATAGCTTACCTCTTATTTGTTGATGGGTGAAGGTGAATATAGCTTTTCTCATCAAGATGCAGTGCCACCTGATTGGGTAAGTAAAACTTCCCACCTCACCAATAAGATAACTGCTATATAGTTAAAATTGACAACTTAGGTTAAGATGATGCTAGGTTTCACCAGTTAAAGAGCTATGGATAACAAAGTTCTCGACGTTCGCCATCTCACCGTTGAATTTTCTAATCAGAAAAGAACAACAGTCGCCGTTAATAACATTAGTTTTAGCTTGCAGAAAGGTCAAGTTCTCGGTTGTGTGGGGGAGTCGGGTTCAGGAAAATCCGTCACCTCCCTCGCACTCATGGGATTGGTTCCCTCTCCGGGGAAAATTACCGGGGGAGAAATTTGCTTTCGTCCGGCAAAAGGTCAGTCAATGCAAGCAGTAGATTTATTATCTATTCCCCCGGAAGAATTGCGTTATTATCGCGGGGGAGAAATGGCGATGATTTTCCAAGAACCAATGAGTTCTCTTAATCCAGTTTATAACATCGGGTTTCAACTCACCGAAGCCATTTTACTGCATCAAAAAGTCACCCCCGAACAGGCAAAAAATCAAGCCATCTCTCTACTGCAAGAAGTGCGATTATTACCCAGTGATGAACAGTTAGAGGAGAAGTATATAGAAACTTTTCCCTTAGAAAATAAGGGTCATGTCAGGGAAAAAATTAGAACTTATATTCAGGAAGAAAAAGAGGCAATTCTCAAGCGTTATCCTCACGAATTATCGGGGGGACAATTACAAAGGGTAATGATTGCCATGGCGATTTCTTGTAATCCTACCCTCTTAATTGCTGATGAACCAACCACCGCTTTAGATGTGACTGTCCAAGCAGAAATATTAAGATTGTTACGAGATTTGTGTAAAAGCGATCGAGAAATGTCGATGGTTTTTATCTCCCACGATTTAGGAGTTATTAATGAAATTGCCGATCAAATTGTCGTAATGTATCAAGGAGAAATTGTCGAACAGGGAACTAAAGAAGAAGTATTAAATTATCCCCAACATCCCTACACAAAAGGTTTACTTGCCTGTCGTCCCCGCTTAAACTCTCGTCCCGAGAAATTGCCCACCGTCAGCGATTTTTTACGAGTGGAAAAAGACTCTCAAGGTAAGATTATTAAACTACAGGAAATTACTCCACCAGCAGTTAATTTTATTACTCTCCAAGAGGAAGAAAGCAGAATTGAAGGTTTACAGAATCACGAGAATATTTTATCAGTAGAAAATTTATCGGTTAGATTTCCAGTTAAGGGAGTTTTCGGGCAAGTAAAGACCTTTTTTAATGCCGTAGATCAGATCAGTTTTGCCGTTAAACAGGGGGAAACCCTCGGTTTAGTCGGTGAGTCGGGCTGCGGAAAATCCACCTTAGCAAGGACTATTCTGCGCTTAATTCCTGCCACTTCTGGAAATATCTATTTCCGAGGAGAAAATCTCGCTAAATTAAACCCCAGTGAGCCAAAATTAAGACTACTGCGCCGGGAATTACAGATAGTTTTCCAGAATCCCTACAACTCCCTGAATCCCCGTTTATCCATCGGTAAAGCAATTTTAGAACCGATGGTTATTCATCATACCGGCGGCAATTCCCAAAAGCAACGGCAACGAGTAGAATATTTATTAGAACGAGTTAAACTTGATCCTAATTGGTTCGATCGCTATCCCCATCAATTATCAGGAGGACAACGCCAAAGGGTGTGTATTGCTCGCGCTTTAGCCTTAAATCCTCAGTTTATTATCTGTGATGAATCTGTCTCTGCTTTAGATGTTTCCGTACAAGCGGGAGTCTTAAATTTACTCAAAGAATTACAGCAGGAATTTAATCTCACTTATATCTTTATTTCCCACGATTTAAGTGTTGTCAGATTTATGAGCGATCGCATTATGGTGATGAATAAAGGTAAAATTGAGGAAATTGGTACAGCTAACGAAATTATCAACTCTCCCCAAAGCGATTACACCCGTAAACTTATCGCTTCTATTCCCCAATTTACCGAAAGTCTTGCTAGTTAAGTAGCTGGTTATAATTGAATTAAAAATGGATTTTAGCTTCGATCCCCCCTTAGTCCCCCCTTAATAAGCTATCCATTAGTCAGATCTTTCTTAACAAAAAGAGAAGAAACTTAAAAAAAGGGGAAACGATTGATAGGTATAGTTTTGAAAGAAGGAATTAAGGTGGAGGTAAGCAAAAAAATGGACATCTCATTTATGCAAGTGAGTAATTATACTTATCCCTAAAACTGGTTTCCAGCAAGGCTTTCCAAGTAGCTTGACATAAAACCTGATTTAGGGTTTACAAAGGTGAGATGCTCCCAAGGTTAAGTAGAATGGTAGAGTCTTAATCAGGACAGGATAGACGGGGAGGTTATATTTCTCGGTGACGAGTCCAGCTTATGGGAACATGGTCTGGAGCATCGGATCACAGTAGTGTAGTTTTAGTTCCTTGAGGATGATCTGTTTATCGGTGATTTTGGGAACTATATCGGTAAGCGAGCAACGAAACCATCATGGCAACTAGAAAGATAACTCGAAGAGTAGAACTAGAGATCGAGCGCCTGGTGACAGAATACGGTTACAGTAAAGAAATTTTACAGGATTTTACCCTATTCATTCTCCAAAAAGAATCCGTTAGCCGTCCGCAAAAGGCTAAAAGCTTGCCTCTGTTGGAACTGAAGACGAAAATTTATCAACATTTCGACGTAAAAGACACCATATCCCTGAAAAAGTCGGGAGCTTTTCAGATGGCGACTAGCGGAATCGGCAAGATAGATTTAAGTAAAAAAGAAGGGTGGGAAATTCTCTATCGAAAATTTATCGGTATTCTTCCCCATGAAACAAACGAGCAAGGTTATGGATGTATTAACGGTATCAATATTTTTAAATACAATATGCCTTGGAATGTTTTTGGACTCGATCCTCAAGTGGCAACAACAGAAGAAGTGAAGGACGCTTACCGAAAATTAAGCAAAATCTATCATCCAGATATTCCGCAAACAGGAGATTCTAAAATTTTTGAGCGACTAACAATTTTTTATAAAAGTTTAACGGACAGATTCTAGTATTATGGCTGAAATCTACATTCGATCAATCGAATTGATCCAAATTCTTAAAATTAGCTCTGACGAGTTGATCAAGGTTGAAAATTTTTTTGATTCTATTCCTGACGATAAATGGGAATTATCCGAGGGACAGGATTATAAAATTGTTTGTCAGAAAACTAGATTACGCGAATATACGCCTTCAGGAGCTTACACGATTGCAAAGTATCTAGAAACAACCCAGAAAAAAAGTATTTTTAGTGCCTTGAGAGAGTGGATACTTCATACCAAAAGGAAAATACGTCAAGCCTTCATCAAAAAGAAAGTTTTAGATAATTGTTCTTCGTTGATCAGAAGAAACGATCAGTTTTTTATCAGTCGCTCAGATGTAGTTGCTATTTTTGGAACTAGGGCGGACTATTTAAGAAAAATGGATGAAAAAGCCAGGAGATTACAATCAGATCCCTTGACTCAAGGAATAGACTATGAGGATTTTTTAGATCAAGGTGGTTTGCATTATTCTATATCGGGAATTTATAAACTAGCTCGCACTTTAAGTGAATCTCTCACTCAAAAGAATCGTCAAGAATGGTGTCAAGAAGTAGGAGAGGTTGTTAAACCACAAGTAGATGATATTGTCAAGCAAATTGTCCAGAGAGAGAAAAATATTCAGAAGGTTATGGAGAGGGTAAAAAAAAGAGATAAAGAAACTTGTCAAATCACGACACAAAAGAAAAATGCAATCAACAAATTAAAGATAGCTGCACATCACCTTTACTCGCGTAATGAATACCCTCATCTAGCGGATGTCGAGAACAATTTAATTACAGTAAGCTCTGAGGTTCACGATCAATTCCATCAGGAATTCATGGGAGGAACGAATAAACCTTGCACGATTGATGATTTAATTAACTTCATCCATCAATACTATCCAGAAAACTCTCAAGTTATTTTATGGCTAGAGCAACAAAAGATCGTTCTAGGAAATCCGCAACCGATAACGAAGCGTCAACGCCACGTTTTATATCTGCCAGCTAGTAGAGTTCAGAAGTGAAACCCAACCACCGAGGATTTATGTCGGGTTTCGTTGCCTCAACCCGACCTACAAATTTACCAACCCCCCCGATGTCGGGGGGGCAGGGGGGGGAGGAAACTTTTAAGGATTCGGGATCGATCGCACCAGCAGAGTCAGAATACTGGTTAATACTGCCACTACCACGGGAATAATCAACGATTTTGCTCCCTTAAGGTCAGATACATCCTTAATTAAAGCGTCCTGTGTTCCCTCTACTTTTTCCAATCGCCTATCAATACTTTTGAGTTCGGTTTTCACCTCGGCCATATCTACTTTTAGATCAGCGACATCTTTCTGTAAAGAGTCTAACTTGCCTTCGATTCTTGTTAGAACAGTTTCTAGGGAATAGGTGATAGTGACGGGGGATTGACTCATCTGAATTTCCGGGAATATTCGATCGCCTATTAATATTGTAGCTGTAGGTTGGGTTGAACGATAGTGAAACCCAACAACCGAGGATTTATGTCGGGTTTCGTTGCCTCAACCCGACCTACAAATTTACTAAAATCCATTTTTAATTTAATTATAACCAGCTACTTATCTGTCACCAATACCCAATTATTTTCTATACATTGAGCAGCAATCCATTTCACCACTCATTGACATCTACCTGACGACATTCTGTTTTAATGGCTTGTTGTAGTTCTTGTGCCTCTGAATCGCTTAAAATGCCTGAAAACTTGGCCAGAGGATGACTGTTGCCTGTTGCCTGAACTCGATGTAAAAAATCTAATACGGTTTCTATTAGATCATCAGGTGCTTGTTCGAGTTCTTGAATTAATTGTTGACGATGGTTCATAGACAGTCTTAACGAGTAATACAGTAAATGTGATGGCTACCTTGAATTCTCAATGACGTTCTCAAATTTTGGCGAACTTTTTCCCAGAAATAGATCTTAATTGACTCATCTGAATTTCGGAGATTATTCGATCGCCTAGTAATATTGTAGGCTGATAATCGTTATTGGTAATTCTGCCATCTTTCGGGAGTGATAGAATGCGAAGTATCCCCCGCAACAAGGAATTTAGTTTATGAGTCAATCGGGAGAAACCGTCACCTATTCCCTAGAAGCCATCCTGATGCGGATCGAGGGAAAGATCGATCGAATCGATGATCGCCTGACAAAACTAGAGGTAGGACAGGCAAAATTAATCGAGAAAGTCGAGGGAATGGATAAGCGGTTAGAAAGGCTAGAAAACGAACAATCGGGGCTAGTTAAGGATATATCCGATTTAAAAGGGGCGAAATCGCTGATTATCCCCGTAACCGTCGCGATTATTACCGCCATACTCACGGTTTTCCTTCGCTCTTTACCCTCTCCCTAGACGAATCGCGCCCGGCCTAGAAATTGCCAAGTGTAGCGGAACGATCGCCAGCTGGCGGGGGTTAGGGAGATGGGCAGAAATTCCTTTTCCATTCGCCCGCAGGTAAGCTGTTGACTATCTAAATTACTGGTTAAGACTGTCTATGAGCGCCGGAGTTGGGGGCCGGGTCGAGGAAGTTCGAGCATTTGTACTAAACTTTTCAGGACGCGGTTTAAAGGCAGTACAGCTTATCTATACCAGGATTTCGGCAAAACATGAAAATTATCGCCTACACCTATACTAACCCCCTGCTCGATAGTCCCCCCGATGACTCGATTTGGGCCTATTCTCCCGAACAAGTGTATCAGGATTTTGGCGATCGCTCACAACGGCAGCAACTGCTCCGCGATTGTCAAGGGACTCCCCCCCGACTGCTGATCCTGCGTCGCCTAGCAGAATTGGGAGACAATGGCACGGAAGTTAGCAAAATTTTACAATCCTTAGAAGCCCTCGACATAGATATAATTGCCCTAGAAGACCCAGATTATAAGCTGAATTTTGCCAAGATTCTGCAAGAAATATCAAAAAACGAACTAAGTAATCGTTTAAAAGCAGGTCATGCTCACAATCGTCTGCAAGCTTTACCTCCCCCCGGAAAAGCACCCTACGGTTATCGTCGTGGCAAGGAGCGTTATATACTCGATCGCAGTACCGCACCAGTAGTCAAAGACTTTTTTGATCGCTTTTTGATTTCCGCTTCCCTGGGTTCCACGGTGCGCTATCTAGAAAAACGCTACGGCAAAAAGATATCGATAGCTACTGCCCATAAATGGCTGACCAATCCCGTTTATCGCGGCGATTTGTGCTATCTCGGTCAAGATATTATCCCCGATACCCACACCCCGATTATCTCCCGGGAGGAAGCAGCCCAGATCGATCGCATCCTGAGAAATAATCGCAAATTACCCCCCCGCAGTGCCAGCGCCCCGCGTTCCTTAGCGGGTTTAGTCGTCTGTAATCAATGTCAATCGGGGATGACGATTACCAAAGTGACAGCGCGAGGAAAAGGCACAGAATACCTCTATTTGCGACCTTTGCAATGTCCCCGGACAAAAAAATGTTCGGCGATCGCTTATGAAAAAATTCTTCATAGCACAATCGAGCGCATTTGTCAAGACCTACCGCCGACGATCGCTCAGATATCTTTACCGGATTTAGAGGCGATCAAACGGGGAATGAGCGAAGAAATAGGGCAAAAAAACGATATTTTGTCGCAATTGCCTGGCCTAGAAGCGGCGGGAATTTTAGATCAAGAAACGGCTAATCTACGGGCCTATAAACTGAAAAACGAGATCGCGCAGATTAAAGGACGTTTAGACCAATTACCCCCCGATAACCTGACTATTATCGCTCGTGCCGTTGCTTTTCCGCAATTTTGGCGAGATTTATCGGAAATCGAGCGTCGTTTTTATTTTCGCGAGTTTATCCGTCGCATCGAAATCGAGAGAGAAACGGCTAATAATTGGCATTTACGTTTAATCTTCGTTTTTTAACAATCTTGGACAATCTTAAAGTTAGCTAAAAATTGCGATATTTTTGAGCGATCAATGCTAAGAAAAAGGCAAACAGCGATCGATCTCAACTATGAGCAATAACAAAAGATTAATCAGGTATAAAAAAGGGCGAAAATCCTCCAGGACAAAACCCCACCTTTACGATTATCACTATAACCAACCTGGGACGATGCCGGGGTTAATCACCATCGATGAAAATGCCGTTGCTACGGAGATATTTTTAATTAATTATAACCCCCAACAAGCCACTAGAGTTAATAATCTCCTACCGAAAGACTGTCTTAAATATTTATCCAATGATTCCATCTCTTGGATTGATATCGTCGGTTTGGGTAATGAAGATAAACTGCAAGAGTTGGGGGAAATTTTTCATTTGCATCCCCTAACCCTTGAGGATATAGTCAGTATTCCCCAAAGACCAAAAGTAGAAGAATGCGAGAATTATCTTTTAATTATAGTGCCAATGGCCATCCTAATCGATCATCAGGGTTTTTTGTTAGAACAAATCAGTTTAATAGTCGGGAAGAATTATGTTTTAACCGTGCAGGAAGAAGGACAATACGATTCTTTAGAGGGAGTTAGGGAAAGAATCCGTTTAAATAAAGGTTCCATCCGGCAGCAAAAATCGGGTTATTTAGCCTACGCAATTTGGGATGCTATTATTGACGGTTATTTTCCTGTTTTAGAGTCCTACGGAGAAAGAATCGAGGAGCTAGAAAACGAAATTTTAGCTAGTCCCACAGAACAGACTTTATCACAAATTTACCAACTACGTCAGGAATTACTCTCCCTGCGACGAGCAATTTGGCCGCAAAGAGACACTCTCAATGCTCTTTTGCGCGATGAGTATATTCTTATCGATACAACGATTAAACCCTATCTAAGGGACTGTTATGACCATGTGGTACAAATCCTTGATGTTATCGAAAATTACCGGGAATTTGCCAATGGTTTAATGGATTTTTACCTGTCTTCCGTGAGTAATAAAATGAACGAGATTATGAAAACTTTAACGGTAATCTCGACGATTTTTATCCCTCTCACCTTCATTGTCGGTATTTACGGCATGAACTTTAATACTGATAAATCTCCCTATAATATGCCCGAATTAGAATGGTATTGGGGCTATGTGTTCGTCTGGGGATTGATGCTAACCGTTGCTTTCAGTTTAATCATTTTCTTTTGGCGACGCGGCTGGTTTAAGAACCTATCGACAGGGAAGAAAAGATAAACTGTTAAGCAGATTAGGCGGATTCTATGGCATTGCTGGCATCTAGCAAGAGAAAATGGCTATTGCAGAGAAATCAATAATTTAGTGTCGGCGGTATTTTTTAACACTTTCAGTTGATGGCTTCTCATTTTGTCCAACCAACTATAGTGCTGGCTGTGACATTGATAGACGATATCGATGTCACCAATCTCTGACTTAATCTGAGCCAAGTAGTTTTCTAGTTCGCTAATTTTCATAACCTATCTCGCTTGCGCTGAAGGACACCAACCCTAAACCAAGAATTATCGCTAAAGGATTAGGGGTGACTACAGTTACTATTATAGGCCGATCATATATTCTCGAAAAAGTTCTTATCTAACAAAGTTAGCTAATGTCAGGGTTAGATGATATTAGCGAAGTTTCTTTCTAGTCGTCTAGGGGGCAGTGCCATTCCTAGGCAAAGGGGCTAATTTACCGAAGAAGGGCCGCAGTAATGCCCAAGCAATGTCGATAATCGCAACAAGTCAAGAAATAAAAAATTCTCGATATTGTCTTTCCCTTCGCCCAGCTTCAATAATTAATTCTTTTTTCATTACTTTTTAGGTTCCGGGGTTTGCTTTTTGGAAGCTGCCGCAATCGCTTGATTTAAACGAGTTAATTCTTCTTTAAACTTCGGTTCTTGGGGATAGTTTTTGACTAATTTTTCTAGGAGACTTTTCGCTCCAGAAACGTCTTGAGTTTGTAATCTTGTTCCATAAAGAACTAGCATAACTTCCAGATTGTCGGGATATTTTTGATATAATTTTTCTAAAGGTTCTCTAGCTCCGATAAAATCTTTTAACTGTAGGCGAGCTTGTGCTAGTCCTTGCAAAGCAGTGGGGTTATCCGGTTCGCGTTCGAGAATTTTCTCGTAACCTTTGACCATTTCTTGTAATTTTTGGGTGGGAATAGTTGCCTCTTGCCCGGGTTGATTGCCTTGGGGGGAATTAGAATTATTATTTTTCAATAAGCCTAAAGTTGGCACCACCATTAAAGCCAGAAATACTAAACCAGAGGAAACAATTAAGACTCGTTTGAGGGTATCGTTATTTTTTTTTGGCATACTTTTTAAAGATTAGAGATAAGCAATTTTGTAGGGTGGGTTAGGCGGCGATAACCTTGGAATGAAAAACCAAAATTAGTAATCCGCACCCCACGCACCAGATAAGATTAATCAGTAGTCACTCGATGAAATTCGTGACCCCAAAGATGATAAGCCCAAATTCCCAAGCCAAAACTACCTAAGCAGAGGATGGTGAGCATCAGGAAAACTTGCCACCTATTGTAACCTGCTTCCTGAAGTTCTAGACGACCGAGGATAGTAGCGGCTAACAGAATTAAAACTCGACTAAATACCGCCCACTTGTGGAAGATAAAGACTACCGCCAAAGACCAGCCGAGAATTGATAATACAGCGCTAATATCGTTTTTAAACCAACTGCGGAAAAATAGCGGCATTAAGTGACTAAACAGAGTTAATCCTAGGGCAATTAAGAGGATAACCCCTACCGCTAGGATATAGATGATGATTTCTAGCCATTCGCTAGTGAGAGTCCAATTCATCTCATCACCGCGGGCAAGTAACCAATCACTCCATGATAAACGCTCCTGGGCGATCGACCAGCCAAACAGCCCATAGACTGATGGAATCAGAAAGGTAAGTAGTACAATGCGCCAAAACATAATCAGTTATCAGTTATCAGTTATCAGTTATCAGTTTTGAGTTATTAGTTATTAGTTATCAGTTATCAGTTATCAGTTATCAGTTATCAGTTATCAGTTATCAGTTAACTGAAAAAAGTCAAGCCTGAACCCTGAAAGAGGGGAAAATTGCCCCTTTTCAGACTTCAGGCCCGTGGAGTTGTCCCGATCGCTTAGGACATATACTGGATGATAAAGTCGAAGTAGGGGGCTGCTGCCACGGCATCTTCTTGAGTCAAAAGAGCTAAAGCGGCCTCTTTGAGACAACGAATCGCTTCCACCATGCCAGGGATGGGAACATTAAGAGAGTTATACATCTCTTTGACCCCGATCAGGCCGGTTTGTTCGATCGGACCTTTATCTCCGGCTAATACCCCATAGGTAACTAGACGCAGATACCAACCATAATCGCGCAAGCATTGATTATATTGACGCTGACCGTAGGCATTACCCCCCGGCGCTCTATAATCGGGACGTTTCTTGAACAGTTGTTTTTGAGCCTGATCGACGATTTTTTTCTCATTTTCAGCGAGAGTCTCGGCAATGCGAATTCTCTGCTCGCCAGTTTTTAAAAATTGCCCGATACCCTGTAGTTCACCACTACTAGGATAACGAAGTTCGTCGTCGGCTTTGAGGATGACTTGGCTAACTACGCTCATAATATCAAGGTAAATTCTGATAACATTCTGTAGTTTATCTCAGGTCGGGGTCTGGAAGTCGAGTCATCCCTGCTGGTTAGGCAATTCCTAAAAATTGTAATATTTCGTTATGAGTTTCCCCGACAGCCCGGTTACTGTCTAGAATGAATGTATTAGTGGTCAGGAGCGAGGAGATGGCCATTGAGATGTCACCGCACACCGATTAACTTGAACCCGATAAGTGGTAATTAATATGGAATTTTTAGCACCCTTGCTGTTGGTAGCGGGCATTCTGGGGTTAAATGGCTTTAAAATCGATCGAGAATACCAGCGTGGTGTTATCTATCGTCTAGGGCGTTATCAAGACACCAAAGGCCCCGGACTGTACTGGATCATTCCCCTAGTTGACCAAAAAATGCGGGTGGATATTCGCACCAAAACCGTCGATATCGCCCCGCAAGAAACTGTCACCGCCGATAATGTCACAATAAAGGTTAATGCGGTTCTCTACTATCGCATTATCGACCCTAGCAAAGCGATTAATAAAGTTGAATCCTATCCTGCGGCCGTTTATCAAGCGGCCATGACCACTTTAAGAAATGTAGTTGGTCAAAATCGTCTCGATGATGTCTTGCAAAAACGAGACGAAATTAATCACGCAGTTCAACAAATTGTCGATGAAATTAGCGAACCTTGGGGCATTGATATCGAACGAGTGGAGATGAAAGATGTGGAAATTCCCACCGGTATGCAGCGAGCTATGGCCAAGGAAGCGGAAGCTTTGCGAGAAAAACGGGCCCGTTTGATTAAAGCTGCCGCAGAACAGGAAGCCTCCCTAAAATTAGCGGAAGCTTCCCAATTAATCATGGAAAATCCCGCCGCTTTGGAATTACGCCGCCTACAAATGTTAACGGAAATTGGAGCGGAAAATAACACCAGTACCATCATTATGATCCCCTCCGATATCTTAAATCTGGCTCAAAAATTAGCCGAAAAACCATCACAAAATGGCTCAATTGTCAATAGCCAAAAGGGTTAATTTTCTCAGGTGTGTTAGGTTGGTTTAACACACCTAAAATTGTTAATTAACGCATGGTGACGAATTCCTCGGCAGCACTGGGATGAATGCCGACAGTGGCATCAAAATCGGCTTTTGTTGCACCCATTTTTACGGCAATGGCTACTCCTTGAATAATTTCGGCGGCGTGATCTCCCACCATGTGCGCTCCGAGAATTTTACCACTTTCCTGATGGACAACTAATTTCATCAAAGTTTTGTCCTCTCGGTCTGGTAAAACATTGTAACCGGGGCGGAATTTAGACCGATAAACTTTAATCCCCGTGTCACCATATTGTTTTTTTGCTTGCAATTCTGTTAATCCCACCGTCGCAGCTTCAGGAGTAGAAAATACTGCCGAAGGAACGTTTTCATAACTCATTAACCGGGGTTTATTACCAAAGACTGTATCGGCAAAAGCTCGCCCCTCATTAATCGCCACGGGAGTTAAATTAATTTTATCGGTACAATCACCCACGGCATAGATATTATCTTCGCTGGTTTGACTATACTCGTTGACGACAATTGCCCCATTTTTTACCTCGACATTGACATTCTCTAAGCCCAATTTTTCTAGCTTAGGAATTCTTCCCGTAGCGGCTAAACCTAGGGCATCAACAAATAAAATTTCTGAGGTTTCTTTGCCCTGAATATGTACCTTTAACCCCTCGTCAGTTTTCTCGATCGAAGTGGGGAAAGTTTCGGGCATAATTTTAATTCCCTGACGGATCATTTCCCCTTGAATTTCATCGCGGATATCCTCATCAAACCCTCTTAAAATCTTGTCTTTACGGATTAACTGCACCACTTCCGTCCCTAATCCGTGCATAATACCGGCAAATTCTACCCCAATATATCCCGCCCCTAAAACTATAATTCTTTTTGGTTGTTCTGGCAGTTGAAACATGGCATCAGAAACTACTGTATGTTCGATCCCCGGAATATCGGGTTTAACGGGATGTCCCCCCACGGCAATTAAAATTTTATCGGCAGTAATTTTCTCCTCTCCCACCTCTAGGGTATGGGTATCAAGAAACTTGGCATAATTAGGAAAAAGCGTCACTTGAGAATTATCGAGCATCTTTTGATAAATGCCATTTAAACGGATAGTTTCCTGATTAACGGCGCTAATTAATTTTTGCCAATTTAACTGACTCTCTACTGGACTCCAACCGTAACCTTCCGCATCCTTAAATAGTTGCGGAAAACGACTAGAATAAACCATTAATTTTTTAGGAATACAACCGCGATTAACACAGGTTCCTCCCAAGCGATCGTATTCTGCTAATCCCACTTTTGCCCCGTATTCGGCTGCCCGTCTAGCGGTGGCAATACCCCCAGAACCACCACCAATCACGAATAAATCAAAATCATAACTCATAAAAATATCCTCGCGAATGTATAGAAATTTGACGGAATCAAGAAACTTTCTGGGCAAAAAAGGATAGAGAATATCTCGGATCAATCCCTAACTGAATCTATCGAGTAACTAGGACAATATGGTCACTAAGGCTGCTAAATTAGAGTCAATTTATTTACTGCCAAGATTTAATTCTATGCTAACACGCCGATCGAAATTATCTTTTCTCTTGGGGACTTGTTCCCTATTTCTCTGGGTAAACCATCCCGTCACCCTCGCAACCCCCATCAGTCAAGACAATTCCCCCCCTTCCCAGTTTATCTGTCCGGCAGACTTAGCCACCGAGATCGATCGCATTTTGTCCCAACCCGATTATCAAGGCGCTTATTGGGGAATTTTAGTAAAATCCCTCAATTCTCAGGAAAATCTCTATAGTCTCCACGAAAATAACTTTTTTACTCCCGCTTCTACCGCAAAATTATTAACTACTGCCGCCGCTTTTAGCAAATTTAACCGCGATTATCGTCTGAAAACCCCCATTTTAGCCCAAGGCAACCCCCCCAATTTAGAGACTTTAACCTTAGTCGGGAGGGGAGATGCAACCATAACCACAGAAAAGTTAGAAAAATTAGCAGAAAAGTTAAAAGCAGGGGGAATTAACTCAATTTCTCGTTTAATTATCGTTGCTAGTCCTTTTGTCGTCTCCGATAGTCAAAAAACCTGGGAATGGGAAGATGTCTTTTTTGACTATGCTGTACCCGCTTCTAGCTTGGTTTTGAACGAAAATTCCGTCAATTTAAGGCTTTTACCGCGACAATTGGGGCAAAGCTTAGATTTACAATGGTCTGATCCCATTGCCGCTAAACAATGGCTAATTGAGAATCAAACCAGCACCGCAGCGCAAGGAAGCCCGAATACTCTGGCAATTAAGGGCAATTTAGCCAATAATCGCCTAATTATCACTGGTTATCTGGCGATTGATAGTCAAGATGATTTTAATTTAGCTATTCCCCAACCTTCGGAGTATTTCCTCGATCGCTGGCGTAATATCCTTGAAAAAGCGGGAATTACCGTTAAAAACGCCGAAATTAGCTCAGAAATTCTCGGTTATGAGATCACCAATTTAGAATCAGAACCCCTAGCATATTTGGTGGAAAAAGTCAATAAAAATAGCGATAATTTACTAGCCGAAACCCTACTACAAATGCTTGGCGGTGTGTCGGGATTGCAAGAAACTTTAACAAAACTGGGAATTAACAGCGATGGTTATAAAATCGGCGATGGTTCGGGGCTATCACGACAAAATCTGATTAAACCCAATACTTTAGGTCAAATATTACAACTAATGGCAGAAAACCCTGATTATCGCCGTTCTTTAGCCATTGGCGGCATTGATGGCACTTTAACCAATAGATTTCGCCAGACTCCCCTAGAAGGACGATTACAGGCAAAAACCGGGACTTTAACCGGAGTTACCGCTCTCGCCGGTTATCTAGAAACCGCCGACAATCAACCCCTAATCTTTAGCATAACCGTCAATAATAGCGATAAAACCGCCACTACCCTCAGAAACGGCATCGATGAGGTGATTTTGCTCCTAGGACAGTTAAAACGCTGTTAATCTTTAGGAGCCGGGAGATAGGGAGATGGGGAGATAGGGAGATAGGGAGATAGGGAGATGGGGAAATTTCAGCTAAATTCCCCCACTACCCCAACACCCCACTACCCCAACACCCCAACCCGCAACCAATTCGATCGAGCCATTTAAGTAGGGAGGCACAATTATTTGTAGGATGGGTTAGCGGTAGCGTAACATGAGCGGGGGTTGGGTTTCATGCTTCAACCCAACCTACGTTCATCTTATATTTAATTCCACCCATTAATCGACGGAGTATTGATATATGTATATAGTTCAGGTTGCCTCTGAGTGCGCCCCAGTGATTAAAGCTGGGGGATTGGGGGATGTGGTATATGGATTGAGTCGAGAATTGGAAATTCGCGGTCATTGCGTGGAGCTAATCCTACCCATGTATGATTGTATGCGCTACGACCAAATTTGGGGCTTACACGAGGCTTATCGGGACCTGTGGGTGCCTTGGTACGGTGGGGCAATTCACTGTAACGTTTTTTGTGGTTGGGTACACGGGCGCTTGTGTTTCTTTATTCAACCCAATTCGGGGGATAATTTCTTTAATCGCGGTACTTACTACGGCTGTAAAGACGATAATATGCGTTTTGCCTTCTTCTCTAAAGCCGCTTTAGAATTTTTGCTCAGAAGTAATAAACGTCCCGATATAATTCATTGTCACGACTGGCAAACCGGTTTAATTCCGCCCTTACTTTTTGAAATTTATAAATATCATGGTATGGGCAATCAGCGCGTTCTTTACACCATCCATAACTTTAAACATCAAGGATTTGGAGGTGCAGAAATTCTCTGGGCAACAGGATTAAATAACGATTCTTACTACTTTAGCTATGCCCGACTGCGCGATAACTTCAATCCTTTTGTGATTAATTTTATGAAAGGTGGGATCGTTTTTGCCAACTATTTCAATACCGTCTCGCCCCACCATGCTTGGGAAGCACACCACACCGATGTTAGTTACGGTTTAGGCCATACAATTCACCAGCATCAACACAAATTTACTGGCATTCTCAACGGTTTAGATTACAATATCTGGAACCCAGAAGTAGATAAATTTATTCCTGCACCCTATGGTGTTGATAGCTTCTCCGAGAAGGCACGCAATAAGAAGGCACTGCGAGAAAGACTCTGGTTAAGAGATGAAGCAGAAAAACCCTTAATTTGTTATGTCGGTCGTTTAGATGACCAAAAAGGCGTACATTTAGTTCACCATGCCATGTATTATGCCTTAGCTCGCGGGGCGCAATTTGTCCTCTTAGGTTCCGCCACCGAATCGTTAATTAATAACTGGTTCTGGCACGAGAAAAATCACCTCAATAATAACCCTGATGTTCATATTGAATTGGGCTTTAATGAGGAATTATCTCACCTCATTTATGCGGGGGCCGATATGATTGTGGTTCCCAGTAATTTTGAACCCTGCGGACTGACACAAGTAATCAGCTTAAAATATGGAACTGTTCCTATTGTCCGGGGAGTTGGTGGTTTAGTTAATACGGTTTTTGATCGCGATTATGATACCTATCACAAACCAGAAGAACGCAATGGTTTTGTCTTTTTTGATCCCGATAATAATGCCCTCGAATCAGCCATGTCCCGGGCATTAGAATTGTGGTACACTCAGCCAGAAGACTTCCAAAAATTAGCGATTCAAGGCATGGAATGCGATTACTCTTGGAATGGACCTGGGAAAGAATACGTTGCCCTCTATGAAATGATTCGCCACAAATAAACTGTCTTGTCTCTAGCAATTCCCTGGCAGTTGTCAACAGAAATTCGAGGAATGGATTTGTTGAAATTACTGGGGGAATTGCTTTAGTTTTGACCGACTCCTAACCCCACCAACAAACTTTTTCAGTAAACCCTACCTAGTAAAGCAGAAATGTTAACTTTGCTTGGTATTCTTGGGTGAGGGGATGACTAACTCCCAAAATCTGAAATATCGCTAACATGGCTTTTCTTGCGCCATCCTGACGATATTTTCTACTTTCTCCCACCAGGCTGATCAGTTTATCTAAAGCGGCGGCATAATCTTCTTTTAAAGCGAAATTAATCCCAGTAAAAAATATCGGATCGAGGGGATTATTTTCTGGTTTTAACTGTTGAAATTCTAGGAGAGTTTTCCAACCTTTGATAACAAGATTTTCCTCTTTAATAGCACTGATTAATCGGTAAGCATCTGACCATTTTTCCAGACGCATGAGAAATTTTACCGCCATAATAATTAATCGCGGTTCGTTGGGATATTTAGGGAAAAGACGATCGAATAATTGTTTAGCTGCGGGCAAATTATCGAGGGCGATCGCTTCTTGGATTTCTGCTAATCCTGTTTCTAATTCCGATTGTAAATCGAGACGGGAAAATAAGTCTCTAATTTGTTCTTCTGGCAAAGCACCGACAAAACAGGGTAACACTTCTCCCTTGCTGACAATTCGCACATCGGGAACTCCTTCCACATCGAATTGTTCGGCTAATTCGGGATTTTTATCTATATCTATTTTTGCCAGGATAAAATTATATTCACTTGCTAGTTTTTCTAGCATCGGTTTTACCAATTTACAGGGTCCACACCAGAGAGCATAAAAGTCTAAAATCACTGTATTTAGATAGGACTTCTCGATCACTTCACTGTCAAAATTTGTCCCATCTACCTCGATAGAATATCCCATCTATTTCTCCTCTAATAATTTATTTTTCAGCTAGTTTTGTCCCACTTATCTCTTTTACCCAAAGGGCTAATCCTCCCCCTCGTCCCCGGGCTGCTATCATTGTTTCTGTGATCAGAAAATAGGCAAAAAATGCCTGTTTTTTGATACTTTCCTGATAAAAATTCGCTTCACTTACCTGGCCATTTCTAATAAAACCTGAATAGAGAGAGCGATTAAATAGGGTTAGGTTGAGCCGGGTGAAATCAAAGGCAAGAAGACGGGTTTTAGGAAAAAACTTAACCGGACCGCTTACAGATAGTTTGACTGCCCCTAAAAATATCTGATTGCTGACGGTTCCAGAGATAAATTCTCCCAGTTCTAAGCTCTCATTTCTTTGGTAAGAGATGGTAATTTTTAACCAGGATGGTAGATAGCGCCCCTTACCCAAAACAATTCCCGCTCTCTTTTTCGCTTTTTGAGTTCCTGTGATCAAGTATAATCGCCAAGTACCCACTAAAGCCTCAAAAGTAAGATTTTCTTTAGTTTTTTTATGGTTTTTTTCTGTTGCTAAGAGAAATTCCAGCAATTGAGATACAGGAGGGCGATTATTCTCCTCAAGTATTAGGGGTGAGTCGAGATTTATAACCATGATTTCAGACAGTGCCAAAATATTTTAACTGAAGCTACCGAACTCGAAAAAGCGATCGATAAACCGGTTGACTCTTATTATAAGTGGACTTTTCCCTCTCCGTCGCTACGGGGAAAATATTTTCCTCTAACCAGGGGGTTTGATGTTGTCGAACAAAATGGGGATGTGCTTGAAATCTCTCCGTCATTTCCAGGGCGATCGATTCCACATCCGACTGTAAAAAAACCCAGCCTCCAGATACCATATACTTAGCCAAAGCTATGACTAATTCCGGCTGCACGACTCGACGCTTACTGTGACGCTGTTTAAACCAAGGATCGGGGAATTGAATCGACACCCAAAATAACTTATCTGCGGGCAAAGATTGCAGTAAAATTTCTGGAGAAACATTCATATTGCCAAAAACAAAAGCGAGATTTTTTAATCCTAACCTTTCCCGTTCCTGATTCGCTTCAATTACCAAAGGTTGACGAATTTCAATCCCCAAAAAATTAATTTCTGGATATACTTGGGCCATTTGTAACAAAAATTTACCCCGCGCACAACCAATATCAAGATGGAGAGGTAGTGTCATATCCTGATAAACTTGATCCCAATCGGGGGGAGCGATCGGATGGCGATATTTATGACTTAAGGGATTGACGTGCTGACGAACGCGAACTTTAGCCAAAGATATTTTCTCCTCATTTCTCCTCGATCAATCCAGTTTACCGATATTTAGCCCAATTGAATGCGATGAATTTCCGTTTCGCCATTCTCAGCGATCCTCATATCGCTTTACCCACAACCATTTTGAACCATTCTAATCGCTTTCATCTGGTGGAAGTGAGTATTCCCGCTTTAAAAATTGTTTTAGACCATCTCATCACCCTTAACCTCGATTTTCTGCTGATTGCTGGCGATTTAACCCAAGATGGTGAACCAGAAAATCATCGTTGGTTAGCCGATTGTTTAGCCACTTTACCCTTTCCCGTCTATGTGGTGCCGGGTAATCATGATGTTTTGAGTTTAACCGCAACAGAAAACCAGATCGGTTTAGCAGATTTTCCCTTTTATTATCAACAATTTGGTTACAGCGACCCCGAACAAATATACTACCAAAAAGAAATTTTACCCGGAGTGCAATTAATCGGTCTTAATTCTAATCAATTTGATGAGCAAGGTAAACAAATTGGCAGTTTAGATGCAGAACAATTGCATTGGTTAAAACAGACTTTACCCGCGCTAAAAAACGATCTAGTGATGGTGATGATCCATCATAATGTTATCGAGCATTTACCCGGACAAAGCAATCATGAATTAGGTAAACGCTATATGTTGGCTAATGCGGTAGAATTGCTCGATATACTACAGGAAAACGGCGTAAAATTGTTGATTACCGGCCATCTCCACGTGCAGGATCTGGCTTTTGCTAGAGGTATCTATGAAATTACCACCGGTTCCCTCGTCAGTTATCCCCATCCCTACCGGGTGTTAGAATATTGCGAAAACACGTTTGAATTAGCCATAGAATCCTTTCATCTGCAAAATATACCCGGATGGGAGAATTTACCCGCTATTTCTCGGCAATGGTTAGGCGATCGCTCTTATCCTTTTATGATGCGTTTATTAACCTGCCATCCCCTCAATCTTCCCGTGAGTCTAGCGGAGGAATTAGCCCCAAAATTACGAAATTTTTGGGCAGATGTAGCCCAAGGTGACACAATCTTCGATTTTAGCGATTTTCCGCCCCTAGCACGCCGTTATTTCTACGCTTTCAGTGCCGTCGATCCCCTCGGTAATCCTCATTTTATCGACAATCAAGCTGTAATTAGTTTCAAGCATCAGTTTACTTATCAGCGCTCAAACTTGCTGATAGAGTTGAGAGAATAGCTGCAATAAATAATTAACTATAGCTTATAGTTATGGTACGCGGCCGCTATATTGGGAGAAAATGTCCAAAAAAATCAATGGAAGCACTTAAAAAGGAATTTAAAAAAATCGGTTCTCTTACCCTGTTTTTTTTCTTGGCTTTCGGTTATATTCTTCTGATCATGAAATTATTTCTGGAAGAGTATTCGATTACCACCTACGTTTTGGGTAAAGCGATCGTAGGAGCGATCATTGCCGCAAAAACCGTGGCCATTCTCGACGCAGCCATGAAGCTAGAATGGTTAGAAAATCGTCCCCGTTACGTTAGCGTTCTGTATCGAACCTTTGTTTATACCCTAGCAGCACTGATTCTCGGCTCGATCGAGGGTTTTTTGGAAGCTTATCGGGTAACGCGGGTAATTTCGGAGGCAATGGCCAAATTTTGGCAAAGGGAAAGTTTCTCTCAAATCCTTGCGGTTACTCTCTGTCTCGCAGTGGTTTTTTGTCTCCACAATCTCTGGCACGAAATCGATCGCTCTTGGGGTAAAGGCAAATTGAGAAAATTTTTTCTCGATCGCTCCTAAAGTAGAGCAGTTATAGCGTTTTTCAGTCTGCTGAGGTACAAAAGTTATGGGTTTTAGGCAAAAGGCAAAAGGCAAAAGGGAAGAAAAACAAGTGTACCTCACTAGCTTAGGAAACGCTATATCTTAATGGTGAGATAGGAAGTTTTCCTTTTGGGGAGTCGGGAGACTCCGAGACAGGAGACAGTCTTGAATCAGTTATCAGATCTGAGTTTTCAGTTCACTGATTACTGATTACTGTTCACTGTTCACTGAAAATACACCCCACTTAAGAAGTATGTGCGATCGCCCTATCTTTCGCGGGCAACCCCTGCTAGGATAAAATACGGGTGAAAAATTGCTAATCCAAGGAGTACAGACGTGATTGAACCTTTAGTGCTAGGGATTGTCCTAGGCTTAATTCCCATTACCCTAGCGGGTTTGTTCGTTGCCGCCTATTTACAGTACAAACGGGGCAATCAATTCGGCTTAGACTAAATCTATCATGCCAATCCCCCGAATTGAGAAAATCTCCCGTCTAGCTAGGCACTGGACGGGAGATTTTCAACAGGACAAATTTGCCGCTTAACAGATTGTGGCTGCCGGCGTTGCCATCCCTGCAAAATTCATCTGTCTTGGGAGAGCGATCGCCTGAAAGTAAGAACTAAACGGCTGTTAAACTAGGAAAACGAATGACAGTCTCCGTATATTCGGGAACCCATCCGGCGGTACTGGTGAAGTAACGCACTGCTTTAACTCGTTTACTAGCAGTGAGGTGAAACCAGTGTTCGCTATGGGCGGGAACATTGATGTATTCTTGAGGTTGAATAGTTAATTCCCCCTGAGAACCATCGGGAAAGACGAAGCCAAAAACCCCCTCCCCATCAATGATATAACGCACCTCATCGTCAGCGTGGGTGTGACAGCGCTCGAATTTTGCCAGTAAAGTGTCGAGATTGGGAATTTCAGGGTGTAAAACGATTAAATCTCTAGCTTGATAACCCGCTTCTTGCTTTAGTTGCTCAAAATAACCGTCTAAGCTGGTTAAAACTATTTCTTTTTCTTCGTCAGTGAGAGAAGCTTGCTTAAGTAGCTGACGGGTGGCCTCGTTTTCGATCGGCCAATAGTTTAAAGTAACATTTAATTTAGCCAATTCCAGACTAATATCGGCTAACTGGGTATAGGTTGTCCCATTCTCCAAGCGTAGTATCGCCATTGGTTATCATCCTCAAGATTACTTTTTCTATTTTAAAGTTTTCCAGAGGCAGGCCGCTCGATTTTTTGTCCCTCGATCCCTTGCCAGTTCCTAGGATTTTCTGCTCAAAAATGCTATTATGTCCTATATATGGGGAATTAGCTCAGTTGGTAGAGCGCTGCGATCGCACCGCAGAGGTCAGGGATTCGAGTTCCCTATTCTCCATTTTTCAGAGATATTAACCAGAAAGCAACTAGAAAATACCTTTAAGTTCCTTCTCGTGATTATAAATCCAATCAAAAATATCTTGGATTAATTTTCTACCGTCTCGCTGGGGTTGCCATGCAGTTATAGAACTGATTTTGCGGGAATCAGTGATAAAAATTGGCATATCTCCGGTGCGATTTTCGGGAACTGCCTCAATCATTATACTATTGCCTGTGATTTCTTGACATAGTTTTGTAGTTTCATAAAGGGACAAGGAAAAATCTTGCCCACCCCCCACATTAAAAGTCTGCCCTTTGAATTGTTCTAAATTAGCCATCTGAATATCGATTAAATCGAGTAAATCAGCTACATGAAGAAAATCTCTAACCTGTTTCCCCGTACCCCCATAACCGATATATTTTAAGGACTTCTGAAAGTAATGATTAGCCACCCAAAGGGCAAAAACTCCCTGATCAACTTTTCCCATCTGCCAAGGACCAGTTAAAACTCCACAACGATTAATTAAAGTTCTTAATCCGTAGGCATCCCCATATTCATTAATAATCAATTCCGATGCTAACTTAGTGGAACCATAGAGAGAACGGGGCAAATCTAGGGGAAATTGTTCACTGATACCAAAAGCAGAAACCCCAGGTAAATTTTGCTGTTCAGATAACTGAAAACGAGTATCTGTTTCTGTATAGTTTAATTGATTAAGATAGGCAATGGGATAAACTCTGCTGGTGGAGAGAAAAATAAAATCTGCTTGGGTTTGTCTAGCTAATTCTAAACAGTTAATCGTTCCAATTAAGTTAGTTTGCAAAACGTAGCCTGGGGAAGTATAACCAGCTAAAACAGAAGGTTCTGCCGAACATTCTAGGATTAAATCCACGGGCAAAGCGGATGCTTCTAAGTCTTCTGCATTTCTGACATCTCCATGAACAAATTCAATTCCCGCTTGTTTGAGACGAGGAATATTTAATTCAGAACCCCGACGCTTTAAGTTATCTAAGGCGATAATTTTCCAGTCGGGATAGAGTTGGGCTAATCCTAAACCTAAAGAACTGCCCACAAAACCCGCACCACCAGTAATTAACACTTGTCTAGTCATCAAAAATACTCCAATAGATAATAGTTATCAACCGACTTGATTTCTTTTCCATTTGCGCTTATAGTCGCCCCTAGAAAGGTGTTTTTCTAACCAGATAGAGAGAACTATAAATAACGACTGCCCATTTCCTTGAGTTTTAACTTGGAAACCCCCAGAGTACGATCATGTTATCGGGAGAGTCAGAATTATCTGCCATTGCTACCCCAACCGCATCGCCGCTAAAATTTTCTAATCCACAGCGCACCGCCAAACCAAAACCGTTGGGATAATAGTTATTGATATAGCGAATCTGGGGATTTTCTTGGTTAATTTTTAGCATAACTGCTTCGGTGTTATCTTGGCTATTGTCATTAACAACTAGGATTTCATAGTCAATTTTATCCTCTTCTAAACGTTCAGATATTATAGGAAATATGGCTCTTCGGTTTATGTTATGCAATGAACGGGGGTTATAGAGGATGTAACCCTTGTATAGAAAGGCATTTAGCGATTTTTGTCAATTATTTTTGTCTAGAGCGAACTAATCAATTTACACAATCTTGGCCAGATAAGCAAGACGGCTGACCACTACTACCGAATCACTGCCGGGATTAGCTATTAGTCCCTAACAGGACAGGGAATCGCATGATCGATTTAGGAAGACCTAGTATTTGGTGATCATTAACTAGAGAGCGATCGCATAGTAGACCACAAAATGAGCAAAATTCTCAAACTCATAAATAGCAAGGATTACAGACAAAAGTAACATTTTATGAAGATAGACTTGACAAAATCAACGCAGCCTTAAATTGTCGGTAATGAGTCAATCCCTAGAGCTTTTGCATAAGTCGAGACAAAATAAGATAAAATGGTTCGGCAGTTTAAGATTGAAAGATGACTGACGAACAAGTAAAAACTTTGTCGAGTGTATCCAGACACATTTAGGGAACTGGTGACAGTCCTGGCAGGCGAGAATATCGCACCTATTCTTGATTTGCGTGGGATTTAACTTACACAGTGACAGATATTTTGAGAAAGATTTCTGTCATTCCCATTACTTGGCAAAACTGGGCTACGGAAGTATCCAAACTAAAACTTAAAGAGATGGGAAGTAGATAAATATTTATCGTGCCTTATGCCTAGCTCGAAAAACATTTATCTAGAGATGATTATCTTCACCAGAAGAATTGATCAGCAATTTGGAGTAAAACCTAGATAATTTAATTATGATATTCTTTCAACTTGTAGTTATCGCAGCAACCGCACTTGCTATCACTTTTTCCCTTGGCTATATAGTCTTGCGTGCAGTTACTAACTTAACAGTCAAGGAATGTCTGGCACTTGCAGGGGCCTGTGGTATGGCTTTACAGGGAGCGATTGCCTTCATCGGCTTTCTACTGGGTCTTTCAGGACGTAATTTCTTTATCCTGACCACCGTGGCTCTCTTTACCATAGCTATAGCCTTACTACTGCGGAAGCCAAGGAAGACTGAGCCGACTGGGAATTATTCTTGGCTGTACCTGTTGATTGTGTTTTGGACAACTCTAGTTGGCATACAGTTGTTCGTCCTGATCTATAGTGGTGCTAACTGGTATGGCGACTGGTGGATGCACTACGATCTTGCCAAAGTCTACCTAGGACAACAGGCAACTGATACTATTTATTTTAACCGTTACATCGTCTCATCTCGCACGCCTTTGTTCAATCTTTTTTCGAGCTACTATCTTGGTCTTTTGGGAAATCAATTTAGTATCTATCAATTAAGCTCAATATTGCCAGAAGTTTTTTTATTAGCAATGATTCCGTTGCTATTGCGCCCCTACCAGGTAACAATAGCAGTTATCCTAGTGGCTTTCAATGGTCACATGAATAGCACCAGCATTTATCCTTGGCCGAAGATACTTGCTTCCTTATATGTAATTACCGCCATCTATTTTTATCTCGACCTGAGAAAGAATTCCAGGAGGAATTTGTTCTCTCAATCTGCTGTTGGTTGGGGCTTAAGTTCTGGATTAGCGATGCTTAGTCACCCATCAACCCTTTTTTATGTAGCCGCTATGGTTGCCGACAATATCTGGATAAACCGCCACAATTTTGTTAACGTATTACGGCAATTATTGGTTCCCCTATTGATAGCATTTGTGACGTTACTACCATGGATATTGTGGGGCATAAGCGAATATGGCTTGCCAGAATTCTTGCGAGCTTTATCTAACACCACAGGCAGCATGAGTACCATCGAAAGAGTGATGAATGCCCTTGGCAATCTAGCCAGTACACTTGTACCTATTCCCCTAGGGAAGGCCTTGATTAGTTTCAATACAAATAACCCAATCATAGGACAGATTGGCAATCCATGGCTGAGGTTTTATTATAATGTTCTGCCAGGTGCCTTGAACATAACCATAACTTGCTTGCTCTTATTCGAAGGAGTTAGACGATATTTCCGGAAAAGTTCTTGGCAGTCTATATTGCCAAATTCACTCTTTTTGTTGGTAATCGTCTTTGGGTTTTTAGGTGGTTGCCTGCTGCAACAGGGCTTTAACACTGGCGGTCTAGTTGGTGAGAGCATGACTCCTATAGTCTTTCTTCTCTTGTTAGTTGCCAGTGAATACTTTTATGATCTAGGTGTTAAGTTTCGCCAACTTTTCTTGCTGATTCTTACAGGCGAGTTCTTGATTTCCCGTGGACTTCACTTAGTTTTTCTGGGAATAGGGCATCCCTTTATTTGGGATGACAATTTGAGTCTAAAAAACGATAAAAACCTTGTCTTTGCCAGAGATATTATCGCAACTCCCTGGCCGGGTTTTCTGATTACTACATTGTCCTTTATACTATTATTAGTAATTGGATTGAAAGCCTGTTCAAGAGAACAACGCACTTCTAATTAGGGTTTGCTGAAAAAGTTTTTCGTGGTGGCAGGGTGTGGCCCCCCAACCCCCGCCCCCCCGACATCGGGGGGGGTGTGGAGTTTTACCGATTTTGAGGTGGTCAATTACCCAATTTTCAGGTAAAAAGTACCTGAATTTTCCCCCCAATCACTCCAAGGGTCGGCACTTTTTGATTTACAAAAGGTCTAAAAGTCTTACCCAACAAGGTTTTTAGATTTATTCAGCCAACCCTAATTAACACTTGTCTAGTCATCAAAAATACACCTCTAGATAATAATTATCAACCCACTTGGTTCTTTTTCTGTTTGCGCTTATAGTCGCCTCTAGAAAGGTGTTTTTCTAGCCAGATAGAGAGAACTATAAATAAATAACGACTGCCCATTTCTTTGAGTTTTAACTTGGAAACCCCCGTGGTACGATTGCGCCAAGTGATGGGAATTGTCGTGTAGGAATATCCTCGCACGATCGCTTTTAAGGGCATCTCTACTGTTAAATTAAAATGGTGAGATAGTAGAGGTGAGATTCCTTCGATAACCTCCTTACGATAGATTTTAAAGGCGTTAGTAGTATCATTAAATTTTAGCCCAAATAAAACTTGAATGAAGAGATTAGCCAAACGATTAACGATTAACTTGTGTATGGGATAATCAATAACTTTTCCTCCCTTGATAAAACGAGAACCAAAAACGCAATCGTAGCCTTCTTGCAGTTTATAATAATAGTCCACCATGTTATCGGGAGAGTCGGAATTATCTGCCATTACTACTGCCACTGCATCACCGCTAAAATTTTCTAATCCACAGCGCACCGCAAAACCAAAACCATTGGGATAATAGTTATTGATGTAACGAATCCGAGGATTTTCTTGGTTGATTTTTTGCAGAACTGCTTCGGTGTTATCTTTGCTATTGTCATTAACCACTAGGATTTCATAATCAATTTTATCCTCTTCTAAACGTTCAGATATTAAGTGAGTGGTGCTTTCGATGCAATCTTCTTCGTTGTAAGCAGGAATAACTATTGATAAGGTTTTTACCCCATGGTTATCCCTTGACTGACGTGGGTGAGAGTAACCGTCCATCTCGAAAGCTGGTGCTAATCCTTCGGGATAGTACATTTCTGTCTCATTAGTCTTATTCTTGGGTTTAAAAATTAGGCTATCACTGGCGACATAATTAATACTAGCTCCCACTAAAACCCCAATCATTGTGTTAACTCCGTGGCTAACTCCTAACCAGTTTAAGAAGGGAAATATCAATAAAACTCGCAGTAAAACTGCTAAACCCGCCGAGAGATGATAGAGAGGAAGTTGTATCAAAATCACATCTCTAATTGTCCAATCTCCCCCAGTCCACACCCAGATTCTATAGATAAAGAAACTAGCAATTAAAGATATTTCTATAGAGATAACGTTGGCCACATTTTCGAGCAATGGGGTATTAAATCCCAAGTCATCAATGAACCAATAAATTAGGTACAAGTTGATTAAAAATGCTACTCCCCCAGCAATGAGAAATCGGAAAATTTTATTGTTGTAGATTTTAGTTAACATAATAGTATTTTAAAACATGATCCAGTTTAGTTTTTCTAGGTCAATAAGTAGGTGGGTGGAATTAAATATAAGATGAACGTAGGTTGGGTTGAAGCATGAAACCCAACACCCGCATGGGTTACGCTACCGCTAACCCATCCTACAAATAAAATAATTGTGCCTCCCTACTTATTGCTATTAATAACATCATTAATGTCCTCTGGTTAACTAATTAACAGAGTCCCTCAATTACTAGCAGGATATTTTGCTAAAAATCACTTTTGTAACGAGGGAAAACTAGCAGATAAAAATTGACCAGAATAATTCTTGATTTACCCTAAGTCCAACGGCTAACATTTTGACTAAAAATCTCTTTGAGAATATCTGTTACCGTGTAGGTTAACTGCCAATCAGGATAATGATTTTTAAACTTACTCACATCAGAAATCCACCAGATATGATCACCAATGCGATTAGTCTCCACATACTGCCAGTTTAACTTTTTCTCCGCAATCGCTTCACATTCTTGAATAGCTTCTAACATGGAACAATTACTAAAGCGACTACCACCGATATTATAAACTTCTGCCACTCGCGGAGTCTGATAAAAATGATAGAAAGCATTGACGAGATCGTAACTATGAATATTATCCCGTACCTGCTTACCCTTATAGCCATAAATACTGTATTCTTTGCCAATCATCGTACATTTCATTAAGTAGGATAAAAACCCGTGTAATTGGGTTCCCGAATGACTTGGACCGGTTAAACAACCACCGCGAAAAGAGGCAGTTTTCATCTCAAAATAACGCCCGTATTCCTGTACTAACACATCCGCTGCCACTTTCGAGGCACCAAACAAAGAATGTTTACAAGCATCAATACTCATCAACTCGTCAATACCTTGAGCAAAATAGGGATGATTTTCCGAGATTTCCCAACGCAATTCTTTTTCTACTAAAGGTAATTCATTCGGTCTATCCCCGTAAACTTTATTGGTGGAACAAAAAATAAATACTGCTTGGGGACAGTGTTGACGAGTATTTTCTAATAACACTAAAGTTCCGTTAGCATTGACACTAAAATCCATATAGGGATCTTTGGCTGCCCAATCGTGGGAAGGTTGCGCCGCCGTGTGGATAATTAAAGATATATCATGACTATAGGTTTTAAATATAGCTGCAATAGCTTCATGATCGCGAATATCTACAGCGTGGTGAATGTATTTATCCCCGTAATCTTGGGATAATTTGGCTCGATTCCACTCCGTTGAAGCGTCTTCGCCAAAAAATACCTGACGCATATTATTATCGATACCGACGACAGTATAACCCTTGTCACAAAAAAACCTGACTGATTCGGAACCGATTAAACCAGCAGAACCGGTTACTAGAACGATCGCCATAACTATATCCTGAATTTTTTGCCTAGTTGTTGAGAAATTTCCCAAGTTGAGAAAACTTTCTCCGACTTTACTAGATAGGTTCGCCTTTGTCAATTAAACAGGAGGAGATTCCCTTAACTGCGGCAATTCCCTGAAAAATGATTGTCTTATCCACTAGGAGCGATTGGTGGAGCGATTTAATGGCGTTTTCTTGCCAGTAATCCCTAATTAAGTCCCCATCTCCCCCCGTTAAAATTATCCTGCTCTCTGGATATAAATTTAACCATTCCCGACTGAATTTTTCTATTCCCGCCAAAATTGTGTAAATTATCCCACTTCTTATCCCTTCTGCTGTTTCTTTTGCCCACATCTGCGGTAATCTTTCCGATAAGGACACCTCTGGTAAGGCTGCCGTCCGTTCCCTTAAACTGGCTAATTGCACCTTTAACCCGGGTAAAATTGCCCCCCCCACGAGCTTTTTATCCCTATCCACTCCCGTAAAAGTTAAAGCTGTTCCCGCGTCGATGACTAAACAGGGAAATCCGTATTTTTTTCCCGCACCTAAGACAGCTAAAGCTCGATCGACGCCGAATGTTGGATATAAATTCAGTAAAGGAATATCTTTTAAAGTAATTATCCGTAAATTGCCATAATTTGCCCATAATTCTCTTTGGCTAGGAGCCACCGAGGCGACAATCAATGCACAGTTACATTTATTTGTCAAGATTTTAGGAAAAATTTGTTGCAAAAATTCATCACTTAGGGGTTCTCTCAGGTGGGGAGTATCAAGACAAGCTAACAGGGTTTGACCGCGAAAATACCCCCAATGTAGCCGAGAATTGCCGATCATCAAACCTATCCAGTCAGTATCTTGCTCAGTCATTTAGTTAGTGGGGTGTGGGGTGTGACCCCCCCAACCCCCCCGACATCGGGGGGCAGGGGGGGTGTGGGGTGTAGGGTGTGGGGTGTAGTGCGATTCGTTGGCTAGAAACTAGACAGTAAGACGTTTAGAGGATTAGCCGCTTGGTAAATGTAGTACCTTGATAACTTTATAACCCTACAGGTGCGGGTTAGTAA
>VYKR01000042.1_pt1 | contig 29413 bp, 25 predicted proteins | sample 5109561 | NCBI WGS metagenome assembly VYKR01 (sample SAMN12291799, study PRJNA351875) | freshwater metagenome | isolation source: freshwater lake | place: USA: Michigan, Ford Lake | collected 2015-08-15
CGGGGATCGCGGTGCTGGTCGGCGCGGTTGCCGCCTCCGCGCGCGCCAGGCGGGCGGACGCGGTGATCCTGAAACTGCTGGGCGCGACGCGACGCCAGGTCCTGGGCGCGCAGGCGGTGGAGTACGGGCTGCTCTCGCTGCTCCTGGCCGGGGTGGCGCTCGCGGTCGGGCTAGGCGCGGGATGGTTCACGGTCACCCGCGTGTTCGAGCTGCCCTTCGCGCCCGACGCCTGGGCGATCGCCGCGACGCTGGCGGCGGCGACCGTGATGACGATGAGCGTGGGCGTGCTCGGCAATCTCGCGACGCTCCGTGTCCGCCCGGCCCAGGCGCTGCGGGCCGACTAGTCGGGCGCGGCCCGCCGGGGAACACGGCTCGCCGCTCGGCGCTTGATGAAGCAGGCATCCGACGGAGGAAGCGATGATGGAATGGATCGGCTGGCTGACCCGCACGGTCGAGGTGGCCGGGATCGCGATCATCGTGATCGGCGCGTTCGGGGCGCTCGCCGCGTTCGCCTTGCGCTTCGTCCGGCGCGCTGGCGACGGCGAGCGGCTGGTGGGCGAGTTCCGCTCGAACCTGGGCCGCGCGATCCTGCTCGGGCTGGAGTTCCTGGTCGCCGCCGATATCATCAACACCGTCGCGATCGAACCGACGCTCGACAGCTTGGCCGTGCTCGCGGGGATCGTCCTGATCCGTACCTTTCTCAGCTTCTCGCTCGAGGTGGAGATTGAGGGACGCTGGCCCTGGCAACGCGGCGCCGAGGAGCGCGGCAGCTAGCCGGGACCAGCGCGCGATCCGGTCTGGCGCCGCGTCCCGCGGCTTCCTAGGATGGTGGGCACGGTTTCTGGGGGAGCGTCGGATGATAAGGTGGAAAGCGATCGCGTCGATGCTGGCGCTGGCGGGCGCCTCCGCGGCGGCCCAGCCCGGCACGGAGGCCGCGTCGTCGCCCCTGTTCCAGGCCCGCGACCTGTTCGGGCTGGAGGTGGCCACCGATCCGCAGATCAGCCCGGACGGCAGCTTTGTCGCCTATGTCCGGCGCCAGAACGACCTGATGACCGACCGCGCCGCCGCGAGCATCTGGCTCGTCGATACCCGCACCGGCCGGCACAGCCCGCTCGTCGCCGGGACCGGGTCGCACGTGACACCGCGCTGGTCGCCCGACGGCACGCGCCTCGCTTATGTATCGGCGGTCGAGGGCGGCGCGGCGCAGATCTTCGTGCGCTGGATGGACGGCGGCGCGACCGCGCGGGTGACCAACCTGCCCGACACGCCCGGCTCGCTCAGCTGGTCGCCCGATGGGCGGCGCATCGCCTATACGCTGTTCGTCCCCGACGAGGGTCCTAAGCTCGGCGCGCCCGAACCGAAGCCCGAGGGCGCGAAATGGGCGGAGCCGCTCCAGATCATCGATCAGGTCACCTTCCGCTCGGACGGACGCGGCGTGCTGAAGCCCGGCCATGCCAAGATCTTCACCGTCCCCGCCGAGGGCGGCGCGCCGCGCCAGCTGACCTTCGGGCGTTATCACGACGAGGGGCCGCTCTCCTGGTCGCCCGACGGGCGGTTGATCTACTTCTCCGCCGACCGCTCGCCTGGCTGGGAGCAGAACGCGCAGGAGGCGGAGGTGCACGCGCTCGACACGGCGACGGGCTCGCTCCGTACGCTCACCGCGCGCGCGGGGCCCGATGGCGAGCCGGTCGTGTCGCCCGACGGCGCGCGGATCGCCTATACCGGGTTCGACGACCGGGGCTTCGGCTATCACAACGTCGTGCTCTACGTCATGGACCGCGACGGATCGAACCCGCGCGCGCTGACGACCGCGCTCGACCGCAGCGTCGAAAACCCAGTCTGGGCCGCCGACGGCAAGAGCGTCTACGTTTCCTATGCCGATCGCGGCGAGGTCCGCGTTGCCCGCGTCGGGCTCGACGGATCGGTTCGCACGGTCGCGAGCGGGCTGACCGGCGCGGCGCTCGACCGGCCCTATACGGGCGGGGAGTTCTCGGTTGCGCGCGACGGGACGGTCGCGTTCACCGGCGGCGACGCCGCCGCCCCGGCCGACGTGGCGCTCGTCCGCGGTGGCGAGCGGCGGATGCTCACGCGGCTTAACGACAGCCTGCGCGCCTCGAAGCGCCTAGGCGAGGTGCGCCGCGTATCGGCCAAGTCTAGCCATGACGGCCGCGCGATCGACGGCTGGCTGACGCTGCCGCCTGGCCATGTGGAGGGCACTCGCGTGCCGTTGATCCTGGAGATCCATGGTGGCCCCCACGCCGCCTATGGCCCGCATTTCTCGACGGATAACCAGCTCTACGCCGCGGACGGCTATGCGGTGCTGTCGGTCAACCCGCGCGGCTCGACCAGCTATGGGGAGGAGTTCGCGAACTTCATCCACCACAACTACCCCGGCAATGACTACCATGACCTGATCAGCGCGGTGGACGCGGCGATCGCGTCCGGGGTCGCCGATCCCGACCGGCTGTTCGTCACCGGCGGGTCGGGCGGTGGCGTCCTCACGAGCTGGATCATCGGCAAGACGAACCGGTTCAAGGCGGCGGCCACGCAGAAGCCGGTGGTCAACATGACGAGCCAGGTGCTCGTCGCCGACAACCCGACCTATTTTTCACGCTACTGGTTCGGCAAGTTCCCTTGGGAGGACCCGCAGGCCTATTGGGCGCGCTCGCCGCTGTCGCTGGTCGGGAATGTCCGGACCCCAACGCTCGTCGTCGTCGGGTCGGAGGACTACCGCACCCCCGTCAGCGAAGCCGAGCAATACTACACCGCGCTCCAACTCCGCGGCGTCCCGACCACCTTGATCAAGGTACCGGGCGCCAGTCATGGCGGCCTGGCCGCGCGCCCGTCGCAATCGGGCGCAAAGGCTCGCGCCATCCTGGCCTGGTTCAAGCGCTACGAGAAAGGCACTCCGACGCCGACACCCTAGCTGCCGGACCGGGATGGAGGGCTGGAGCGCTCGCCCTCCACGTCCTCACCCCACCCAGTCGGCTAGCGTGGATATGTCCCCGGCTTCCTCGTGGCGCCCTCGGTGATTCTCTGCAGGATGCGTCGCCCGATCGTGCCCGAACGCGTGTTGGAAAGAGTGGAAACGAAGTTCAGCCGTTGGCGTCGCGCCGGCACCCGTCACCCGTCACCCGTCACCCGTCACCCGTCACCGGTGAAGTACCGGCCCGCATAGGTCTAGAAGTAGGTCCGGAAGAACCGGTCGTGATTGCCCCACAGCGTGCGCGCCTGCCCGGGCCATCTGTCGGCGAGGCACAGAACGCGGTCGGTGGCGCCCTCCAGCTCGCGCCCGTCCGCGTCGACCAGGATCGGCAGCACGCCCGGCAGCGGCCTGGTCGCGGAGCCGGGCTTCAGGTCGGTCGCGCCGGGGTATGGCGAGATCAGGATGCCGCCCGTCTCTCTCTGCCAACAGGTGTCAACGATCGGGCAGTCGACCCAAACGCAAAAAGCCCCACCGGAGGACCGGCGGGGCTTTTCGAATACGATATTTGGTTGCGGGGACCCGCTTCACCACCAACTTGCGATCGGGATTTACGAGGTGCTTGCAGCAGCGAAGTCATGCTCGACCGCCTTCTCAGGATTATTTGCGACACTCATCAAATTTAGTACCTTACAAGGTGCTCAGCTTGTCGTCATCGATCCGCATTTGGGTCAAGAACCATAGACGTGGAGGCTGCGATCTGATCCAGAATCTACGAAGAGCCTGAGCATAAGCGACCTGCACTGACGGACGGGTGAGCAGATGGCGCGACTGCGGTCGTTTTTACTCAAACGCCACGGTAGGCCTCGGGTAAACCGTCGGCGGGCGCTGAGCGGCATTGTGTCGTCAAGCGGAGTGGGCTGCGCTGGCGGGACACGCCGAAGGGCTGCGGCCCGCACAGGACGCCGTACAACGGCTGTGAGCGGTGGGGCGTAAGAAGCGTATTCTTTTCTTTAGAGAACTTTCCTACTTGTAGTTAGTGTGGATGTATGTCGATCAGCAATAGAGAACTTAGTGAGTTGATCATGCTTATTCATGAAGGCGACAGTTCCGCCTTTGTTCGATTGATTCGCTTGACATCTGCTGAAATCAAGAAGTTTTCATCTGCATTCAACGTAGATGAACAAACCGCAGCAGAGGTCTACCAAGATACCCTGATCTCCATCTGGAAACATGCGGGGACATTTGATCCAAAAAAACAAAGAGCACTGCCCTGGCTGATAACAGTCATGCGCAGTCGCGCTTTAGACAGGCGACGAATAAATGAACGTAATCTGTTTCGCTCCGGTCTTCAGGATCACCTCCTCCCCGTAGATGCGCAGGACGACTACCTTGAGCAACTCGCCACCAAGGAGAAAAGTGAGTTCCTCTGGAATTCCGTCGAGCTAGTGAGCTCACGCAAGCGGGATTCGTTACTCCTTCACTTCAAACATGGGCTCACTTCGTTCGAAATAGCTAACCGCCAAGGCGTACCTCAATCGACAATTAAGAGCCACATCAAGCGAGGCCTGAATGAGTTACGAGGAATATTACGCGAACATGAATTCTTTTGATAGCCGAGACGACGTGTGCGGCTTCGACGCCAATACCTACTTACTCCGCTCCTGCTTTCAACGGTTCGTAGCAGCTTTCCAGACTCCTGGCGTTCACCCGCATACTGCAGGGACAACAAACTCAGCGAAGAACGCGAGCCGATTGAACGATCGCACAGCCGATTTTACCCAGGCTCAAGGCCCATTGATGTGAGAAGCGCGATCTGATTCAGGCTTTGGGAGGAGACCGGGTATTAGCGACCTGTACTGGCTGACGGACGAGTAGAATGACGCAATTGCTGCCGTTCTTTCCCAAGAGCCACGGTTCGGCCTCGAGTCAACGATCGAAGGGTGCTTGGCGGCATCGTGTTCGTCAACCGCAACGGGCTGCGCTGGCGCGATGCGCCCAGCGCTTATGGGCCGCCCAAGACACTCTACAACCGCTGAAAGCGCTGGGGTCAGAGAGGCGTGTTCACGCGCATGATGGAAGGGCTGGCTGCTGGTGGTGACGAGCGAAACACCGTCATGATCGACGCGACGTATCTGACCCGTAGGGCGGCGTAGCCAACGCGCACCGCACGGCATCGAGCTTGCGGGTTAGGGAGGGGGCCTTGGGCGGTTAATCGGCCGCACCAAGGAGGACATGAACACGAAGCTGCGTGGCGTTGCCGACGCGAACGATCGCCCTTTGAGTTGCTTCATGACGGCGGGCCAGGTCAGCGACTACACTGGCGCGGCCGCGCTGCTGGACGAGCTCCCTCCGCAGCCATTCCAACGATGCTTTGCATCGCTGGAACCTTGGGCTGCTCCGCCCAAAGCGCAGTAGCTGCTCAGCGACCGCGGCTATGATGCCGGCTGGTTCAGGGACGCCCTCCAGGCCAAGGGCATCCAGCCCTACATCCCGGGCCGGCGATCCCGTAACGAGCCGGTCAGGTGCGCCAAGCGTCGCTACCGGCGCCGCAGTCGCATCGAGATCATGTTCGGCCGCCTCAAGGACCGGCCGCGCGTCGCCACCCGCTACGATCGCTGCCCAACCACCGTCTTCTTCGCAGTCGCCCTCGCCACCGTCAACTTCTGGCAGTGATCAACTAGTCCTGACCCTAGTCGATCGTACCGTGGACTAAGAACGACTGCAACCCGGCCGCGCTCACGATCATGGTCGCGGGCTGGTGCCTCCCCTGAGAACCTTGGCCGGCCCTCGCGGTCGATTGATAAGCTGGTAGCCTACAGGATCAGCGATGCCGCGGTGCCCGAGCAGCGGGCTGCTGGTCTACTGTGACGAGAACCGGCATCCTCGGAAGCCAGGGCAAAATTTTAACGATGATTCTGCACAGCATAGATTATGGGAGTGTCCCATGAGGGAACACTTATGGTCGACCGCGTCCGGGCTGTTATTCTGGGGCGGACGCCCACGAGGTGTGAGTCGCGATATGGTAGGCGGAGCGATGCGAGCCGACCTAGACGTCGACGCGCCCTTCCCTGATTGAGGAGCAATTGGTGGCGACGATCATGGGCGAAGGTAAGCGGACCGAATTGCACGCGGCGGTGGCGCGTTACCGGACCGCGTTCATCACTGTCGCGGTTTTGAGCGGGGTGCTCAACGTCCTGCTGCTGGGCGGTTCCATCTACATGATGCTCGTCTACGACTCGGTGCTACCAAGCCACAGCCTGCCGACGTTGTTTGGGCTGCTGGCGATGATCATCGTGATCTACGCATTTCAGGGCCTGTTCGACACGCTGCGCCAGCGCATCCTGTCCGATGTCGCCTCCGGGCTCGACCGGCAACTGTCGCAGCGCGTCCAGCTCGCCATCTCGGAAGCGTCGTTGCGCGGTGGGCGAATGCCCGGCGATGGGCTGACCGCGATGCGCGACCTCGACCAGGTTCGCGGGTTCCTCGGTGGGCCGGGGCCGTCGGCGCTGATCGACCTGCCCTGGATCCTGTTCTTCCTCGCAATCCTGTTCCTGCTACACGTCTGGCTGGGCGTCACCGCGCTGATCGGCGCGATCGTGCTGATCGTGCTGACCTGGGTCACCGACCGCCGCACGCGCGAGCCGATGAGCCACGTCGCGCAGATCGCCTCTATGCGCAACAGCATGGCCGATAACAATCTGCGCCATGTCGAACTGCTCACCGCCCTCGGCATGCGCAGCCGAATGCAGGAGCGTTGGAGCGAAGTGAACAGCCTCTATCTCGGCGCCAATGACCGTATGGCGCGCACGGTTGGCGTGCTCGGCGGCACCAGCAAAGTGTTTCGCCTGCTGCTTCAGTCGCTGATCCTGACCGTGGGGGCGATTCTCGTCATCGACGGCAAGGCATCGGGTGGCGTCATCTTCGCCTCATCTATTCTCGCAGGGCGCGCGCTCGCGCCCGTCGACGCGGCGATCGCCAACTGGCGCGGCTTCGCGGCGGCGCGGCTCGGCTGGCGGCGGATCAGCGACTTGCTGAATCGCGTTCCCGGCGAGCAGGCGAACATAACGATCCTGCCGCGTCCCAGGAACGAGCTCGCCGTGCAAGGTCTGGTAGTCGTTCCGCCTGGAACGCAGCGAGTCACGGTTCACAATGCTGATTTTAGGCTTTCCGCGGGCGACGCGCTGGGCATAGTTGGGGCAAGCGCGGCGGGAAAAACTTCGCTTGGCCGTGCGCTAATCGGCGTGTGGCGACCCGCACGCGGCGCCGTTCGCCTCGACGGCGCAACGCTCGACCAATGGCATCCCGACGTGCTTGGCAAGTTCATCGGCTACCTGCCCCAGACGGTCGAGCTGATTGAGGGCACCGTGGCCGAGAACATCGCTCGCTTCGATCCCGAGCCCGATTCGAAGGCGGTGATCGCGGCGGCCGAGGTGGCGGGCGTCCACGACATGATCGTTCAGTTGCCGGGTGGGTACGACACCCCCGTCGGATCGGATGGGTCGCAGCTCTCCGCCGGCCAGCGCCAGCGGATCGGCCTAGCCCGTGCGCTATACAAAGATCCGTTTTTGGTTCTGCTCGACGAACCGAACTCCAACCTTGACGCAGCCGGTGAGGCGGCGCTGGAACGCGCCGTACGTGCGGTGCGCGAGCGCGGTGGGATCGCCGTGCTGATCGCGCATCGCCCTTCCGCGCTCGCCCAAGCCAATTTCGTTTGCTTCATGCGCGACGGCCGGATTGAGGCATTCGGCCCGCGCGACGAAGTGCTAGAAAAGATTACCGCCAAGCCCGTTCCGCTTCGCAACTCCAACCGGCCCCAGGCGGCTGGCTCGGGCGGCGGCGCGGTGGCTGCGGCCAGTTGAGAGGCTTACTCGATGGCGACTAACCTTCCCGCGTTGCTAGGCGATCACTCGCGTTACGGGATCGCGCCCTATGATCCCGACCAGACGATCCGGTCAAAGCTAAAGCTGTCGCTGATCGCGATCGCGATCCTCGTTTTCGGACTAGGCACGGCGGCGGCGTTCGTGCCGATGGGCGGCGCGGTGGTCGGCAGCGGCCAAGTCGGCGTCGAATCGCGCGTCAAGCGCATCGCCCATCCAACCGGCGGGATCATCTCGGCCATTTACGTCAAGAACGGCGACCGGGTGAACAAGGGCGACATCTTAATGCGTCTAGACGATACCGTCACAGGCGCGGACGCCGAATTGTCGGGCCTGTCGGTCGATCAACTGCTCGCCCAGCGCGCGCGACTGGAAGCGGAGCGACTTGGCTCGGCGGGCATGGATGTGCCCGCCGAGCTGCGCACGACTGCCGCCGCGGGCGCGCGCAAGGCGCTGGCCGACGAGCGGAAGCTGTTTACAATCCGCCGGGGCGAGCAGGCGGGCATGCGCGCGCAGCTCGCCGCGCGCATCCAGCAATATGGTCAGCAGATCGCGGCCTATCGCTCGCAGATCGACGCGCTCCAGAAGCAAACTGCCCTAATCGAGCCCGAGCGCAAGGGCGTGAAGGAGCTGTGGGACAAGGACCTAGTCACGATCAGCCGTCTAAACCAGCTCGAGCGCACCCAGGTGGACTTCCAGGGTAATATCGGCGCGCTTCAGGCGCAAATCGCGCAGACGGAGGCGCGGATCACTGAGGCGCGCGAGCAAATGCTGCAGCTGAGCGACACGCGGCGGTCGGAGGCTGGCATCCAGCTCGCCCAGGTCAACGCCACCCTGAACCAGCAGCAGGTCCGCTCCGTTTCGGCGGGCGACACTTTCGAGCGGTCGGTGATCCGCGCGCCTTATTCTGGCACGGTGGACAAAGTTGCTTTCGCGACCATCGGCGACGTGGTGCGTCCGGCGGAGACGATCATGGAGATCGTACCCGAAGGCGACCGCATGGTCGTCGAAACAGCAGTCAGCCCTATTGATATCGACCAAGTGCAGTCGGGCCAGCGCGCGCGCATTCGTTTCACCGCGTTCAACTCGACCGCCACCCCCGAGATCGAGGGGAGCGTCACCGTGGTCGCGCCCGAGCGGACGACGCAGCAGGAAACCCAACAGAGCTATTATGCGGTTCGCGTCGAGATTGACCAGCGCGCGCTCTCGCGCGAGAAGCAGATGCGGCTGGTGCCGGGCATGCCGGCGGAGGTGTATATCGAGACGGGCAACCGATCCATGCTCAGCTACATTACTAAGCCGCTACGTGACCAGTTCGCTCGCGCGTTCAACGACGGCTGACGAGAAGTATCGGGTTCGGGGGAAGAATAATGGGGAGGTTTTCGCGCCGGGCGGCGCTTGCGGCAGGTTGCACTATGCTGGCCGTACCCACGTCGGCGGCGCAGGTGACGACCGTCCCCGCTCTTCCAGCACCACCGGCCCGCGATGCGCGGCTGCCCGTTTACACGCCCAGCTTTCCCTATGGCGCAGACACTCAGGTGGCGACTCGCCCGCCTGCCCAAGCGGTGACCACGCTAAGGGACGCGATCGCGCTGGCTTACTGGTCTAACCCGCAGCTCCTGGCGGAGCGCGCCAATTTGCGCGCGACCGACAATCAGTTGCCGATCGCGCGCTCGGCCTATGGTCCGACGCTCGATTTCCAGGCGAGCCAGAGTTTCCAGCGCGACCGGCGCGAACTGGTGCGTAACCGGTTTCGGGGTGACCAGGGCTTTTCAAATACCGCCGCGCTGATCCTGACGCAGCCACTATACACATTCGGACGCAACCGCGCGCGCGAGGCGAGCGCGCGCGCCCAGATCCTGCTCGGCCGCGACTCGCTCCGACTGACCGAGGCGCAGGTGCTGCTCGATGTGGTCAGCGTCTTTATCTCGGTCCAGCGCGATCTACTATCCGTCCAGATCGCGCAGGAGAATCTTGACCTTCTTGTCCGCCAGTACAGCGATAGCGCCGAGCGTTTTCGCGTCCGCGAGATTACCTCGACCGACCTTCAACAGATCGAAACGCGCGTGGAGTTCGGCCGAGCCCAGCTTCTGCAGTCGCAAGGGCAGCTCGGCGTCAGCCGCGGCCAGTTCTTGAGCGCTGTCGGTGCGCCTGCCGGCACCTCGCTCGCCGAGCCCGCGCCGTTGCCGATCGCCTCGCCCGACATCGCCGGCGCCTATGCGTATGCCGAGGTGAACAGCCCGCTGGTGCGCGCCGCCAAATCGCGTGAGAGAATATCGCGTGCCGGCATCGAAGCTGCGCGCGCCGAGATGGGGCCGCGCCTCGACCTGCGGGGCACGGGCGCTTATGGTAGTGCGTCGCCCTATACGGACAATCTGCGCACTACCAATCTGAGCGCGAACGTCACGCTAACGCAGCCATTGATCGACTCCAACCTGCGCAACTCGCAGCTGCGCGCGGCCAAGGAGGCGAACGAGGCGGATTGGCGGCTGATCGACCTAGCAATGCGCGACACGCGTGAAGCGGTGTCCACGAGCTGGAATCAGCTTACCGCGGCGCGCGCCTCGCTCGAGCATTACGCTCGCGCCAGCGAGGCGGCACGGCGTGCCTATGAAGGCGCACTAGAGCAGGAGCGGGCGGGCGCACGTACCACACTCGATGTGCTCGATCTCGCGCGAGACCTGCTGAACGTTCGCACCAACTTCATCGTTGCCGAGGCTAATGAGTATCTGGGGCGCGCCCAGCTTCTCGCCACGATCGGCAGGCTGGAGGCCCCGCTGCTGGTGCCCGACATCCAATCCTATGACCCACTTGCCAATTTTGATCGGGTGAAGCGTAGCGGCGATGTCCCGCTGCTCACGCCCGCGCTGTCGGGGCTAGACGGCCTGACCACGCGCGATGTCGGCACGGACCGGCCAATCCGCGATCCGGCTGGCCCGCTTGCGAATGAAGGGCTGGTGCCGCTGACCCAGCAGACACCGCCTCGCCCCGTCTTCACTACGCCGGCTTTTCCCAACCGCTCGCCATCGCGTTAATGCCGGAAGTAGCCACTAATCAAATCTGGTAGAAGTCGCGATACCAGCTCACAAAACGGGCAATTCCCTCATCCAGCATAACACGTGGAGTGTAGCCGGTCAGCGCGTGGAGCTTCGACACATCGGCATAGGTCACAGTCACATCGCCCGGCTGCATTGGGCGCATGATCTTCTTCGCCTCCTGCCCCAGCGCGTGCTCTAGCGAACAGATCATGTCCATGAGCCCAACCGGATGGCTATCGCCGATGTTGAGCACCCGGTGCTCGCCGGGCGTAGGCGGGTTGTCGAGCGCGCCCACCACCCCGTCGACGATATCGTCGATATAGGTGAAGTCGCGTGCCATCCTGCCCTCGCCGTAGACCTCGATCGGTTTGCCCGAGAGAATCTTCTGCGTGAAGCCGAAAATGGCCATGTCCGGCCGTCCCCACGGGCCGTAGACGGTGAAAAAGCGCAGGCCCGTCTGCGGAAAACGGTATAGATGCGCGTAGCTATGGCTCATCAGCTCGCACGACCGCTTGGTCGCGGCGTAGAGTGACACGGGCGACACCGCCGCCTCGTCCTCGGTAAAGCCCTCGCCGCCGATCGGCTTGTCGCCATAGACCGAGCTCGACGAGGCATAGACTAGATGCTCGAAGTCGGCCGCGTTGCGGCTCGCCTCCAGTAGCGACAAATGCCCTTGCAGGTTCGACCGCTGATAAGTGAACGGGTTCTCCAGGCTGTACCGAACCCCCGCCTGCGCCGCGAGATGAACAATCCGCTTTACGCCGGCCTTATTGACGATCTCCGCCATCCGCTCGGGATCGGCGATGTCGGCGCGCTCAAACGAGAACTCGGCGTGGCCGTTCAAGGTCGACAGCCGCGCCTCCTTGAGCACCGGGTCGTAATAATCATTGACAATGTCAACGCCGATCACACACTCGCCGCGCTCGAGCAGCCGGTGCGCGACCGCATGGCCGATGAACCCGGCCGCGCCGGTCACTAGGACGGGGCTCGTACGGCCGCTCACCGCCCGATGCCGGTATAGCTGAAGCCCGCTGCCTCGACGTCCGCACGATTGTAGATGTTGCGCAGGTCGACCAGCACCGGCGACTTCAGGAGCGACTTGACGCGGGCGAAGTCGAGCGCGCGGAACGCGTCCCATTCGGTCACGATCGCCAAGGCGTCCGCACCCTCGATTGCCTGGTACGGCCCCTCGCAATATTCGATGTCTGGGAGGATCGGCCGTGCTTGCTCATGCCCTTCCGGATCATAGGCGCGCACAGTCGCGCCCGCATCTTGAAGCGTCTGGATAACAGAGATAGCGGGCGAATCTCTCATGTCGTCGGTGTTGGGCTTGAAAGTCAGCCCGAGCACCGCGACCGTCTTGCCGCGCACCTCGCCGCCCATCGCGGCGATTACCTTGCGGCCCATAGCGCGCTTGCGGTTGTCATTGACGGCGACCACCGCCTCGACGATCCGCTGCGGCGCGTCGTAGTCCTGGCTGGTCTTCAGCAGCGCCAGCGTGTCCTTGGGGAAGCACGACCCGCCATAGCCCGGCCCGGCATGCAGGAACTTCTTGCCGATGCGATTGTCCAGCCCGATCCCTCGCGAAACGTCCTGGACGTCGGCCCCCACCTTCTCGCATAAATCGGCGATCTCATTGATAAAGGTGATCTTGGTCGCCAGGAACGCGTTCCCGGCGTATTTGATCAGCTCCGCTGTGCGGCGGCCCGTGACCAAGATCGGCGCGGCGTTGAGCGAAAGCGGACGATAAACTTGGCGCATGACCTCGATCGCGCGCGCGTCCTCCGATCCGATGACGATGCGATCGGGTCGCTTAAAGTCCTCAATCGCCGCTCCTTCGCGCAGGAACTCGGGATTGGAGACCACGCCGAACTCTGCAGCCGGGTTGGCCTGGCGGATGATGCGCTCGACTTCGTCGCCGGTGCCGACGGGGACGGTCGACTTGGTCACCACCACCGTATAGCCGGTGATCGCCTCCCCGATCTCGCCGGCCGCCGCGTGGACGTAGCTCAGGTCGGCGTGCCCATCCCCGCGCCGCGACGGAGTTCCAACCGCGATAAAGATAGCGTCTGCCCCGCCCACGCCGTCGCGCAGGTCGGTCGTGAACCGCAGCCGTCCTGAAGAAACGTTGCGCCCGACCAGCTCCTCCAACCCCGGCTCGTAGATCGGCATCCGGCCAGCGAGCAACCGGTCGATTTTGGACGCATCTTTGTCAACGCAACAAACCTGGTGACCAAAATCGGCGAAACAGGCGCCCGAGACCAACCCTACATAGCCCGAACCGATCATGGTAATGCGCACTCTGGCTTTCTCCTCGATGGGCCGACATCCCGACCCTGCGACTAGGCGGGAGGAACCGGCATTGACAAGCGTTCAGCCGCCGCATCGTAGGCCCGGATCTTTCCGCGTGATGACGGGATCGGCAATACCTTCGCCGGTACCGCGTATTCGTCGGCGCAAGCTCGGTTCACGCTGGTGGTGGTGCCATTGGCCGGCGATATATGATATGATACCGCCCGGGTAACCAAAAAGGGCGCAAGAGTGATGAAATTAAGGCATTTCGGGATCGGCGCCGTCGTCCTTTCGATGTCGGCGCCTGTGCAGGCGCAGGGCATCAACGAAGACGTACGCTGTTTCCTCCTCAGCACCGGCTTCGCTCGGGCCGCGAAGGCGGAAGACTCCCGCCGCGCGTCCGCGCTAACGGGTGCCTTCTACCTCGGACGTCTCGATGGCAGGATCTCCCGGCCGGCTTTGATCGCCGCCATACGACGTCACGGCAGCGGCATGCCGACCTCGCAGGCCGCTCCGATCATGCGCGCCTGCGCGGCGCGGGCCGGAGTGGCGGAAGGTCAGATAGAAGCGGCCGCGAAGCAAGCCAAGATACCCGGATAGTCTTGCTGCAACGGAGCCCGCCACCCAAGTTTCGGGTGAAGTAATGCGGTCGGCACCGGTCGCCTCGGCTAGAACGCGTTCCGGTGCACGATGACTTTGAACGTGGACAAAAGGATCGTCACGTCGCGCCAGATTGACCATTGTTCGAAATAGTCGAGATCCGACTGGAGCCGATGGATCAGATCGTCACGTTCCAACGTCGCGCCTCGGAAACCGCGAACCTGAGCTAATCCGGTTATGCCTGGTTTCAAAGCGTGACGATGCCAGTAGCGCTGATCGACATCCCAAAAGAGCTCCAGGCCGGCCAGTGAGCCGAGCGCATGCGGTCGCGGACCCACCAAGCTCATATCGCCAGACAGAACGTTAAATAGCTGAGGCAGCTCATCGACGCTCGTCGCGCGAATGAACCGCCCCACGCGCGTCACGCGGACGTCGCCGCGCTGGGTGGACGCGCCGCCATGTGCGTCGCGGTCGCGGTCGTGCATGGAGCGGAACTTGTAGAGCTTGAACAGCCGGTTGCCACGCCCAAGCCGCTCCTGGCGAAACAGGATTGGACCACGGGTATCGATCTTTATCGCCAGCGCGATCACCAGCAGCAACGGCGTCAGCGCGATGATCGCCGGCACGGTCACTGCTAAATCTAGCAGGCGCTTTTGGAAACGCTCGCGCAGATCGAGCACACCGGTCGAGACCTGCATGGTCGCATGTCCGTGAAAGCGCCCGACCGTCGTCCCGCCAAGCGTATCAAATTCCGGAATTAGAACATGGGACGCGACGTCGGTACCCTTGAGCAGATGCGCCCAGCCGGTCCGGTCTTCTACCCTGCAGCAAACAAGCACGAAATCGGCTCCGCGCACCATCAGCCCGAGCCGATTGAGCATCATTGGGTCTCGAGGATCGGGTCGCAATCCAGCGAGGTCGGCATCCACGACCTGTACTCCGTCGGGCATCTGAACCGAACAGCGGTCGACGATGACGAGCTTGGTGAGCAGACCGTGCCGCCACCTGCGCGTGCGACGATGCAGCATCCACCGATTGAACGTAAGACTGATCGGGGTTAGCACCAAGCCGACGCCTATCACCAGCCGCGAGAATTGTTCGGACGATTGAACGGTAAAGGCGATCACCAGCACCAGGATCAACGATTGAACGGCGGCCGTGACGACCCGACCGGCCCCGTGACGCCAGTCCGCCAACGCCTGGTAGCTATACGACCCGTTATTGAGCGCGAGAATTAGCGTCACGGGCACCAGCAGCAGGCCAAGGGTGGACCCGCTCCCGACGGGCGTGGTCGGCCTTAACAGGCCCGCCACCGCAAAGGAGAAGAACAGGGCCGTGGCGTCGGCGACCACCAACCCGGCGTGATACCGGTAACGGACCGCTTGGCGGGATGCCTGCGAAGCGGCGGCGCGCGGCGCGCTCGCGCGATCGGCATCGGAAGGCAAGGACACGCGACTCATACTAGGTACCCCGATCGCCGCATGCGGACCACCATCGCATTCATGCCACATCGCCAATGTCGTGTCAGGTGCGATATCAATGGTCAGTGGGTCGTGTCGCTAGGCGCATGTGCCTTCCTAGGACGGCGAGGTCCAGGCGTGGCGTGCCCTACGCCCGATTAACGACGACGAGTCGACGGGATATCCCGACGAAGCTCAGGTGTAACGATAGGCAATCGAGGCGACCGCGACGTAGCCCGCCAGCAACAGAAGATAGCCTCCCCCGACCGATAGGAACCGCACGGCGCGTTCTGCCATCGAAGTCTCAGCGACGTCTTCGAAACCTTCACTCGCCAGCCGCCAGGCAAGGTCCGCCTGCAATTTGGCGATGTCGCCCCCGGCGGCGTAGCCGTGGGGGGCGACCGCGCGCGCAATCGGCTGATCGCCGCCGAACTCGGCTCCGGCGCGCTGGACGTTTGGCATGATCTGATTCCTCCGAACCGACAACCTGCTTCCGAACCTTTGCAAAGGCGTTAACGCGTGCAAACGGATCCCCTGGTCCACCCACGCCCGATCAGGGCGCAGCTAGACCTGTTGCCAGTCTTCGATTGTCTGTATTGGATCGAAAAGAACGACCCGAACGGCATCGGCAGACTAATGATCAGCGACGCGCAGTATTTACCCGTGCCTACCCCGACGAAGTGCCGGTGACGAGACCCGGCGACGGCGCGGCGCGGTTGCGGGCGATTGCCGACCAGCCGGACGACAAGCCGCCGGTCGACGTCGTGATGGCGACCTACAACGGGGCGCGGTTCCTGCCGGAGATGCTGGCGTCCCTGGTCGCGCAGGACTGGCCGACCTTGCGGCTGATCGCATGCGATGACGTGTCCAACGACGAGACCGTCGCCATTCTGGAAAGCCGGCCGGACCTAGAGGTAGAGATTCATCGCAACCTAGCGAACCTCGGCGCTCGCGAGAACTTCTCGCGGGCGCTGCGCCTCGCCCGCGCGCCTTACGTGGCCCTAGCCGATCAGGACGACGTCTGGCTGCCGCGAAAGGTCGAGCTAATGGTCGGGCGCATGCGGGAGCTGGAAGCGCGGCACGGTGCGGACCGACCGCTGCTCGTCTATAGCGACCTTCAGATCGTCGACGACGCGTTGACGGTGGTGGTGCCCTCTTATTTCGACGATAGCTTCAAATCCCGCGAGGTGACGGGCGTCCAGGATTTCGCAATTAGCAACCACTTTCCCGGCTGCGCCATGCTCGTGAACCGCGCGCTGATCGACCTGGCGCTGCCGGTCCCTCCGCGCGCGTACATGCACGATTGGTGGCTTTGCCTGGTGGCTGCGGCCTGCGGCGAGATCGGGCATGTGCACGAACCGCTCCTGCTGTTTCGCCGTCACGGCGGCAATGTGTCCGGCGACGGTCGGCCCAAACAGCGGTCCGACTGGCTCTTGAAGGCGCTCGCGCGGCTGCGGAACCTGAGAAGCTATCTCCCCGAGCGTTACGCGCACTCCTCCGAGGTAGCGAGTCAGGCCAACATTCACCTGGCGGATCTGGTAGCGCGGTACGCGGGGCATATGCCGGCCGAGGCGCATCGGCGGCTGAAGGAGCTCCGCAGCCGGTCGTGGCTACGCCGCTGGCGCGCGCTGAGCGGCGGGCATAGCGGCGAGTCGGCGGTGACGAACGTCCTGGTCGCGATCGCGATGGGATGGAAGCATACGCAGCCCGACATCGCTGGGGTTCCGAGCAGGCCGCGCTGATCCAGCCGAAGGGTGGACCGTCGCGCCGCCCGCGCGTCGCCGCCATTGCGGCGACGCCCCCCGCGCCCGCGTTCGACGGGAACGGAGCGCGCCGCCCCGTTCATATTCGCATGGCCCGCCTTAGACGATTGCCTCCAGGATGGCGCGGCCATAGGCGGTCTTCTTGAAGCGCTCGCCCGCCTCCCGTGCCTGGTCCGCCGAGATGAAGCCCTGCAGGTAGGCGATCTCCTCCAGGCAGGCGATCTGGATGCCCTGGCGGTGCTGCAGCGTGCGGACGAACTCGGACGCTTCCAGCAGGCTGTCATGCGTGCCCGTGTCGAGCCAGGCGTAACCGCGGCCCATCTGTTCGACATGCAGGTCGCCCGCCTCCATGTAGATGCGGTTCAGGTCGGTGATCTCCAGCTCCCCGCGCGGCGACGGCTTCAGGTTCCGCGCGTACTCGACGACGCTGTTGTCGTAAAAATAAAGCCCTGTCACCGCGCAGTTCGACCTGGGCGCGGCCGGCTTCTCCTCCAACGACAGCGCACGGCCATCCGGCGCGAGCTCGACAACGCCGTAGCGCTCGGGATCGTCCACGCGGTAGCTAAAGACGGTCGCGCCACTCGTCCGCGCGACCGCGTTGGCGAGCAGGTCGGTCAGGTGCGCGCCGAAGAAGATGTTGTCCCCAAGCACCAGCGCGACATTATCGTCGCCGATGAAGTCCGCGCCGATCGTGAAGGCCTGCGCCAGTCCCTCGGGCCGCGGCTGCTCGGCATAGGCGACGTGCAGGCCGAAGGCCGATCCGTCCCCGAACAGGCGACGGTAATTGTCGAGATATTCGGGCGACGAGATGATCAGAATTTCCCGGATGCCCGCCAGCATCAGGACGGACATCGGGTAGTAGATCATTGGCTTGTCATAGACCGGCAGCAGCTGCTTGTTCACTGCCAGCGTCGCCGGGTGCAGCCGGGAGCCCGAGCCGCCCGCCAGGATTATCGCTTTCATGCTCCGGCTCCCATTTTTGGTGTGCCCATCAGTTCGTCCATGATGTCGGACAGCGCGTCCCGCCATGGGCGCGGCGAGATGCCGTAGGCGTCGGCGATCGCCGCGTGGCTCAACAGCGAGTTGGCCGGTCTGCGCGCGGGCGTCGGATAGTCGGCGGTGCCGATCAGCTCGATGACGGGCGACCGGCCGCCGCGCGCCGCCGATTGCCGGAATATCTCGACGGCGAACCCCGCCCAGCTTACCGCGCCCGCGTTGCTGAAATGAAACGTCCCGGTCGGCGCGTTCGGGTCGTCGGCCAGCCGAACCGTGATCATCGCCAGCGCGTCTGCCAGGTCGGCGGCGGCGGTCGGGCTGCCGCGCTGATCGTCGACGACGCGCAAGGAGTCGCGCTCGGCGCCCACGCGCAGCATGGTCCGGACGAAATTGTTGCCGTGCGCGGCGACCACCCAGGCCGTGCGCACGATCGCCGCGCGCGCGCCGGAGGTCCTGACGGCGAACTCGCCGCCCAGCTTGGACGCGCCATAAACGCCCAGCGGTGCGACCGGGTCGCCCACCTCCCACGCGCCGTCCTTGTCACCCGGAAAGACGTAATCGGTCGATAGCTGGATCAACGGGACGCCCGCGCGGGCGCAGCTTTCCGCAAAGGCGGCCGGCGCCAGCGCGTTGACCGTCCAGGCCGCGACCTGATCGCTCTCGGCCTTGTCGACCGCTGTATAGGCGGCGGCGTTGATCACCGCAGCCCAGGGCCGTTCCGCTACGACGGCGGCGATCGCGCCGGGATCGGCCAAGTCCAGAGCGGTCCGATCAAGCGCGACGACCTCCCAGCCATGAGGCCAGGGTCGCCGCCCGAGCTCGGTCCCGAGTTGGCCGTTCGCGCCGGTGACGAGGACCTGCCTCACGCGACGCCGCGCCGCTCGGTCGCCTCGGCTGTGACCAGCGGGCGCCACCAATCCTCATGGTCCAGGTACCAGCGCACCGTCTTCTCGACCCCGGTCTCGAACGTCTCGCTCGGCTCCCAGCCGAGCTCGTCGCGAATGCGCGTCGCGTCGATTGCATAACGCTTGTCATGGCCCGGACGGTCGGCGACCGAGGTCATCTGGTCCGCATAGCGACCGCCGTTGGCGCACGGGCGGAGCCGATCTAGGATGGCGCAGATCGTCTCCACGACCGCGATATTCTGCTTCTCATTATTGCCGCCGACATTGTAGGTTCGCCCAGGCAGCCCGCGCTCGAACACCGCCTGAAGCGCCCGGACATGGTCCTCGACATAGAGCCAGTCGCGGACCTGATCGCCCCGACCGTAAATCGGCAGCGGAGCGCCGTCGAGCGCCCGGGCAATCATCAGCGGGATCAGCTTTTCGGGGAAGTGATAAGGGCCGTAATTGTTCGAGCAATTGGTCACGAGTACGGGCAGGCCGAAGGTGTGGCCCCAGGCGCTCACCAGGTGGTCCGACCCCGCCTTCGACGCCGAATACGGCGAGCGCGGGTCGTAGGGCGTGTCCTCGGTGAACAGGCCCGTCTCGCCCAGCGATCCGTACACCTCGTCCGTCGAGATATGGTGGAACCGGAAGGCGGCGCGCGCGGCCTCGTCCAACTCCTGCCAATAGGCGCGCGCCTCGGCGAGCATAGTATAGGTGCCAACCACGTTGGTCTGGACGAACGCGCCGGGCCCGTCGATTGAGCGGTCGACATGGCTTTCGGCCGCCAGATGGGTGATGATATTGGGGCGGAACCCTCCGATCGCGGCGCGGACCGCTCCGGCGTCGCAGATATCGCCCTGCACGAAGCGGTAGCGGTCGCTGTTCGCCACGCTTTCGACCGTCGACAGCGTGCCGGCATAGGTCAACTTGTCGAAGTTCAGAACCTCGTGCTCGGTATTCTTGATGAGGTGTCGGACGAGCGCCGAGCCAATGAAGCCGGCGCCGCCGGTAACGAAGATGCGCATGGATCGATCCTTCAGGCGAGCGGCGCCAGCGGGCGCCCATCATAAGTGAAGGAGCTGTCAAAATCGGCAAGCAACGGCTGCACCGCATCCTTGCCGCTGAGTTCGGGCGCGACACCGAGCGGGAGCGGCCACTCGACGCCAATCGCGGGATCGTCCCAGCGGATCCCGCCATCTTGGTCGGGCGCGTAGTTGTCCGAGCATTTGTAGGTCACCTCGCAATCCGGCTCGAGCGTGACAAAACCGTGCGCGAAGCCGATCGGCACGAACAATTGATGGCCGTTCTCGGCCGACAGCTCGGCCCCGACCCACCGGCCGAAAGTCGGCGAGTCGCGCCGGACGTCGACTGCGACGTCGAAAATGCGGCCCCGGACGCAGCGCACCAGCTTGTCCTGCCCGCGCGGCGGCGTTTGGAAGTGCAGGCCGCGCAACGTATGCACCGGCCCGGATAATGAATGGTTGTCTTGCACAAATACGCAGCCGATGCCCAGGTCGGCGAAGGCAGGAACCGAGTACACCTCGGTGAACCAGCCGCGCGCGTCCCCATGACGCTTGGGGCGGATCAACTGGACGGGGTTGTTCAAGGTTGCCTCGCCTGACGTGAGTGGCCCGATTCGGAGCGGATCGTTACGAGGCTGAACAGCCGAATGCCAGTCCTATTGCCGCCGATCCGTCCCGCTGCGGATCGCCCATTCCCTTGAACGGACGCGGTCCGCTTCGCCCCCGGCGAACGCGATCGACTTTCACTAGACTAGACTCAGACCGGCAAAGCATACAGGCGCGGGACATGTCGTCGCTTATCGTCATCTCGCACTACAATGCATGGCCGGCGGATCAACTTGTGACGCTGCTCGATCAGATCGCGGCCATCCCGGCCGGGGCGCCTTTCGAGCTGTGCGTAGTGGTGAACCAGGCCACGCCCGACCTCCTCCGCTTGCCTAAACGGCACGCGGGAACGCGCGTGCTCCACCGCGAGAACACCGGATACAATATCGGTGCGTGGGAGGATGGCCGGCGGCGGAACCCCGGCCATGAGTGCTACCTCTTCCTACAGGAGGAGTGCGTGATCCTACGGTCGGGCTGGCTGCGGGCGTTTCGGCGGCTGGCGATGCGGCCCGAGGTGGGGCTCGTGGGCGAGAGTATGCATTGGGCGGGGCTTGGATGGGATCGTTTGGCGCGTAAATATCGCGGCCATCCCTTCGCCGAGTCGGTCGAGGGCAGGTCCGTGCCGATCCCGGTCGGGATACGGGCAGGACTTCGGCGCCTTGGAATAGCCGAAGGGCCAACCGGCGCGCATCTACAATCGCTAGTCCTGTGCGCCAGGCGCGAGGTGTTGGAGGCTATCGGCGGTTTCGATCTCGGCTTGAATTACGGCGACGCCACCGTCGGCGAAGTGGCGATTTCCAAGAAGGTCTCGACCCTGGGCCTTCAAGTGCGCGAGGTAGGCCCCGGATCGTTCCGGTACATCCTTCATCCGCAATGGCGTGAGCGCCAGGGCGTGGGCCCATCGATCGCGCGCGCGATCGCGCGGTGGACGCCGGCCGGCATGGAGGAATGGATCAGGCGACGCGTCCGACCCGACGGCGACCGCCCTTCAGCTTAACAGCAGCAGGACCAATCCGGTCAGGGCGAGCCAGATGCCGAGCGTGAAGATGATCCCGTTGATGAGGCCCCACGCGACCCCGAGACCGGCGTGTCTGGCGCGGGATGCCCGCGCAGAGGGCAAAGTCTGCCTCACCTTCACCGCTTCTCCTACTTCGACGATCAACGACCCGTTCGCGGGCCGCCATCGCAGTGTAAGATAATGGCGCAGATAACGACCGGAGACAACGAAAAAGGGGACGGTCCAGGACCGCCCCCTTGATCGTCCGCTGGTTCGAAGCTGATTAGGCCAGCTTGAACTGCACGGAGGGCTTGCGACGCAGGACGCCGCCAACCAGGCCGAAGCCGAGGATCATCATGCCCCACGCCGCCGGCTCGGGCACTGCCGAGACCGCCAGGTTGTCGAACTCGAACGAGTTGCCCGACGCTGCGAAGGTCGCACCGGTGATCAGCGAACCCGACGTGATGCGGTAGCTGACGGTCCCGTTGGTTTCCGTGCTGGTCTGGTTCCCGCTGTCGAAGGCAGCGTCATTGGTGATCTGGCCACCCGAGAACAGCTGCGACGTACCGTCGGCAAAGCGCAGCGTCAGCGAGTTGAACGTGTCGAGCGAACCCAGCGTGAACGAAAACAAATCGGTCGCACCGAAATTCACGCTGAAGGACCCGCCGTTCTGCACCGCTGCAAAATTGCCGGTGCTGCCGAAAGCGGGACGCTCCGCCAGACCAACGATGTCGGCATTGCGCACGAACGCGTTCGGCCCGATCGACGAGTCAGGAGCCAACGCGTCGAAATTCTGGAAAACGGCAGTGCCCGGAGCCGGAGCGCCGCTACCAGGAGTGAACTGCACGACCGTCACTGCCTGGGCCGCACCAGCCCAGCAACCAAATGCGAGAACGCTCGCCGTCAAAAATTTCTTCATGTGGTATCCCCTATCACTGAGTTCGGCACGTAAAAGCATCGTTACAAGCACTCAGAACACTTGCCTCGAGCGAACTTGCAACCCTTTGTTAGCAATTTTGCTGCAAAACGGAAAGGGTCAAAATCTCACAACGCATCCAATACGAGTGTCGCAGATTGGCACATAGGCCGTTCGTCCGGCAATCATCGATGCTCTATAACAAAGATCAATACTCAGTGCTGGCGTCAGGATGCGACAGGCGGCCGATAAAACGCCTTGTCATGAAAAGCCCGCGGCTCAACGTCATCAGCGAGCGAACGGTTTAAGCACCAGCCAGATATAAATCGGGACGGTCGCAATCACGAGAAGCGCCAGCAATGGGTGATCGTTGTTTCCCAGGTAGTTGCCGAGCGCGCAGCCAAGAGCGGGCGGCAGGTACTGAATCATGCTGTCCACCTGGACCTCGGCCGTCGAACGCTGCAGGAATAGCACAATCAGGCCGGCGAAGATGGCGACCGTGATCCAGTCGTATACAGTCTCCACACGTCCACTCCCTTACGCCCCGTTGCGCGGCACTTAACGGATCGGCCGGTTTGAGGCAATCGAACGCATGAACACGGGCAGGGCAGGCCTGCTCATGGCCGCCGTTCGCCTATGACCTCCCGAACGGCGCGCAGCTTAGGAGCTTCTTTCGCTGTTTCGTCCTCCCAAGCCGCCAGCCCCCACGCTCCCGAAGTTCCCGGCCGGGATACGCTGGTCAGCAAGCACAGGACGTCGCCGACGTCCTGCCGCCATCTCGCCAGATACTCGCGGTAGAGATCATACATCGCCGGGTCGTGTTGAAGCTGGTCAAGGAGCGAAACCTGGGCAGGTAAGACAAGCCCCTGCCCGCCCTCGTACGCTATATACCGCTTGCCGTACTCGGATGCGACGCGGCGATTGTCCACCGCCTGCTTAATCGTGGTCGGCAGTTCGACGGCGAGGTGCTTCAGGCTGGTCTCACGAGTGTTGCCGATGCCGCCCAGAATTGAACCGAAATACGGCGCTGTTGCCAACGCGTCGACATGCTGCGCCGTGTTCCGAAATGACAGGGCGATACGGGCCGTATCGGTCCAGACGTGCTGCGTCGCGAGCACGCGCACGAGTCCGGCCCGGCCGGCAAAGGCGTCCTCCCAAGGCCGCATCGCCTCGATCGTACGCTCGGCGTAGCGGCGCATCTTGGCCTCATTCTCGTCGGCCCCGAGCTTGCGGTCCAGACCTTCCTTGATCGCCTGTCGAGCCACGGCGAAACCGGTGTTCCACACCTCATTGCCAACCTCGACATAGACCGAACGCCCGGCCGGCAGTCTCGCGCGCACCATCCGGGCGAATTGCGAGATGTATTCGTCATCCGCGTTCCAGGGCATGACGAACCAGGGATCAGCCCCGAGCTCCCGGGCCAGGCTGAGCATGTCCTCGATCGCGACCCCGTCGCGGTCGAGGCGATTGCTACTCGGCAGGCGCCGCTCGCGCCACGAAACCGCCTCGTTGGCGTTGGCGTTCTGCCAATCCATGAAGCGGATCACGCCGTACCCGCGCAGCGTAGCCAAGAACTCCGGCCGGAAGCGGACCGATCGGTCATGGCGCACGTCCCGGCAATCGAGGTCGCGCAAGGGCCGCTTCGAATCGACGCCGCTGAGCACCAACCAAGGCATCAAATCCTCACCGCGGCGCTTGACCATGCGGAAACGCAGCAAATTCGGGGCCGATGCGATCATCTGCCCGCCGCCCGCCAGTGACAGAATGCCGGATCCGGTGAATGTGCAGCGCGCCTCAAACCCTCCCGGACCGGTGGGGGGGACCGACAGGAACCGCAGCGCCGCGCCGTCCACGGGCAGAGAAAGGATGTCCCCGTTTGCATCCTGGTGCTTCTCGGCAAGCGGCTGCCAACGCGAGTTCTGCCACTCGGAGCCAAGGACCATGTTGGCGAAGGGCACGGTGGATCCGTAATAGCGGATTTCAGGGGCGTTCATCCCGATCGCGGTCGGCTTGACGGGCAGCGGTATCTGCGCCGAGACGCCTTCCGCGGGTGCAAACCAAGCGAGGGCTGCGAGGACCGCCTGCTGAAGTCTTCCCGATAGCATGGCGTTCACCTCCAACCGTACTAGGTCCACCGTACCCGTCCGCCGGGCGATAAGGCCAGCTATTCCCGCGCAGAACGTCAGCGCGAGCAGCAGAAATAAGACGAGGCGACCCGGCGACCGTCGCTGTCGATTATCGGCGATGGTCACCAGTGTAGGCGGGCAGCGGGCCGCCGCAGGATCGCGTTGGCGCGCAGCACCGCCGGCAAAGCCGCAAGCGTCGCCGCGATTGCCACCGGCGCGTGCCGGACCTTTCCGGCGGGAGATTGGGCGCGCAGCGGAGCCAGGCGCCAAAATACGAAAGCCTCAGGCACCAGCCAGCGCCCACGCTCCGCCTTGGCTCGGGTACAAACAGCCTCCACCCAGTGCGGGTCCTCTATATTGCGGCGGCCGACGTACTCACCGACATGGCCGTGCTTTCCAGCCTCCCACAAAATGGTGAATAACCAAGCGTTAATGACGCTTCCAACGATAATGCGCGCCTCATGGTGGACGAACGCCGCCACATCGCTCAGCGGTTCGTAGAAATGCCGAGCGTCCGACACGCAGGCGATCGCGCGAGCGTCAGAGGGGCGAGTGAAGCCGGCGGTCACCAGCATAGCCGCCAAGAAGCCGTCCTCGACAGGTAGGCCGCGCGGAAGCCATATCCGGCGCAGGGCCGTGGCGCGTCCGCAATATAGTTGTCCGCACAGCCCGCTGTCGCTCGCCTGCTGCATCGACACCCGGCGCGAGAGGCGGTCAAAGAGCGTCAGTCGCTTGTTTCGGTAATCCTTGACCGCGCGGTCGGTGGCCACGTCCGCCAAGGGAGACTCGGCCAACCGCCGCACGAGGCGTTCCACGACATCGACCGACGCGAACTCGATGTCGGCATCCATCAGCAGGAGCAACGTCGCGTCCGGTCTCGCCAGATCGTGAACAAATTGGTTCCAGGCGTTGCTCTTGCCCGCCTCGACCAATTCGTGGGTCGACGTCCCGATATGCGACGGCATCCGGGCGAGCGCAGCCGCGGCCATCCGGCCGGTACCGTCCGAACAGCCGTTGGGCAGCACCAAGATCTCGACCGCGCCCACGCCGAGCTTCGCAGCGCACGCCGGGTCAAGGATCGACTGCGCTGCCAGCGAGGCGATTGTGCGATCGATAATCGCTGCCTCGTCGTGCGCCAGAATGCCGATGCTCAGAACGTCCATCGCGACTCGATTACACTCCAAACTTCGCCGACGGCTCCGGTCAGCGGTCGACGTTGCGATGGGCCAGAGCCGTACAGTCATTCGCTACCGGGGCACAAGGCGGCCATGCTTTGCGCGTTCGCTGCTTGAGGTGCGTCCCGTCGCCGGTATCGCGAGCGTGTCTTACATCTTGTATGTCGTATACAGACTCAGCCTGCTCGCGTGACTCGGGTCAGTATAGGTCGCGTAGAAGTATTCGGAGCGGCTGCACGCGATCGCGATCACCTTCAGACTCGCGCACCTCGCGACCTCAAATTTCGAGCGCCGGTTCGTCCTTTGGAGGCAAGAGTTTCGCCCGAGCCGGCCCGCATCCGCGGCGACCTGACGCCCGCTTAGATCCAGATAAAGGGCAGAAACCGCCGCGACGCAGAGCGCACCCAGTATTTCAGCCGCGCACGCCCCTGCGCATAATGACGGTTGTCCCAGCCGCGCACGCCGTCAACCAGCGGCTCGGTCCGGTAGCGGGGCACCACGGCAGCGTCTGCCAGTCGAGTGACGTAGCGGTGCATGGCGGGCTCGCGCGGGTCGGTCCCCAGCCGCTCGGCGATGCCGCTCAACAGCCGGTCGTATCCACCCCTCGTCCAAGCCATAAAGCGCAGGTCTAGCCAGGCGATCGGCCGGTTGCGCAGGTCGCAATAGAGGTCGAATCGGCGCGGGGCCGTCCGCACCATCCGCGCCAGGTTGCGCACCCGGTAGCGGCCCGTGATCTTCCAAATGGCTGCCCGGTCGTCCGCCGCCGCGATCAGGCGCGACGTCGCCATGGCGTGGTCGAGCAGCCGGGTCTCGCCATAGGATCGATCCCGGCCCGGATAGCTGTGGTTGCCGTAATTGGCGATGAATTCGACCCGGTCGCCCGCGCCCGCCGCGTCGGCCAGAGCCACGAGCGACGAAACGTCGCTGTCCGAGTTCTCGACGAACACGATCGAGTCGATCGCCGAGTCGAGCTGGCCGATATAAAAGGCGAGCGCCTCCCGGTAATCCTCCAGCCGCAGCGCGGGATCGGTGCGCGCCAGCTCGGGCGAGTTATCGGGCGTGATCGTGGCGGTCATCAGCAGGATGTGCGCGCGGTCGCCGCCGAAGGTTCGGGCCGCTTTCACCGGTCAGTCCAGGCCATAGGCCGCCTGCCACCCGTCCGCGACGTCGGCCCAGCCGAAGCGCCGCTCGGCGATGTCACGCGCCCGCCCGACCAGGCGGTTGGCGCGGTCGGGATCGACCGCCAGCGCGTCCAGGGCCGCGGCGATGGCGCGCACCGCCTGCTCGCGCGATGCGGGATCGACCAGGATGGCCGACTCGCCGTCGGCGAGCATCGTCGGGCCGCCCCATCGTAGGCAGATCACCGGCAGCCCCGCCATCATCGCCTCCTGCACCACGATCCCGTTCGCCTCGGCTAGGCTGGGGACCAAGTAGCCGCGATACTCCGCCATACGGGCGATCAGCGCATCGTGGCTTTCCATCCAGCCCATAAAGCGGACCTTGTCGCCCACCCCCAGGCGCTCCACCAAACTCTCCAGCGATGCGCGGTAGGCGCCGTCGCCATAGATGTCGAACCGAATCGGCTGCGTCACATAGCGGAGCGCCTCGATGCTGAGATGCACGCCCTTATGGGGGACTAGGCGGCCGCTGGTCATGAAACGGTGGTTCGTCCCCTCGTGCCGGATCGGCGGGCGCTGGTCGAACTCGTCGGAGATCCCGGAGTCGACTACGTCGCGCATCCGGGCTTCGTCCGCGCCCGCCCAGGCGAGCGACCGGCGCGTCCGCTCGCCTCCCGACACCAGGATGCGGTCGAAGCGCCGCTTGTCCCGGAACACGGCCCCGGCGGCGCGCTGCGCGACGTAATGGAACAGCCGGCCGAGCTTGAGCTTGGCGGGTTCCTCGCCCCGAAAAGCCGGAGGGTAGTAGATGTTGCCGGTCAGCGGACCGAGCACGTTGGTCGCTTTGGCCAAGGGGAAGCGCGGCAGGATCGGCGATACCGGGCAAAGGTAATGAAAGATCGCGTCCGGCCGCTCCGCCAGGATGCGCTGGAGAATCGGCCGGGCCCGGCGGAAGAAGAATACGTCGACCAGATGGCGAAGCGGCGGTGCATTCCAGGCCAGCACCTGACCAACCGTATCCTCGACGATGAACACGGGCACCTGCGCGAAGTCGCGCTGCATGACCGGTGCGGAGCGGCGATGCGTCACTACGGCGACGTCGTGGCCGCCGCCGACCAGATGCCGCAGGAACTGGTAGGCCTTGATCGCCTCCCCGCCCATCTGCTCGGAAATATTCGGGGTGACGAGCACCAGCCGGCGGCTAGAAGTCAACGCGTCGCCCTCCGGTAGCGTGATGACGCGGCGATGCCTTTAACCGCCCGTCTTGTCGACTGGTTTCCGCGCTGCAGCATGAGCGTTCAAATCTCCCTGCGGGACGCGCGGGCGCTTCGGGCCGGGATGCCCCACACCGTGTCGCCCGGTGCCACGTCGTCCAGCACGACCGCGTTCGCGCCGACGCGCGAGCCCGCCCCCAGGCGCACGCGGCCCAGGACCACCGCGCCGGCACCGAGTTCCACGCCCTCCTCGAGCACCGGCGCAGCGGTTAGGTCGTCCAGGCGGCGCAGCCCGAGCGTGCAGCCCTGGCGGATGATACACCGGTCGCCGATCACGCACCCGCCATGGACGACGATGGCGCCCTGATGCTCGATGACAACGCCCCGGCCCAGCTTGACCGTAAAAGGCAGCTCGATGCCGTACCGGTTGCGGCAATACCGGAAAAGCGCGCGATACAGGATGCTGACCGGTGCCCGCAGCAGCTTGGGCCGGACCGACATCCGCCACACGCCGAACCGGTGGACGGCCACCGCGCGGAAGCCGGGCTTGGTCCAGTCTCGATCGTGTGCGCGCCAATCGTCGGCGATCTGCTTCCAGAGCGACCCGGTCACGCGGCGCGCGCCTTGTATTCGATGAGCGGCGTCTGCCGTCCGCGCAGGCGCGAGAGCCAATAGCGCGCAACGCCGAGCGCGTGCGGCGGCTTGTCGAGCAACAGGAACAAGGACCAAGTGAGCGCGTCGCGGGTCGGCCGCGCCCGGCGCTCGCGCAAGCCGACGCGACCGAACTGCGCGACCGGCAAGAGTAGCGCCGCCGCAGCCGCCAGCCACGCGAAGCCCGACCCGGTCGACGCCGCCACGCTCAGCGTGGACAGCGCAGCCCCCGGCACCGCCGCTCCCCAGAACAGCGCTGCCCGCACGCGTCGCTGATACCGGCCGGGATGGCGCGCCTCCAGCTCGGCATAAGCGTGGCCCGACCGCTCCGCGCGCCGCCACCATTGACTGAAACGCGTCATCGCGGCGTCGTGAAGCGTCATCTCTTCGGGCAGGCAGGCGATCCGCCAGCCGCGCGCGCCCAGCCGCATCGACAGATCCGGCTCCTCGCCCGCAATCATCTCGTCCGGATAGCCGCCTGCCTGATCGAGCGCGTCGGAGCGCAGCATCACGTCACCGCCAAACGCGGTCGCCGGGCCCGGTGGCACTGCCCATTCGACGTCGCACAGCCAATTATAGGTGCTCGCCTCCGGCGCGACCTCGCGCCGTCGCCCGAATACGGCCGCCAGCCCCGGATCGGCAGCCAGCGCGGCGCGCGCGCGATCGAGCCAGCCGGGCCGCACCGTGCAGTCCCCGTCGACGAACTGGATTAAGCGCACCCCCGGCCCGAGCGCGGCGCGACCGGCGTT
>VYKR01000045.1_pt1 | contig 28887 bp, 19 predicted proteins | sample 5109561 | NCBI WGS metagenome assembly VYKR01 (sample SAMN12291799, study PRJNA351875) | freshwater metagenome | isolation source: freshwater lake | place: USA: Michigan, Ford Lake | collected 2015-08-15
TTTCTCTTGGCTTACGATCTAGCGATACTAAGTTATTTGAGTGTTTTAGCAGTGCAAATGTCCAAAGCGACTGCGGAAGATACCTTTCGCTTGTCTCAACAGCAAGAACCCAAGAGTATTAGCACTTTATTTGCTGTGCTGCTATTTTCTGGTATGGGGTTAATTGCTCTTTCTTTATTGCTCAACAACTCGAAGCAATGGACTCCCTTGTTGACGAATTTGCACATGGGATTATCCCTATTAGCGATCTTTTTGTCTTGGACTCTGGTACATACTTTTTTCGCTCTGTATTATGCCAGACTCTACTACGATGAACTATCCGCAGAAGATTCATCCGCTTACCGCAAAGGTTTGGATTTTCCCAATCAAGAACTGGTGGATTATTGGGATTTTATGTATTACTCTTTTACTATCGCTATGTGTTACCAAACATGGTTCTTCGTTACTTAGTATGGTTCGATAGGGGGGCATAAATCAACTAAATCCTTATCTGGCAAGAGACTTAATTGATTAGTTCGCTCTAGATCAAAAATAATTGACAAAAATCGCCAAATGCCTTTCTATATAAGGGTTCCATCCCTTATAACCCCCGTCCATTGCATAACAAAAACCGAAGAACCCCAAACATCAGATGTATCCATTGAAAGTGTTGCGATGCGGCGCATGACACTCTTTCATTACATCCTCTCTTTTATCTTAGTAGCAGTAGTCATCGGTTTAGTGGTAAACATAATTTCTAATCTCATTTAATTGCGTCTGAGAATTATCTGGTTTTCCTCTGTTTCCATCTCTTGATTCGGCAGGTAATGATTCGGTAGTAGTAGAAATTTGGTATATAGCGTTTCCTAAGCTAGTGAGGTACACCTATTTTTCTTCCCTTTTGCCTTTTGCCTCTTGCCTTTTGCCTAAAACCCATAACTTTTGTACCTCAGCAGACTGAAAAACGCTATAAGACCAAAAGCTGGGCGTAAGTCCGTCTTGAGGCAATCCCCCGTGAAATAAGCTAAACGGCGCTTAACCTGCATGATCCAATAGCTATAACTCTTTTGGAGTCTATATCGGTGATCCGAAGTAAAAGCCGTTTAGCTTAGGAAGCTCTCAAGGACATTGAGAGTAGTTCACTATCAACTCTTAAGGCTGATGCGTTTCATTTTTGAATTGGCGCATGATATAATATCTGTTGAAAAACCAAAACAACTAACTAAAAACGATGCTAAGAGAAATTTTAGTCAACTCTTCAATATTGATCTTGAGTTTGACAGAGGTAGAATTGGCGGAAGCAAATCCTGTACAAACAAGTTTTTCAAACCAATTTCCAGATGTATATTCACTTAAAAATAGCAGCAGAAAAACTAACTTTGAACCAAAACTATTGCAGCAAAAAAAAAATTATCTTGAGGCAAACTCGAAAAAAATTAGTAATGATATTGTAGAAATTCCAATGGAGAAACAAAATCAGAGTTTTCCCTCCGAGCTAAATTCCAACCCTAACCCCTTGCTTTTGCCAACTGAACAAGACATAAAGCAAAGTCAAGAACATTTAATAGCCATTACTTTAGAACAAGCAATCAAACTAGCAAAGCGGAACAATCAGCAATTAAAAATAGCCATCCTCCAATTAGAGTCAAGTCGTGCCGGGTTAGCAGAAGCTATGGCTGCTCTGTATCCTAATTTATCATTTTCTACAACAGCAACGCGGGTTTTATCGGCTAGTGGTGAACTTGCCGCTCAGGCAAACGAAAAACAGCAAATCGCCACCCTCAATGGTTTTGAAACACAGCTACAAAATAGCCAAGGACTTGTTAATTTTCTGCAAGGGCGGGTTAATGCCAAGCAAGAGGAATTAGACCAAATTAACAACATTATTGTACCCTCTCCCCCCACCGATATAGCTCCCGATTTAGCGCAACAAATAGAAGCTCTAAGTCCTTTTTTTGTCCCGCAATCAGCCCTGACTCAATTAGCCGGACAGACCCAAATCCAAAAAAGCATTGAGCTAGAATTTTTAACGAGGGATTTGCAACAAGCTCAAACTTCATTGCAGTCACAGCAGAATCAGATTGCATCGACGCGACAAAGTATTTCCCAAATTAGTAATTTTGTCACGACAACAGTAGATGGAAAACTCTCATTATCTTATAAAATCTATTCTCCTGGCAGACAGGCTAACATTAACTCGGCTAAAGAAACCCTAAGAATTAATGAATTGGAAGTGACGAGGATAGAAGATCAATTAATACTAGATGTAGCTCTTGCTTATTACGATTTACAACAGGCTGATGCTCAGGTGTTGATTTTCCAGAACGATGTCAATGACCGAAGCAAAAGACTTGAAAGCATCGAATTAATGCTCAATGTTGGTTTAGCTACTAAGTTGGATTTACTCAATGCTCAAGTCGATTTAGATAATGCCATTCAGGAACTGCGTAATAATCAAGCAATCCAAAAAACAACCAGTCGAAATTTAGCAACTATCTTGAATTTGCCTGCTTCGATAACCCCGACATCGGCTGATCCCGTCAGTCAAACTGGAGTATGGCAGTTGCCTTTAGATGAAACTATCCTCTTAGCTTTTAAAAACCGCGTGGAGCTAGAGCAAAGATTAGCCCAACGTCAACGCAGTGGTGCCGAGCAACAGTTAGCCTTAGCTGCTATCAGACCAAGCCTCAGTCTTTTTGCTGAATATAATGTATTATCCCTTGCCACTGAAGATCCCAATCCCTTTACCCCAAAGGGAACTGAGGATGGTTATGCTTTCGGTTTAAACTTTAACTGGCTTTTTTTTGACGGGGGAGCCGCAACCTCTAGAGCGAAACAAGCCGCCACAGGGATGGCAATCGCCGAGCAGCAGTATTCGGAAACAGCGAATAACATTCGCCTAGAAGTAGAAAGGGCCTATTATCAGCTACAACCCCAATTAAGGAATATTGAGACGGCTACTCAAAGTATCAAGCGAGCGGAAGAGGCACTTCAAGCAGCCGAAATCCGTTTTGATCTTGGGGTTAATACCCAAACGGAAGTACTCGATGCACGAAATCGTTTAGTTCGGGCTCAGAACAATTTAATCAATGCTATTATTACTTATAATCGTTCATTTGCTCAACTACAACGAGCCGCTGGCTTCAGACGTGGGAAAAATTAGCTGAAGAAACCTGAACTTTTCTGTCTTGACACAGACCGTTATTTTAGCTAATCTGTCAACTGAATAATTATCTAATTACAGGAGAAATCTATGTCAGCTATTCCCTTGTTAATCATGGAAGAACACCACGAAGCATTTTTTATTTGGAACTATGCTGTCTTAAACGGATGGATTCCGCCCAACAAAAACCTTTTACTTCATGTTGATGAACATTCGGACTTTGGTACTCCTAATCTATCCCACTCTCTTAACTCACTCAATGGTGACTTAGAAAATATTTATAACTTTACTTATACAGAATTGGGAATTGCAGATTTTATTATTCCCAGTATTTATCAGGGTATTTTTAATGAACTTTACTGGTTAAGACAAACCCATAATACTGAACAAACCGAGGTCATGAATCACGTTTTTTCCTTAAATGCGGAAGGAAAAATTTTATTTGTAACCGAAGATGTCAACAAGGCGGGACTCTTTAATCTCGATAGAAAACCTTTAAAAAATAAATTAATCACGACGACAGATTCCCTTGTCAATCAAGAAAAAACTGTAGTTGTGGATATCGATCTAGACTATTTTTCTTGCGATAACCAAGCGGGAGAAGTTTGGGAAATAGAAGTGAGTAAAGAAACCTATGAATCTTTCTTAAATAACCCCTATGATCCGACTCGGATTAAGCTAGGTGGAACCGCTAAGATGAAAGAGAAAAATGGTAAATCTTACTTTTATATGCAGCGGCCTATTATGGAATCTGTTCTCGAAAAAGACCGAGCATTAAAAGTTTCACAAGCAGAAATTCTTGAAAGAATCGAGAAGTTTAGCACCTTTCTCATTGAGAATAAAATCCAGCCTAAATTAATTGATATTTGTCGTTCGAGATTTAGTGGATATACCCCAGGCGATCAATGGCAATTTATTGAATCTAATTTGATCAAAAAACTACAGGATATCTATCCAGTAGAAGTAAAATCTATCCAAGATATTTTATCGATTAAAACTTAGCAACTTTGCCACTCATAAACACTGTCAATCGCTCGCTCCTAAAAATTTTAGGGTATTTTTTTGAGCTTCGGTCAATCCCTGAACCATAGCAATACTCATCCCTTCATAGGGGCGTTCAGTTCTGATCGTCTTACAACATCGACCCGTTTTCAGATCCCAAAGCTTAATCGTTTCATCTTGTCCCCCACTAGCAAGCAATTGTCCATCAGGGCTAAAAGCAACCGATAAAACCCACTTTTCATGGCCTGTTAAGGTGGCAAGGTCTCGACCTGAAGGCATATCCCAAAGCTTAATGGTCTGATCACAACTACCACTTGCTAAAATGTCGCCTTGAGGATTAAACGCAATGGTCTGAATCCAACTATCGTGACCTTGAAGGGTTGCTAAACATTTGCCGCTTTGGACATTCCATAGTTTAATCTTAGAATCACAAGAACCACTGCCGATCAGATTCCCCTCTGGGCTAAAAGCCACCGCCAAAACCCAGCTACCGTGTCCCGTAAAAGTAGTCAAACATTCCCCGGTTTCAACCCCCCACAATTTTACTGTTTTGTCTTCACTACCACTAAGGAGAGTAAGTCCATCAGGACTGAACTGGATCGACCATAAACAGCCCGTGTGACCCCGTAACGTTTTTCGACAATGACCTGTAGTAATATCCCAAAGTTTAATCGTTGCATCACCACTACAACTAGCTAGGGTCAAACCATCTGGGCTAAATGTAATCGTCCGAATCCAGCGAGTATGTCCCAATAAAGTTTTTAGACACTGGCCAGTTTTAGTGTCCCATAATCTAACACTATAATCACTGCTCCCGGTGGCTAACAAAGTTCCATCTGGACTGTAAGCGATCGAACTGACCCACCCTTTATGTCCTTCTAGCTTCGACCATCGGCCCGTCTCAATTTTCCATAGTCTAACAGTTCGTGTTTCACTACTAGCAAGTGTCTTGCCATCAGGACTAAAGGCTACTGATTGAATCCAACTACCATATCCTTGCCAAGTTTTCCAACATTGGCCTGTGTTAACCTCCCAAAACCTGATGGCTCGATCTTCGCCCCCACTTACTAAAATAGTACCGTCTGAACTAAATAGCACTGAAGTTAGGCGATTATTATGACCATGGAAGGTTTTGAGACATTTCCCTTCTTCTAAATCCCAGATTCTAATGGTGTGATCTCCTCCCCCACTGGCCAAGAGGTTTCCTTGAGGATTAAAAGCCACTGAACGTATTCGCTCCGTATGACCTTCAAGTGTAAAGATACACTGGCCTTGGTTAATCTCCCAAATTTTGACGGTGCGGTCGCCACTACCACTGGCTAAACGCTGACCATCTGGACTAAACGCGACAGAGCGAACCCATTGGCGATGTCCGCTAAATGTTTGCAAACACCGACCCGTTTCTCTATCCCACAACTTCACAGTACGGTCTTCGCTACCGCTAACAATCATTTTACCGTTTTTACTAAAAGCGATTGACCAAACAGTGTTTTCATGTCCGTTCAGAGTTTGTAAACATTCTCCGGTAGCCACACTTCGGAGACTAATACTATAGTCATTGCTACCACTAGCTAAGATTTTTCCGTCGGGGCTGAAAGCAACCGTATAGACGCGATGATTATTTTCTAAAAAGGTGTATAAACAACTGCCATCCTCAACAGACCATAATTTCACCGTCTGATCGCTACTAGCACTGCTGAGCATTTTGCCATCTGGACTGAAGGCAACTGCGTGAACCCATTCTGTATGCCCTTTACAACTCAATAAAAGTTGATTATCTGCCACTTGCCAGAAATGAATCTCCCCGTTGACATCTCCTGTGGCAAGAATTTGTCCATCAGGACTTAAGGCAATTGATAAAATACTGGTTATTTGTTTGGCAAATACGCATTTACTCAAATCGGAATACGCCAAATTAACTTGATGTAAATGGGTATCTTGAAGATAACTAGACCACAGGGTAAGATGGGAGAAGTCATAACCAGTTAGATCGATATTAAGATAACCAAAAATATTAATAATATTACCAGCTAAATATCCAAGTTTTTGAGGATTATGTTCTTGCCAAGTGCGGAGGATTTCTTTGAATCGCTCAGTAAGTTTTTCTTCAGTCTGATAAATAGATAATAGGTTTTCAACGAGAGGTTTTATTGTTAATCTGATCTGGAATTTTCTGATATTTTCTTTTCCTTGAATATTGAGAAGAGCATAGCGATTAAGAAGATTAATTTCTGCCGTTTCTATCTCCCTAGTGATCTGATTGATCAATCGATAAATTAAATACTCTCTAATGGACGGATGTAAGGAGAACTTATTTTGATATTTTTCAATTAGACATCTCTGAGTTAAGGATTTTAATGTTATGAGTAAATTTTGGTGAGAAATACTGGGAAAAATTTCTGCTTTTAAAGCATCGATCAGTAAAGACTCTTGATTTAAAGCTATACGGTAAAGAATATTTTGCTCTAAATCAGATAATCTAATAAACTGTTCCTCAAATAAATTTGATATTTCATCAACAAAAAAAGTTTCTTCTTGCAAGAAACTACTAATATTACAATTAAATAAATCTTTGATAATTCCACAAACTAATTTAAGAATGAGAGGATTTCCACCATATTTTTCAATCAACATGAGGGAGTCAGATTGAGATTGACTGTCGCAGCCTTTTAGCTGAATTAACTTAAGACTAGCTGGGACACTTAATCCGTTTAACTCTAAAGAGCGAACTGGCAAAGTTTCCCCTTGCATTAAAGAAACTTCCTTTTGTTTTTCTCTACTGGTAATTACTAAAGTACTTTGGTGGGAACTCTCCCCTATTCGTTTGAAGAAATTTCCATATTCTTGAAAACCATCTTGATAAGATCCTACCTGAACTCCACTGGACATAATTGATTCACAATTATCTAAAATGACCAGACAGCGTTGTTGTCTGAAATGCTCAATTAATAGGGAAATTTGGTCATCAACACTTACTAAAACTTTGTTTTCTTGATCTTGATCGATAATTGACAAAATATCAAGTAGAAGTTTTCTCATTGACATAACTTGACTCAAGGAACGCCAAATAACCCAATCAAAATCGCCCTGAATTTCCTTGGCTAACTGAATTGAGAGATAGGTTTTCCCAATTCCAGCTATTCCGAACAGTGCAACTAAACGAACTCGTTCCCCAATAATCCATTGTTTAAGGGTAGCAATTTCTTCTTGACGATCATAAAATACCGAGATTTCTGGGGCTTCACCCCAATCTTGCCCTAATTTTGGCTGCGATAGGGGATAAGTCGGTAAAATTGGCTTGTCCGAGTCTTTAATTGGGGTAATATCAAGGAATTTAGCCTTATGTCTTTCTAAAACAGATCGAAAATTGTTTTTTTTGACTTTTTCTCCACAGGCTTCAGACAGACGATTCCATAGTTTAGGACCCACATCTTGTTTGAGGTAATTGGGCGAATATTTGTAAGTCTTAGCAATTTCTTCATAGGAAAGCCGATTTTCAGACCACGATGCCTGAAAAATTAACCGTTCAAGATCGCTCAAATGTTGGCCAGATCGCTGAAAAATTAAGTTCTCAGCCAAACCCAAGGCTTCTTCAAGATTCATAAGCTATTGCCCCTTAGAAAAGAAGCCAGTTTTTCTAGTGTCCTAGTTAAATGATACTGAAAAAATCTTGACCATACAATAAGTATAAATACTTGGTCTCTTGCACCACATATATTATGCGCTCAATCTTTATGCAAAAAATCTGGCAACCATAAGCCGATTAATATTACCAAACTAATGATGACTAAGGCAACACTATAGGTGATCGCTTCATTAGAATTAAAGTTAGTCGGCATGATGAATTTAATTCCCCCCGCTTAAGATAGACTGCTCACTCCCAAAGTAATACAGAAGGTAAAGACTCAGGATGAGCCAGACGCAGAAATTGGTAGCCAATACCAGACAAACCCTGAAAGAAACAGGGATTAAACACGGATGTCGGCAAATCAGCAAATAGTTCATATTTGCCTGTTTGAGAAGCTCGATTGACGACTCGACTTGCTAATTCTTGAGCCGCACTGTACCATTGCGGATGAGAAAGTTTATGTGCAGCGACCCACATAACTTCACAGCGACCTAAATTGCCACAGCACAAATGATCCACTTGCTGCAAGGGAGTCTCTTGGGTTGTCTTGAGAGCCGCTTCAATATTAGCCAGAATTTCGTCAGTTTTATAGCTAGATAAACCGCCTAAACGTCCTAAACCAATACCAGGAGCTCCATAGCACCAAGTTGACCAAAACACTGGTGCAGCAGAAGGCTCCTCAGTGGGGATGATTTGACGCCAATTCCCAAATTCTTGAAGAAATTTGCTATTTTCATAGGCGATCGCCTGTTGTGCGCCTCTTGAATAAGCCTGGTCTTGAGTCACCTCATAGAGTCGTAAAAGTGCATAGGCAATTCCGGCAGCCCCATGAGAGAAGCCAGTCAATGGTTTATAGGTATCTGATTTGTCGTTATAGCGCAAATCACAAAATTTCAGCAGGTGTTGACCACAGGCTTGAGCCTTATCCAAAACAAAATTTGTCCCCGTATCCTGATAAAGAGCTAAAAGGGATAAAACTGTCCCAGCAGCACCCTTAACTATATCGAAATTAGTATCTTTATCAATAATCTCTTGGCTCATAAATTGAGCAACTTTTTGTGCTTCTTGAGACAGCTGGGGTAAATCGAGAAATTGTCGGATTTTGACGAGACAATAAATAATCGCCCCCAGTCCTACGCCGCCGCCGATGCCAAAGTTATCGGCAAAAATTTTGATTGCCTCAGCATCCGCATTTTGTAAGAAGCTTTCTAAAGATTGAAGAGACTTAAGGCTTAAATTCTCAAATTTACTATCACCTGTCACACGAGCTAAGGCGGCAAAAAAGACAGCAACACCGCAATTGCCATCATAGAAACTTTCTCCCAAAGGTTGTAGCTGAAATCTCTCTGCTTTCGGAACAAAAGCTAAACTAATCCAAGAAAGACTACCATCAGAACCAATAATTCCCTGGTCTTCGATTTCTTGAGCAATCTCTATTGCTTTGGTAACAAACTGGTCGTCAGTCAACAGAGTCTTAGTAATTTCTTCCTGATTTTTAGACTCAATTTTGCTTCTTTCTGAGGAGAAACTTCCAGTAATTTTTGACTGAAAGGCCAACTGAATAATTCTAGATTGTTGAGCTAAGTCAGTTTCATTCATCCGTTTTAATCGTTGTTCAACTTGATTAAAACATGATCCTTTAAAATACTCCGGTATAGTCTGTTCACCACCTAAGTTGAGGTCATCGCTTACCGTAGCAGCACTAAAATAGGGAACATCTCCTAAGGAGATGGCTTGAAGTTCCATCTCTAGAATAGGCCAAGCTTGAGGTTGATTTTGGTTATTGAGAAAAGCCCGGCTCAAGATATCTGCTTCAATACTCCACTCTAGTCCATGTTTGAGAAATTCTGCCCCTCGCGTCTTATTGAGAACAGCCCCATAAACTTTGGTGGAACGGAACAGAAATCTGACTACCTGTGTCTGGAATGGCGATAAAGGTCCATTTGCTGCTAATAGGTTTTCCTTCTGTTCAATCAAGAAACGGTATACTTGTTCGAAGCCTGTAATCAATTCTTTTAGATAATCATTCGGGTAAAGTGGCTGTGAATTAAGCATAGGAACATTAGCTTGCAGAGGTCTATCTATTTTCTCCTGTGCTAAATACATATCGTCGGTGTTGATCGATTTCCAGACAGGAAATGGTACCGGCATAGGTTGAATATCAATACTACCCAATCCACTAACATCATAAGCGACAGAAGTGTCGATATTAAACTCCCAAGTCGGTAACAATGCCGTGCGTAAGACTGAATCAGACAATTGATTCATCGCTGCTTCTCCGGCTGTTTCATCTTCCGAATCTTCCATCCATTTAGCTTCATGGTGCATGATTGTTTCTAGATCAATCATCACCAGTTGATCGCCGTAGGCAATTAAATTCTCGTGGTGAAAATCATTTGCTCCTAGAAAATATAACAAGCATAACAATCTTCCCGCCTGTAAATAAAAACGTTTAGCAGCGGCGGTATCTTGACAAGGTTTTTGTTCAATGTATTCGCTCCATCCATAGGTTTGTTTATCTAAAATCCGAAGAATTTTCAGGGGAGATTGTGCAGAACTTTCTAAGTTTTCTAATTGTTGATTTAACCAAGATAAAAGTTGGTTAAAAGCTATGTCAACCCCTATTTTTTTCGGTTTATAAACTAACTTTAGCCCCGAGGCAAAAGTTAGCACGATCACAGAACGTCCTTGATGATGAAGATCAGACAAGTCCGGCTTAATTTCTTTAATTTTTCCTAGCTGATTTTCTGATATTTTAGAATCAATCGAATCATTTATCTGGGAAAATTCTCCCTTAATTTCTAATAAATCATTTTCCAGTCTTTCTAGAAATTCTGCCGTTGACTCAACCCAAAAATCAATAGTGGTTGCAATAAACCTACCTAATACGGGATATTTTTGAAAAAACCCCAAGAATCCATCTGATAATAATTTATCAACAAAAGCTAGATATTTTTTGTTACCTGATGTAGTTTTATTGTTCGGAATTATTAAATTGAGCAAGTTTTTCCCGAGGGGACGAGAATGAGAAAACTCAAAATCTAAAGTTTTTACTAAAAGATAAAAAAGTCTTTGGTAAAGACCATCTTCTAGACTTAGATAAGCAGATTCCTCCAATCGTTTTAAAGGCAAATTTTCGTCAGATAATGATTCTACTCCTAAGCGAGCAAGAAGTTTTTGTCTTCCAACCAGAACCAAAGGTAAAAAAACATCTTCAAAGGGTTTAGGGTCATTAGGATCTCTAGGAAACGATTTGAGATTTTCTTGGTTTAATTGTGCAACTGTTTCTATAATCTCAGCTAGGGTTAAAGCCCAACTGGGTAAGGAATGAGTTTCAGGTTCTAATTCTGTGCCAAGTACTCGCAAAACTGTATCGCACGACCAACCATTCCACTCCAGACGTTTGTAAAATTTATCCCAATCTCCAGAGGCACTGACTTTACACCAATGATTGAAACGAGTATTTGCTATCTCTTCATTAAATGGGCTTGAGATAGTCGATGTTGTTTGATGACTGAGACGTTCAGAAATAAACGTAGCTTGACTGACGATCTTAGCTAATTCGGGTTTTAAATCAGATGGGGTGGCGCTCACAAAAAAAGCCTCCTTCTTTTAATTTTCATCAGATAACTTACTATAACACTTTAGAAACACCTCTAGACTCTTTAATTGACATCATATAGCTTGCCATTCGCCGTTTAACAAAACTCAACATGGCTGGATTATCCTTGGCTACTGTCCACATTCCGTAGGGGATGTGGCTACTACACTGGATTTTAATCGACTCGGCTAACAAAGGAATGCCACGCCCGACCTTTTGTAGCTCTTTCTTGACAAAAAAGCTACTGTAGCGGATTGTATCTGGTGCAAGACGATGGGTTATCATCCAGCCGATGACTTCTTTTTGATAACGAAGTCCTAAACTGTTGAGTGGCTCGATTTTGTCTTCCTCTAAAAAAGGTGAAAGAACTTCTGGATACCACGCCTGAGTATTTTGTTTTTCTAAAATGCTACTTCGTTCTGCTTCCGTTAAATCAGACCAAGGAAAGATTGTAAAACCAGCAGGTAAACTATATTTGTGTAGCCAGGATGCTTGAATCATCTCCTCTTTGATCGCCTTACAAATTAACACCCGTAACTCTGGCGGTGTCCAACCTTCTTTTCTCAGTATATGTTCTAAAGCCGGAGTTGTCGTTTGGTCGCTTGTATAAACTAATTCAACATACCGACAACCTCGTTGCTTAAACACCTGCTCTAAATGCGCGAGTAAGGCTGTGCCAATCCCCTGACAACGATAGGGGGATTCAACAAAGATGGAGAGGATGATAGCTGCTTCTTCTTCAGGGTACAGCCTAGCCAGACCTAAGCCAACTGGTTTTTGCTCAACACTTGCGCCAATGGCAATAATAGAGTCATCAAACTGCACACTTTGTAAAGCAGGTTGATAAGAGGGAAAGGTCATTTCCAAATATTGAAGCCAAGCCAACCCCTTCAATTCAGTTAATGAATAATTAACCATTCTGTTGCATACAATGTTAATCTTCGATCTGATAAAAATTAAAAGCGGATTTGGTATTAGACCAATAAGGGAAACCTCGATTAAATGTACCTATTGCCAAGAAAGCACCAAAAGTGTTGATCTTTTTCAGCAAGGTATTTTTCGAGGTTTCCAGAAAGCTGATTTTAACAAGTAGCATCTGTAAGATTGCTAACAATGATACAGACGGGAGCATCTCATTTATGCTGGACGTGGCCCTACTTCACATTTATATCACATTTGCATTTGCATTCGTGCGTCCACAAATGATTAGCGTGTTGTTACATAGGCGACCGCGACCGCCAGCTACAGCTTCTAACTCTTGTTCACTCAGTTCCACATCTCCCTTCTTGGTGTTAAGAAACTCATTCGCTTCGTCAAGAGTGAAGTTGCAGCCATTCTCTTGTCCTAGTCTGACGGCGGTTTCGACAAAGCTGTCGCGATCTTCAGCCGCGCCTAACATAGCTTGAAGCTCTTCGCTATTGCGCGCAATTTCATAAAATCTTTCGACATCTGGTTGACTCATGACTGTGTTCTTCTTGCTCCCCTACAGAAACGCTACTTTGAAAAGCGGATTTGGTATTACCCTAATAAGGGAAACCTCGATTAACTGTACCTATTGCCAAGAAAGCACCCATAAAAAGTGTTGATCTTTTTCAGCAAGGTATTTTTCGAGGTTTCCAGAAAGCTGATTCTAACAAGTAGCAACCCAGCAGTTGCGGCTAACAACGATACAAATAGTGAGTCGCGTATTTAAGTTACAACGTCGGCGACCGCCAGCTACAGCTTCTAACTCTTGTTCGCTCAGTTCCGCATCTCCCTTCTTGGTGTTAAGAAACTCATTAGCTTCGTCAAGAGTGAAGTTGCAGCCATTTTCTTGTCCTAGTCTGACGGCGGTTTCGACAAAGCTGTCGCGATCTTCGGCTGCGCCTAACATAGCTTGAAGCTCTTCGCTATTGCGAGCAATTTCATAAAATCTTTCGACATCTGGTTGACTCATGACTGTGTTCTCCTTAAGTCTGTGGGTGATTCAATCTTTTCTTGATTCACACTGACAATAGTAACCTCGGTCAAAAGGCTTGCCAATCGGGAAAAGTTCAGATAAATTCAGGACTCTAACAATCAAAGAACTCAGAGAAAGTCATGTAAAGTGAGTAGCGAGGGTCTTCACCTCGACATTTTTAGATAAATCACGCCGTGAGGATGAGGAGGTAGAGTGCTTTCGTTCAATCCAACTGTCTGGCTACCAATCTGGCAAATAATCCTTCTTGACTAACCAATTGGTCAAATGTCCCGATTTGAACTATGCGCCCACCTTCAACTACATAAATTCTATCAGCATTGTGAATGGTACTCAGACGATGGGCAATGACGACGCGAGTAGCTTTCAACCTATCTAAGCTTTCTGTAATGATCAATTGGGTTTGATTATCTAAAGCGCTGGTAGCTTCATCCATCAAAATAATTTTGGGTTTCATTACCAAGGCCCGCGCAATCAAAAGCCTTTGTTTTTGCCCACCGGAAAGGTTAGTTCCCCCCTCGCTAATTACAGTATGCATTCCCATGGGCATTTGTTTGATATCTTCTGAAAAACCCGCCATTTGTGCAGCTTCCCAAGCTTCTTCCAAGCTAACCAAAGCCCCTGCTGTAATATTGTCAAATAGCGATCCGGCAGAAATACGAACATTCTGGAGAACAACGCCCAATTGCCGTCGAACTGCTTGAATGTTCAAGCCTGCTAAATCCTGTCCATCATAATAAATCGTGCCGCTGAGAGCCGTTTCAAAGCCTAACAATAAACGAAAAATAGTAGATTTTCCACTGCCACTCGGTCCAACGATCGCCACAAATTCCCCAGGTTCAATGGAAATGCTCACATCTTCTAGAATCAATGGCCCATCTTCTCGATAGCGAAAGGTGACATGACTTAAAGTTATCTGTCCTGTTAAACGACCCGGATCTGCTTTAGTAGGATCTGACTCAGGGGCAGATGTTAAAATTGGCTGAATTCTCTCCCATAAAGGAACAATCCCCAAAATATCAGTTAAGGTATTGCTCAAATCTGTTGTCCCCCCTAAAAAAGTGCCAAAGGCCGAATTAAAGGCGAGAAATCCTCCTACCGTCAGTTTAGCCGTAGCGGCTGCCCCCTGAGCTTCACCCATTTGAATAAAGAGAATTGCAAACCAGAATATCCATACTGAACTGATTAAGGAAAGGGCTTCATTAAAAACCGTTACACTGTCATCAAGGCGCTTGATGCTGGCTTGCAATTTGATTCTTTGACTATATTGTTTTGCCCAAGCAGCAAAAGCTCTTTGTTCGGCGGCAGCAACGCGGAGTTTAGCCACCCCATTAATCAGTTCTACTGTTAACCCAGTAATTTGACCATCAATGTTTTCTTGTAATCGTTGTTTTTGAATAATCTGTTTACTCGATACGAAGGTGATTAGGGCAACGAGAATAGATAAACCGATGGCAATAAAAGTTAAGGGAACACTATAAACAAACATCAAGGCGAGGTTAATTAGAGAAAATACAGCACTCAACAACGTGCGTTGCGTTGCTCCACTCAATTCTCGGCGAATTTGACTGATTCCCATCAGACGATTTAATAAGTCACCGGAGGCATATTTGCGAAAAAAGCTGGGGCTAAGTTTGAGGAGTCGCTCCCACACCGCAGGCTGTAAATTACTATCGGCTACATTTTCTATCCGTATGGTTATAATTCCTTGGGCTAAACCAAAGATAGATTTACCAAAGGCTGCCGCAATTAAAGCTAAACCCAGTTGTCCCAAGAGAAGGCGATCGCTATCAGGAATAGCATTATTAATTAAAATTGCCGTTGCTTGTGGCGTAACCATTCCCAGTAGGCTACCTACTAATCCAAGTAAGATGAGCCAGAGTAGATCTTGCTGATGACCTTTAATGCCAAAATAGAAAATTTCCCAGACATTTTTCAGTAATATCGGCAAAGGCCGATAAAACATATAGGCATCGGGAGCTAGGTTAGCGGCCACTGTCGCCGTCACCGGAATGCGTTGATGGGATTCGGGAATAAACAAGACATAGTGATGCTTTTCGTCGGGCAATAAAGCAACTGGACTTTGATTGCTACTTAGGTAAGCTAATAGCGCTCCATAGTTTCCCTTCCACCAATTATGAACTAGATGCACTCGGCGAGTGGAGAATTGGGAGGCTCGAGAGATTGCCTCTAGGGGATCTTTGACTCGATGGATGTCTTCTGAACGAGCCGGGGGTAAAACCTTAATTCCTAAACTTCGTCCGACTGCTCCGGCGGCTATCAGTAGGGGGGAGCTAAGTGGCCAAAGGTCAGCTTTTTGGGGTTGCAAAACGGACATCAACTCTCCCATAGAGCTTTGCAGGGCCCTACGGTTAAGTTGTTCTCTTTGCTGAAAGCGGCTAAATTCATTTTCTGTTTCCAGTTCTTTGACCAGGCTAAAGTAGTAGAGGCAATAGCGGTGTACCTGAGCCAAACTTTTTGGTAAATCTTCTAGGTTTTCTAAGTCTTCCGTCAGACAGGTATAAACTTCAGTTGTTGTTTCTGCGGCTAAACATAGATCTGAAGCCAAAGGAATCATGGGTGAACCTGCTTCTAGTTTCAAGGCTTCACAGCCCATCCAACACATACTACCCTGATTTACTTTTATCCAAAGAATATTTTTTTCCTCTTCTCTTTTGGCAAGAAGCATCAATCCCTGGCCGGACAGCAAGGATAAAAAATGTGTATCTTGAATATAAATTCTCTCGGCTGGTAAGGAAAAAGGGCTAGGTTTTTGAGCGAGCCATTGACTAATATGGTTCAGCCAGCCTTGTAAAAGCATTCGGGCGGCTGAATCGCCATGACTGATTTGCTCAGCTAAATCTCTCAACGTCAGTTTTTCCAAGATCGCTTCTTCGAGAGCGATCGCTAAAATTCCCCATTGTTGTTCTGGGGAAATGCCTCTGACTAATTCTGAACCAAAAAGAGCTTCCCCGGCTTGAATGGTAAACATATAGGAGCGAGTCTTGGTAAGCTGAGATGCTTCCAGTTGCAGTGCAAATAGGAGTAGCGCTCCTGAACGCACCACCCAGACTGTGTCCGGCCAATCTAACAGGAGAGATTCATTGCTATGGAGTTGAGTAAATTTTGGCTCTTGCTCTAAATTAGACTTGCTCATTGACGTTATCCTTTGTCCTTTCTGTACTAATTAAACGAGTATAGATTCCCTCTTGAGAGCGCAATTGTTCATGATTTCCCCGTTGTACCACTTTCCCCTTATCTAAAACAATAATTTCGTCACAGTCTCGAATAGTACTGAGTCGATGAGCGACAAGAATACAAGAACAACCTCTACGCCGCAGATTGCGATCGATGATCAACTCAGTTTCTGCGTCTAAAGCACTTGTCGCCTCATCTAAGACCAGCAAAGCCGGATTTCTCACCAATGCCCTAGCGATTTCTAATCTTTGGCGTTGTCCGCCACTCAAGTTCATTCCTCCCTCACTTAATTGGCTGTTATAGCCGCCTGGAAGGTTAAGAATCAGTTCATGAATAGCTGCATCTTGACAAGCTTTAAATAAATCAGCATCGGGAACCGTTGAATCCCAAAGGGTTAGATTTTCCTTGATCGTTCCTGCGAATAAAAATATCTCCTGTTCTACCATAGCTAAAGAATTAGCGAGGATAGATCGAGGAATTTGGCTTCGCTCGATACCATCTAAAAGGATTTCCCCTGACCAAATTGGATAGAGTCCTGTGATCAATTTAGCCACCGTTGATTTCCCTGATCCACTGCCCCCCACTAGGGCGATTCTTTGTCCGGGTTGTAAAGTAATACTCAAGTTTTCAATGAGTGGGGGATCAAAGCGACTGTAGCCGAAAGTTAGATTTTGCAACTCTAATTTTCCAGATAAACGAAAAGAGATTCTATTAACTGTAACTGAGGCAGCCGCATCTTCTGATTGGGCAGATTTTGCTATGGGATCGATGGGGTTTTCTAACACATCATCCAGACGCATTAGGTCGGATTCTAAGTCTTGTAAAGTGCTACCAAAATTGACTAAATCATTAATCGGCTTGAGAAATTCATTAGTCAGAGATTGATAAGCGACTAACATACCAATACTGAGGCTACCCGCCATCACCCGCCAGCCTCCAATCAAGAGGATTAAGCTGGTAGCAAGGGCTGTCAATAGTGCAGGTAAAGCATTGAGAATCTGGGTAGCCAACGCTAACTGCTGTTGAGAGTTAAGGCTTTTAGTGTAATAGCCAGCAAATTTTGTAAATAAATCTGATTCTAACCCACTTGCTTTTACGGTTTCGATCGATTGAATTCCCCCAATAGCAACGCCGAAAACTTTGCCAATTTCTTGAGAAACTCTGATGTTGGTATCAATGCGATTGCGAGATAAAGTCTGTAATGCTAAGAAATTTAAGGCGGCAAAAATAATAGTAATTACTGTCAGTACCCAATCATAGAAAGCCATTAACAAAGCATAAAAGACAACCATAAAGGTATCAATAACGGTTGTGGCTAGTTTTCCTGAGAGGATGGTTGCTATATGGTCGTTGAGTTGAGCTCGACTACTAATTTCCCCAGCATAGCGTTGGGCATAAAATCCGATGGGTAAACGCAGTGTATGCCAAAGAAACTGTCCTGACATTGAGACAGAGAGCTTGATCAACAATCGTCGTAAGTAGAGGAGACGTAAACGAGCTAAAAGTCCTTGTAATACGGTAGTGATTAACATTCCCAAAATTAGAGGACGAAGCCATTCATAGCGGTTTTCTATGAGCAAATCGTCCGTAAAAACTTGAGTAAAAGCAGGTATGGCTAGACGTGGGATTGTTAGCAACAATCCCGCTAATAGGCAAAACAAAAGAGCTTGCTGAGAGGTTTGTAAGCGAGATGTTAAAGTTTCGAGAATATTCTTTTTTTTGCCTCCCTTCTTAAATTGTGTCCCCGGCTGCATCACCAAGACCACACCTGTATAACCCGAATCAAATTCCTGGGCTGAGATAGTTCTCGGACCGACAGCCGGATCGTTAAGATAGACTTTATCTCCTTGTATTCCTTCAACGACCAGAAAGTGATCGAACTGCCAAAAGACAATATAGGGAGGTTGCAATTCTTTAACCGAGTCGAGAGATTTTCTAAACCCTTTGGCTTCTAGTCCATACAGTCGGGCTGCTTTGAGGACATTAGAGGCTTTAGTGCCATCTCGAGACACACCGCATTCTCGACGCAGTTCGGTTAAAGGGACGATTTTGCCATAATAACCTAGAATAATCCCCAAGGCCGCTGCTCCACATTCAACAGCCTCCATTTGTAACAGGGTGGGAGTACGGGTACGCCGCTGCTTGTGGAATCGTAACAATTGAGTCTTTAACTGGGTGAGCATCTTTTTATTTAATTAGGGTTTGCGGCAAAAAGTTTTTCGTGGGGGCAGGGTGTGGGGTGTGGGATGTGGGGTTTTACCAGTTTTGAGGTGGCCAATTACCTAATTTTCAGGGAAAAAGTGCCTAAATTTTTGCCCCGATCACTCCAATGATTGGCACTTTTTGATTGACAAAAGGTCTAAAAGTCTTACCCAACAAGGTTTTTAGATTTATTCAGCCAGCCCTAATTAAGACCTGTCAAAGAACGGAGAATCGGAATAACATAGCTGATCGGTCTTCTTTCTCCCACTTGAATCTGGATTTGTGCGGTTGTCCCACCCGATAGTTCAAGAACAGGACCTTTTGATGAAGACCACTTGTAGCCATTGTTAATGTTGTTTGAATCCCTTTCAAGCTCAGCAATCACTTGAATGCGGGGTTGCTGCCCGCTCAAGCTCTGAGCTAATTCAGGATTGCCGACTATAGTAGCGATATCCTCAGTTGTTACGGAAAAAGGGGAAACTTCAGTCACTTTTCCCAAGATTCCCCCATAACGTTCCCGTTTAATCATACTGGGTGTTATTTGAACTTGCATACCCTTCTGAATTTGTTTGCCATCTTTATCGGGAAAATAGGCAATACCGACTAAAGAGCTATCCGGTTTTTTAGTGGCAAGGGAAGCAATCCTGCTGCCTGCATTTATCACCTGACCGCTAACAATATTTACTTCTAATACTTTTCCTTCGTAGGGACTCAAAATTTCACTTTTATCTAAGATGGATTTTTGCAGTTCAGCAATACCTCGCTTCACTTCAGCAATATTGTTGGTTTTATCGATTAATGATTCTTTTTCCTGTTGATTAAGTTTGGCTTCTTCAACTTGAATTCCCTGGATTTTTATTTTGAAATCATCGATCATATTAAGACTTTGTCGATACTCACGTTCCACATTAAGTATTTTTACATCCGTATCTTTGATTTGATTTTCTAGATCCCTAACGCGATCACGATTTTGTAGTTTTTTCTCTTGGGTATTCGCCCGATCTAATCTAATTTGTTTCAATTGGGTTTCTATTTCTGATTTTTGAGTGAGAGAGCTATAATAATCTCTTTCTGCTGTTAGATATACATCTTCAGTAATTAAATTTTTATCTAAAAGATTTTTTATATTCATACTTCTTTGTTTTAGCTTGGGTAGCAATTCTTCATATTGTTGAATTTGACTTTTTAAACTATTTTCTTTGGCTTGAATAGCTTGGAAGGTTTTTTCTTCAACGTCTTGGGCTATTTGGGGAAATTCATCTAAAATGTTTTGGTAGTTTTTTCGCAGATTAACCAGAGAATCAAGATTTTTTTGGCGTAGATCCAAGGAAATTTTTTCTCGTTGTAAGCTCCGCTCTAAATTCATTCTCTGTGCAATTAGATTTTGTTTTTCTAGAGCAATTCGCTCTTTTTGTAACTCCGTTGTCTGCCGATTTTGTCCTTGCAGTTGAGCCAATTTTTCTTGTTGTTGCTGAAGTTGTTTCTTGAGAGCAGATTGGTCAACTGTTGCAATTATTTGATTTTTCTTAAGGATGGAATTGGGTTTAATATATATTTCTAAAACTTGACCTTGAGTTGAAGACTGTAGCTGAACTAATCGTCGTGGTTGAATTAATACACCTGTACCACTAATGTTAAGGGGAATTTTTCCTAAAATGCTCCAGATTAATGTAGCCACTATCAAGGCTCCTATCGTTGTCAAAGACAACCAAGCCCTAGGATTAACTACTTCCATGAGTTCGTCAAGTCGCTCTGGAGATGAGAGTTTTTCTAGAGATTCCTGACGAAATAAACCGTCTTTTGGCTCTGGCATAATCTTGTCCTAAATATAAATTGTGAGGAAATGAAATACTAATTAATGTCTAAGTTTAATTTGCCTTCAACTTTAATCGTTTTAGCATCCAATCAAGTCTCGCCCCCCCTAGGGTGAGATTATCCATGCTGGCTACATCGATCTCATCTTCATATACTCTATCCTCTGAGAGACTTTGCCCGACTTTATACTCAGTTCTGCCATAGCCTAGGCGACTACTCAGGTTCTGTAACCTCTGAGATAAAAGCATAAGAACAACTCGATAGAAGCGAGCAGCCATTCCTACATCTTGTTCTAGTTTGAGCAGAAATTTTTGTCGAGGTATTTTTAAAACGGTGCAATTTTCTAAAGCTACATAGGTCAAAAAAGAAAGATGTGTGTCAAGAATGGCCAACTCTCCTACGAGATTACCTTTGGCCATCTGTGCAATTTCTCGCTGCAGCAATTCTTGGGTTTCTTGATCATTCTCAAGGGCTGCAAAAATACTACTCAAAGGGTTTTTTCTTTCTTCAGAAACTAATACAGAAATCGTTCCTTGTATGATAACATAAAGGTTTTCTACAGGTCGTCCAGCCGAAATTATAATTTCACCGGCTTTCAATTCTTCTAATTGACCTGAAGCTATCATCCAGTCAACATCACTATCACTAAGTTCTCCAAAAATCAGAGGGACATCTTGTAAGGGAGGAATTTGTCCAATTTTATGAGTCAAAAAAAGTTGTACTAGGTAATTAAAACGGTCTAGAAGCAATATAGCACTAGCGCGATAAAACCGTGCAGCAAAACCTATATCTTGCTCTAGTTTGTCTCGTAATTGCTTAGCAGGTACGACCAAGACCAAGACGTTCTCTAGGGATTTGACGGTAGTAATTGAGGGGCTAGTTTCAGAAAAAGATATTTCTCCAAACATTTCTCCCGGCTCAAAACGAGTAATTTCTTGCATTAATTCTTGCTCTTCTTCTAAGGCTGCAAAAACCCGATCCATGCGGTTTTTGTTTTTAGTCATTGTAGCCACAAGAACTCCTTGAAGAATGATATAAAAGTTATTGACTGGATGATGTTGCTCAACCAATACAGTTTGCGCTGGAATTTGCTGACGATTTCCATGGGTTTTTAGCCATTGAAAATCACTATTATTTAGTTGTTGGAGTAGTACGTTTTTCATAGGGTAACTCAACCATTAACATTCATTTTAGTTTAGCATATCTTTATTTTGTCGACAACTGGCGATTAAATCCCTACTCCTACCTCTGGGATTTCCTCCATAGCTCTATTCAGGAGTCCCATAGCCTGATTTGAAGCTAATTCCTCAAGTCGAAGGCTGGTCAAAGCGTACAACAGTGCGGTTTCTTGTACTGAATTCCTTGGCTGTTTTATGTATTGCTGCTCAAATCGGGCTAGATTTTCTGCGGCTTTTTTAAGTAATCTCTGTAAAATTTTAAACGCTCCTGGGGATAAAGCTGGATTCCCTTTATAGTTTTCTAGTCTACCGCCTGAACGATATGCAGGAAAGGATTCTAATCCGACAAAGTGCAAAAACCAATCGACATTGTAATATCCTAGAGCCGCCACGATACCCCGATAATCTGCGATTAATTCATCATATAGATTATTCTGCATTGAATCGAACCACCGCCGCGTAATATAGTGGGTACATTCATGTTCTAAGCGAATTTTCAAGGATAGTTCTAGCCACTGACTTTCTGTGAGTCCTAATTGCTGAGCACTTACATTGCTATAGTTGCCTGTACTTAAGATAATGAATCGATCTTGATACAATTCTTTTTTGAGAATAAGGTGTTGGAATTCCAACTGCCAATCAGTCTCATCACAACGGTGGGGATTGCGATCTATCCATTGTGCTTTATACTGGCGTATTCTCTCCCAGTTATTATAGTTTCCCACCATACAAGCTCCCATTGACTCCGGTACGAGATAGGGTTCATTGCCTTTTGTCAGTGCTTGAACTAAAGTTATAAAGTCATTGCGATCATCGGCAATAATGACAGGAATCAACCCCGCTAGGGTTTCATAAAGGATCAGGGATAATCGCTCCGGTTGGTTGAAAGTTAAGCCCGTTTTTAACGACATCCCTTCTTCTAACTTACCTTGCCGGGTAGCTTGGCGATAATCTGGCGTTTGACTGATGCCTTGCTTAATGGGAAACTGAAACTGAACTAAATGAGCTTTAAGGACTGCATACACGCCAATCTGGTGAGATTCAGTCATGTATTGTCGCCAAACCTGTAGGTGAGGCTCAGATTCTTTGGGCAAAGTTGTCCGATGATAAACATGACTAAATTTATTTTGATTGTAAGCCAGCAGTTCTTGAATTTCCTCGACACTAGCACCAGAGTCAGCTAACACCCTGCTAGAGAATTCTAAAGAATTCATAGATAGTTGTGGTGATCGCCTTTTACTCATAAAAGTTCTCCCTTATTTTAGCCCCAGGTTACTTATTCCACGCTAAACACACTCCATTATAAAAGGTTTAAGATCGCAGCTATCATTCGGAGCATAGTCAGAATCTTGTTGATCTATTTGTTCTGCTATCTGTTTTAACACTAGAGAAATTGGGTGGTTTGGGTATTTCAGAACAAAAAGACCTTTGCTTGCCAGTTGGAGCATATCAGAAGCATCCGGCATCATCCCGACAATAGGTATTTTATGAGTAGATTCAATTTGTTGACGAAGTTCGCCAAAATTATATCTGTCTACAATTTTGTTGACAACTAGAAATAACTTCGGAACTTTAAGACGACTGGCTACATCTAGGGTGACAGCAGTACCTCGGAGATCTTGCTCATCAGGGGTAAGAAACAGTAAAACAATATTGGAAATAGTTAAAGATAGCAAAGTTTCTCTATTGAGTCCAGGATGGGTATCCAAAAACAAATAGTCAAGCTGGAGTAATTGAATTAATTCTTCTATACCTTCCAATAACAACTCTGTATTAAATCCCTGCCGTAAAATTCGAGAAATATCGCTCACTTGGACACTCGCAGGAACCAGATAAATTAGATTCTTTTCAGTTTTTTGTTCTCCTAGTACTGAGGTAACATCGTAAGCTGATTCATTGATTTTACATTTCTGCCAAAGAAAGTCATTCAAGGTGTATTTAATATGCTTATCTTGTAGTTCAAAGAGAATATGAATACCAGGAGAGGGGAGATCTGTATCGACAATGGCAACCCGTTTACCCTGACAGGCAAGAATGGCCGCGAGATTAGCTGTAGCGTTGGACTTACCCGTACCACCTCGATACGAGTGAATGGAAATGATTTTAGACATAATACTCAGCGTGAGAAGGGTATCTCGAAAAATTGATAGCCCAGACGTTATAATCATACAATAATTAAGGATAGCGAGGCAAGCGAACGGGGGCTAATACTAGGGTAATCTCACACAATTATTAACATTTTTGGCTTTTCGGGACTTGGTATGGTTCGATCTGGGGGCATAAATCGACTAAATCCTTATCTGGCAAGAGATTTAATTGATTAGTTCGCTCTAGATCAAAAACAATTGACAAAAATCGCCAAATACCTTTCTATATAAGGGTTCCATCCCTTATAACCCCCGTCCATTGCATAACACAAACCGAAGAACCTCGTTTTTCTAAGATAACTCGACCGACCCAACTGCAACAAAAAGCGTTAGATTTATTGGGAGTTTCCCTGATTTGTACCCAGTAACGAGGCGCTGGAAATTCTCTTAATCCCTTCTACAGCACAGGTTATGGCTTTTTGTCAACGGGGAAGTCCAGGTATAAATTGCCAATTCGATCAAGAATTTTTACCCGAAGGGAAGAGAGGGGCCAGTTTACTGCCCTCACCGGAGAATTGACTGCTAGGCTAGGCTGATGAAAATCGGTGAGGTAAAGCCGAAAATTTTTATGCAGTTTTCATGTCTCCATCCGCCGACGAAAAGACCAGCAATTCTCATTTTAAGGTTTCATGACATAAAAAGCCTTATAACAAGAGGGTTGTACAATTCTTAACAATTTTAGTGATCGCTGAAACGGCGCAAAATCGTTCTGAATTTATTTTTGCTGCGAAAAGACAGCCTGACGTTTTGACAGCATAGATTGTCCAAAAATCTCATTTATCCATTCCGATAAATCAAGACCACGGATTGGGGAGCAAGTCAGTTTTGTCAGAACATAAATACTATTGGGACTTAGGCATTTTCGGGCAGCAAAAAAGGCTCAAACCATTACGGGACAAAGGGTTAACCTCGATTTATGATTTTCCTTGATCTATCTGGGTTTCAGCGATTTTGGGCTTCTCGAAGTAAATCCCAAGCAGGGATTGGGGTTGAGGCTTTTCTCGATTTGTTTTTTGTCTAAGTCCCATTAGCATCGATCGCCATTCGCACCTTTGACAGCTTCTCACGGGGGACTGACCGTTTGAAGGTTTTCCATCTGCCGTTAACCTTCTCGTCCCAACAGTATGCCCAAAACCAATGATCGGGATTGCCAGTGGAACGAGCGCCCTCAACCTTTGGATAAGTTTTCACGTTACCGTGTTTATCCTTCTTCTCTTGGTTGAAGGCATAAAGGGAACCACTGGGATTTTTCTTAGGGGAAATCTCAGATGTGTGATCTCCTAAATTTTCCCCTAAGAAAATCTCTGAAGATGTGACGGGGTTGACCGTTTTTTTCTTAGGGGAAATCTCAGAGGTGCGATCGTTCTGTCCTAAATTTTCCCCTAAGAAAATCGGTGACTCACTTTCCCCTAAGAAAGAATTAGGGCTTGTCGAACGCTTCGCCCGGGTTCTTTGTATCTTGGAAGCTCTCGGTCGCGGTTCGAGAGGGGAACAGACCTCAAAAAACTGCTGGTGAAACAGATGGTTATCGGTGGTCAGTATCCAACCATCTTGGCGAACCTCACCGATTGTGTAGAACTTACCGTTATCGGGATGCTTCCCGACGATAACGATCGACACACCCGCTTCAATTGCCATGGTTCCCTCTGGGCAATTCCGTCAACAATCCGTAGGACTTATCGAATAGACAGCGTGCCGTTCCCGTCAAGCCGTGACGGGCCTTACCGACGATCAATTCCAGCACATCGCGATCAGCACTATCGGGGTTGTAATATTCATCGCGATAGAGCAGGACAACGTTATCGGAGACCATCTCTAGAATTCCCGATTGACTGAGATCGGCCATGAGCGGGCGTTTATTGTTGCGTCCCTCTACCGCCCGGGATATTTGGGAGAGTGCCAGAATCGGCACGTTTAAATCGCCCGCCATCTTGTAGAGTCCCCTAGCGACGTTGCCCAACTCGTAACTGCGGTTGCCGTTGGGAGAATCGTCGGCCATCATCTGAAGGTAGTCCACCACCACTAAACCGGGTTTTTTTTTCTCGCCGATGAGACGGCGACATTCCGAGGCGATGCCCATGACCGTTGTTCCCCGGTCGTCGTTGAAATAAAGTGGTAATTCGGCAGCTACTTTCAACACATTGACGATCGTTTCTCGTTCTAGCTCAGTGAGTGGAGCCAGTCCCGCCCGGTGTTGCCTGATCCGACCGCTTCGGAGGGGAGAAAACCCATAATCGCAATAGTGGGGGTGAACGCTCAACAAACTCCACAGACGATACTCTAACTGTTGGGCGGTCATCTCTAGCGAGAAAAAAACCACCGGTATCCGTCGAGCGAGCATCTGTAAGGCGAAAAATAAGGCAGCTTGGGACTTGCCCATCGACGGTCGCCCCGCGAGCAAGGTCAACGTTCCAGGCTCGAAACCGACGATCAGATCGTCCAACTCTCGTAAGCCCGTGGGGTAAATCGGGTTATTTTTCTCCAATTCCGTGAAGGCGGCACTCGCTACCTCGCTATTGGGAAGCGTTCGCGTCGTTCGTCTCCGGTTCGATACCCGAAATACTCCCTGCTCCGCTCCGTCCAGTACCTCGTCCAACTCCCGCGTCGTGTTGCGGGCCAACTCGATGACCTCACCTCCGACTCCGATCAACTGACGACGGACATACTTATCCATCACCAACTCGGCATAGCGATCGATGTTGGCGGCCGATACCGTGCGCTCGATTAGCTGTAGCAACCGGGGAATCCCTCCCACCTCGTCGAGAAGCTGGTGATCCTCCAGCCAACTGGAAACCGTCATCAGGTCTGTGGGCTTTCCCTTACCGTGAAGACAAATCGCCGCTCGGTAGATTTCTTGATGAGAACGAACGTAAAAGGCATCGGCGAGTAGAAAATCGACGATCCGTCCCATGGCCTTGGGGTCGAGGAGAATTCCCCCTAAAATAGATTCCTCGGCCTCGATATTTTGGGGGGGCAACGCAGGATCATACATCACTTTCTAGACCCCACGGGTCGATCCATTTCTCGCCTGCTAATCTGGCCAATCGCTTCGTTTCGTTGCGCTCTGAAAAGGAGAGCTTCCTGGGTTTCTGTTCTTTCCCCGTTTTTTGTCCGTTCGTTCGTCCCTCCGATTTCTCGAAAAGCTCGTGATAAACTTCCCACCGGTTCAGACCAGCCCCATTCTTACCAGCCAACCATGCTTCTATATCGATGATCGGATTGGGAAGTTTCCCAGTTTCCTTCCTCACAAAATAAAAAAATCTCTCTCGCTCGTCTTCTGAGAGAGTCTTTTTAAAGTCTGAATAATTCTTAATAATCTTAGAGGTGCTGGATTCCTTGCCCTGACTGGGTTCCGGGACGGGATCGTTTCCTACAGTGCGAGGATGTTTCCCACAGTGCGAGGGTGTTTCCTGTAGGAAACTTGATGATACTGTAGGAAACTCTCCCGCATCAGAGGAAACCGTGTTTCCTGTAGGAAACTCTCCCGCATCAGAGGAAACTGTGTTTCCTACAGGAAACTCTTCCCCGTCGCGGGAGACCTGATCTCCTTTAGGAAACGTTTGCAGCTTGACCAGTGCTTCGGTGATTTCTAGATCGATGTAACCTTTATCGCTAAGAACTTTCAGGGCTTTGGAAACCGTGCCTTTTTGGAGTCCCGTAGCGGTTGCCACATCCGTGACCTTGACACGCAGATCGCGACCGCCGAACGGATCGATCGTTCTCAGATAGTAGAGAACTCGAACTTCCGCGTATCTCAATTCTTTGGTGACTTCGAGCCACTCTTCTGGTTTTAGCGCGTAAAACTTGCCTTCTATCTTGTTTTGTGTCATAGTAGTTATAGTTTTTGTGCAAAGGTATATACTTTCTATCGAAAGCGATGTACTTTTCGTGAATTTGCCCCATAACCCGAATAGAGTTGGGGCTTGTTTTCTAGGTAGGTGGCGATCTTAAAATTGCCTTAATCTAGATATCAATTGCTCTTAACCTCATTTCGGTTTAAAAGAATCCCTACTCAGTCCCCTGTTGATTTACGCTCCCGCAATCGCACTAAAAAGTATATGTTTTAATTGTATATGTATATAATTAAAAAAACTATCCCTTGAGGGAATTTTCAGTTGCTATATTGGGTAAAATAGTGTAGAGAAGTTAAAGGGTTGTTCAATGGAAACTAGAGGGAAATACAAGGGCAGGAAGGAAAATCCACCGAATCCGGACGGTAGGCCTCTGACTTATGAAGAGCCGAAGAAACGCCGCAATCTAAGCGTGACTCAGGCTGGCTGGGAAGAAGTTCAGGCGATTGCGGAACAGTACAACCTATCCGTGTCGGAAATGTTGGAACGGTTGGCCCGCGGTGAGTTTGAACTGGTGCGGAAGGTTTCTTATTGACATCTCCCCACTTTAAAAAGACGGGGATTCTAATCGGTGAATAGAAGCGGGTTGAAACCAGCAATTCTCATTTTGAAACGATTTTGCCTTGTTTCAGCGATCTAGAGGTTCGTTAAGAATTATTAACCCCTCTAGGTGCAATGCTTTTAATGTCATGAAACCTTAAAATGAGAATTGCTGGCGACAGGTGGTTCTGACTTGGATTCGTCGCCTAAAATCTCATCTGTCTTCAAACGAGTCTTAATCAATGAAAAGAATCCTTATTCTGTCAGCAAATCCCAAAAACACGACTCCATTGCGTCTTGATGAGGAAATGCGCGAGATTAAAGAAGGGCTACGACGAGCAAAACAACGAGATAATTTCGTCATTGAAACAGGGCAAGCCGTGAGGTACAGAGATATTCACCGTGCCATCCTCGACTTTGAGCCGAACATTGTCCATTTTTCAGGACATGGTGCGGGGGAAGAAGGGTTAGCCTTTGAAGATGAAACAGGTCAAGTTAAGTTAGTTGAGGCTGGGTGCATCCCACTTAGGAATGAGCATAAATACTCAGAAGGCAGGAGCGATTGAGATAAGCACATCGCAGACGGAGAATAGGGGAAACATTCTCTCGTTTCCAGCTTGCTCCTG
>VYKR01000048.1_pt1 | contig 27959 bp, 28 predicted proteins | sample 5109561 | NCBI WGS metagenome assembly VYKR01 (sample SAMN12291799, study PRJNA351875) | freshwater metagenome | isolation source: freshwater lake | place: USA: Michigan, Ford Lake | collected 2015-08-15
GCCCGCGCGGGTGACGCCGGGGTCGTTGGCCAGCTCGGGCGGGAGCGCGGCGAGGAGCGCCTCCGCCTCGTCATGCTCGCCCGCCGCGACCAGCGCGCGCAGCCGGCCCGACAGCACGGCGGGGTGGTCGGGCGCCATTTCGGCCAACTGGTCGAAGATCGACAGCGCGCGGGCGGCGTCGCCCTCGCCCAGCACCTGCTCGCCCATCGCGATCAGCGGCTCCAGCTCGGCCTCGGCGTCGGTCGCCGCCGAGTCGATCGGCAGCTGCTTCAGGAGCTGGTCGAGGATCACGCGCAGCTGCGATTCGGTGCGCGCGCTGGTCATGTCGGCGACCAGCTGGCCGCCGAACATCGCGTACACGGTCGGGATGGTGCGGATCTGGAATTGGGCGGCGATGAACTTGTTCTTGTCCGTGTCGATCTTGGCGAGGACGACGCCCTTGTCGGCATAGGCGGCCGCGACCTTTTCCAGGAGCGGGGTCAGCGCCTTGCACGGCCCGCACCATTCCGCCCAGAAATCGATGATGACGAGCTTGGTCATCGACGGCTCGACCACGTCGCGGCGGAAATCCTCCACGGCGGTCTTGTCGGCGGCGCTCATCCCCAGGGTGGTGGCCAAGGCTGTATTCTCCGTATGCGTGCTCGGCCGCCCATGTGGGCCGCGCGCGCGGCGAAGCCAAGACCTTTGGGCGACCCAAGGGGCTTGGCAAGGCGGGGACCCGGTGCTAACGGCCCCGCTCACCCGCCCGGTATGCGTACCGGGCCAGGCGCCAGAGCGGGCGTAGCTCAGGGGTAGAGCACAACCTTGCCAAGGTTGGGGTCGAGGGTTCGAATCCCTTCGCCCGCTCCAATTTCTTCTAGTATTACAACTCCTTAGCTGGCCGGATCGGCCGCAAGCTTAAGCTGAAAAAAGCTGGTCACCACCTGGTCACCACATCATCAGAACCGTTCGTTTCTGTTCGGGAGAGTCCACCACCGTCCGGTGAGTCGGTCTTCGACCATGGCTCAAAACTCGCGCCAGCTATCGCTGAGGCAGCCTCTAGAATGCCAGTCCGGCGTGCGCGGCGGGGGTAGGTCGTGAGCCGGTGTTCGAACGACGGCCATGCGCCAATCCTGGGTGCCCAGCGGCGCGGGCCCACGTCCTGTTTGCTCCCGCTAGTTCATCGTCGCGAGTGGTGGGAAGCCGCCAGTCCGCTTTCGGCCGGCGATCGGCGGTAAGCAGCCGTACGTTAATCTGGCGGGCGAGGAGGCTAAGCGGCCGCTTTATGCGCGCGAACCCTCGGCATCCTGGTGGCCCGTCCGGTCCCTCACAGCTGCTTCATGCTCTATCGCATGCCCTGGAGTGGTTCGCCCACGTAATGCCAGTTCACTCCATCAGGAACGAAGGTTGGTACGACCTGCCGCCCTTCCGGTCGAAGTCGTACTCGTAGACAATCGCCGGCGCGATGCCGCGGTTTTGCTGGCCCAGGAAGTACATGAGCGCGTTGGGGCACGCGGCGAAGATGTGCGTGACCGCGTCGGGGCCGGTGCGCGCCGCGCGGATCTCCCGCGTCACTTGGTCCGCCAGCCTCGCCGCGTGCGCGCCGCCGACGAGCGTCGATCCGCCCGCGCCGTGGGCGGGCCTGAAGTCGAGGAGCCTGCCGGCCGTCAGGCGCCGCCTTCGCGCGTATGCCTCGGCTGCCGGCCGGACGTCGTGGGTGGCGCCGATGGCGATCAGCAGGTCGCGACCGCGCCCGGATCCGCTTGTTGAGACGTCGAGTTCGGGGCCGTCGAGCCTGTCGTCGGCGCGCCATTCGCGCGCGCCCACTCGGCCCTTCTGAACGAGCGTCACGTCGCACCCCGACTTAGGGCCGAGCACCGCGCCGGCGAGGAAGGCGATTGAGGCGTGCGCGTCGACCGACAGTCTTAGGCGCGGGCCGCGGACCGCGGCGGCGTTGAGGAAGGCCTCGACGCGGGGGCGGATGTCCTCCTGCCATCCAAGGTCGTCCCGGAGGTAGCGCTCCGTGAAGGAGTCGGTCAGCACCAGCGTGTCCTCGGGCAGGGCGGCAGTGAGGTCCGCCGCGGCGCCCACGAAGCTGCGGATCGCGACCGGTCGGGCGGCGGATGCGGGCGGCGCGGTGTCCGCCAGCAGGCGCTCGCTACCACAGATCTCGAGCAGCAACTCCTTGGAAAGCGCGCTGATCTTGCGCACCTTCAACTGGCGCGCGAGCTCGTCGAAGCGGAAGTCGCTGTCGCTGCGGTGGCAGGCGAGCACACCGACCGCGCGGGCCCTAAAGTTGATCTCGTCGCGCAGGTCGTCGAGCGAGCGGTGTCCCTCGACGACCCTGAGCCCGGACAGGACCTCGCGGAGCTCCTCGTCGCTCCCGAGGCCGAGATGCGTGCGCCACAGGTGGCGGACGGCACCCATGCGGCTGCGGTGCGTGCGCGTGCCGTCGAACAGCCGATCAAGCAGCAGCGAGCGGTCGGTCCCCGAGATCAGTACGGCCAGTGGATCGCCGTCCCGCACCCGGTAGGTCGTGAGGAAGGTGAAGTTCGAGCCCGCAGGCGCGGCCGACTTGGCGTCCCTGAGCCGCTGCAGCAGCGACATCGAGCTCGCTCCAATGAAGTCGGGATCGACGAAGTCCGCAAAGCCGAAGCGCCCCCCATACTCAACGTGCCATTTCACCTGATGGTAGTCGGCGGGTACCCTGACAGCGCCGGACCGCGCCACCGGCGGGTCGTACCGCACCACCACGTCATCGAACGACTTCGGGCCGTTCGCCTCGAAGGTTACCTCCACGACGCAGGACTCCGGCATCAGCAGGTTGAACGCGTTCTCCCAAAAGACGCGCGCCTGGTAGTTGTCGCCGTGCCAGCGAGCCGTGACCGCCTCTGCCATCTGCAGCCCCTAGGAGAGCGGGAACTTGGGTCCGAACAGCGCGCGCCAAGCCTTTAGCGCGTCGCCGTTCCGGCCCTGGCGGGCGAGGTTGATCGCGAGCGTCGCCTCCCGGCTGGCAGCGGCGAGCAGCTGTTCCGCCCTCAGGCGCCTCGCCCCGTCCATGCCGGCGCTGACCGGGGCCCCAAGGCCCGCAGGGTCGGGCCAGACCTGACCGATGCGGTCGGCGAGGGTGGAGAAGAACGCCTGCACCTCGTAGTCGAACCGTCCTCCCCAGCCGCCGTAGAGGCATTCCAACGCCATCACCTCGATCAAGAACGACGGCTTCACCGGCTTCTCACCGTGCCGCGGCTGATTGTTCCAGTACTTCACCATGCGCACCAAGCCCTTCCACTCGTTGCCATAGGCCTGGTGCGCCGCCGTCGCTTTGGCCGCGTGCGTCTCCGGGTTCGTCCTCATCCATGCGCCGGTGTCTCGGTTGGGGATCTCGTAGTCGTCGCCCGCCGCGAAGGCCGGCACCGCGTCGACGCTGAGGATGCGGTAATCGGTATTGTCGTCGGCGTCGGCCACTACGCCGAAGTCCACATTGACCGAGCGGCCCTGCTTGCGAACAGCGCCCCGACCGTACTCGTCCGCGAGGGTCTTCTCGAAAGCGGAGAGGATCTCGTCGGGGGCCTTATCCCGGTAGTGCCTCTCATCCTTGCCGAGCACGAAGAAGATGTCGACGTCCTTCAGCGGCTTCGTCTTCGTCCACCGGGCGTAGGACCCGGTCAGGAAGCTGCGGTCGACGCGGAAGCCCCCGTCGATCACCGCACGCACCTCCTGCTGGCGCTTGCTCGCGTTAGTCTGCTCCTTCGCGTTTAGCTCGAGTCGGCTCTTGAACTTGCGAAACGCCTCGTCGGTGCTGAGCATCAGGCACGCCTCCAGTATGCGGCACTCGCGCCGAGCCCGCTGTGCTCGACGGTGGAGCCCAGCGCGTGGCGGACCATGCCTTCCGTCGAACGGAAGCTCCCACGGCCCCAGCCGGTGACGTCCGGCCTGCCCGGCTTCGTCTTGAGCATCATGTCGTACTTCGCCGCTGACGGGGCCACGCCCGCCTTGGCCATGGCGTACCTGATCTGGTCGGTGTCGACCCAGAAGCTGCCGTCTCCGTCCGACCACCCGTAGGAGATGTCGATGTCCCATCGGTGGAGCAGGGACTCGGTGGACGGGTGGTAGATCTCTAGCACGACGCGCTCTAGGTCCCCCGTCCCAAGCCAGGTCTTTACCGCGCGCAGATTGGTTTCCCAGTCCTGCACGAAGCGGGAGGGTTCGAGGCCGGCGAGGCGGATCACGTCTTTCAGGCTCTTGAGGATGTTGTCGGCGACGAAGGTCACCGAGTGCGTGTAGGAATATGTAGCGACGGCGCTCATGACCTGAGGAACCCCTCCCTGTCGAGGACGAGTGCGCCCGCCTGTGCCGCGCCAGCGCTATCCGCGATGCCGATGCCGTCGGAGGCGTCCCGGGCGGTGACGCGCCCGCCCGCGGCCTTCAAGGCGCGGCGCACCCAGTCTAGGTCGTCGGCGGGGCACGGGAGCGACACGCCCCAGTTGCCCGCCAGCGGATCGAAGCCCAGCGGATCCTCGTTGGCGTCCGCGCCCTCGACCGCGTCGTCGTCGTAAAGGCAGTAGATGCGCGTCCGCGGGCCATCGCAGGTGATGACGATGGGCGAGTGCTGCGGCGCCTTGTCGGTGATGACCGAGGCCGCGACTCCGCTGACGGCGAGCAGGTCGTCACGGTCCCGCCCGGTCCGGCCTTGGGTGAGGAGCTCGACGGCGGCCAGCCACGTCGCATAGGCGTCGCGGGCCGGGGTGCTGGTGAGGCAGCGGCGCGCCACAGTGCTCACTTGCCACCGCCGATCCGCGCGGTGCGCGCGTCCTTAGCGGCCCCGAGCAGGTGCTCGAGGCGCAGCGTGCCGGGGTCAAGCGCGATCTCGGGAGTGGCCGCGAGCGCGTTGACCACCAATTTTCGGATCGCGCGCCCGTCGAGGCCCACGCAGGTCGCGGCGCAACTCGCGAACCCAGGGGAGCGGGGGAGTTCGGCGAGGCGCCTGTCGATGGTGCCGAGCCCTGAAAGGCAATCGGCCAGGATGGTCGCGCAGGCTGCGTCGTCGGGAAGCGGCACCTCGACCACCAGGTCGCACCGCGACGTGAAGGCGCTGTCGATTGCCTGCGGGAAGTTGCTGGTGGCCAGGAAGAGTATGTTGGGATTGCTGTCGGCGAGCGCGTCGAGCTGCACGAGCACGGCGTCGGTGGCGCGGTGAACGTCGATCGGGTTGGCGTCGAGGCTCAGCTTCGAGCGGTCTACCGCGAGCGTCTCCACCTCGTCGAGCAGCACGATGGTCGGTCCGGCCGCGGCGGCTTCGGCGATCGTCTGTGAGAAGAGCTCTGACACCGCCCGCTGCGTCTTCCCCATCGCGGCTGAGGCGAGCGCGTGCGGCTCAACCTCGAGGAGACGGAAGCGGGTGCCTTTGAAAGAGCGAGCGGTGCGGCTGGCCAGGCCCCGCGCCAGCGAGGTTTTGCCCGTCCCGGGCGGGCCGACCATCAGGATAACGCCATGCAGCGGGAGTACCGACCGTTCGACCCGGCCGCGCAGCGTGAAGTTTAGCATCGCTTGCGACAGGAGCCGCTGCTTGAGTGGCCCCGTCGTGACAATCGAGTCCCACAGGGCGTCCAGTCGCGAATCGGGCAGTTCGCGGATCGCGTGAATCCCCTTCGGAAGTGGTACATCGTTGGCCGCCACGCTGCCCATCGATTGGCTCCTTCGTTCTGTCACTTAAAGTCTCATAGCGCGGTACTGGTTAGGGATCAATTGATACTTACATATTGCGCTATGACGGATCGTTCGATACTCAAGCTATGGCAGAGCTGGGAGCGACATGACTGCGGCTACGGAGAGCGATCGGGCCGAACTGATCCGGCGGGCATCGTCCCGTCGGACGCGGCGCGCGTCGTTCTCCCGCGAGCGGCCGACGAAGTGGCACCCCACTTCGCTGATCCACCCCGGTCATGGCGAGCCGTTCACTGCCGACGGCTGCTGGTCTTTCATCGCAGATGCGATAGCGTCCGGTGCCCCGGTGGAGGTGATCACCCTTCGGCTTCCCCCGGGAAAGCGTGGCTTTGTCATCATGCTTCAAGGCGCGGACGGGGCGGCGATCTACGTGAAGCTGCAGTTATTGAGCGACGTCGTGCTCGGGCGCAGCTTTCATCTCAGTGTCACGGGTAAGGAGGACGAGGACGATGACTAGGAGCGACGGAGCCCGGATGACAATCGACGACAGGTGCGGGTCATGCGGCGGCGAGGCCGTGCTCGGCTACGACGTGCAGGAGTTTAACTACGGCCCCGAGGCCGATGGGATCGTCCTGAGTTCAGAGGTGCCGGTCTGGACCTGCCAGGCGTGCGGCGACCAGGTGATGGGCGAGGAGGCGGAGGCAATTATGCACGATGCCGTATGCGCCCATCTGGGACGCCTCAATCCGCGCGAGGTGCGCTCCATCCGCGCCTGTTTCGGCATGCTGCAGGACGACTTCGCCGAGCTCACCGGCTACGGAACGGCTTCCATCAAGCGCTGGGAGGCGGGTTCGCAGATCCAGTCGGAGTCGGCGGACAAGCACCTCAGGCTCGTGCGCTCGCTGGGTGCGGCGGAAGCGCGCAAGCGAATCCGGGGGCCCCAGACGCCCTCGTTTAAGATGCCTCACGATCCAGGCAAATGTGAGGCTTCGAGAACCTTCGAGCTGCGGCGTCCAGGCACGGCGGCGTCGCAGGCGGGCCAGGCGAGGGCGTAGATGTACGTCACGACCTTCTACTCCTACAAGGGAGGCGTCGGCCGGACGATGGCGCTCGTCAACGTCGCCCATCTTCTCGCACAGGCGGGCAAGCGTGTGCTGCTCGTCGACTTCGACCTCGAGGCGCCCGGATTGCCGTCTTTCGAGCGGTTCAGGTGTGCCGAGGGGCGTCCTGGCATCGTGGACTACGTGTGCTCTTTCAGGGACAGCGACGTCGCGCCAGATGTAGCGGATTTCATCGTGCAATGCGCCGACGAGGGTGCGAAGCCGATGTGGCTGATGCCCGCCGGGCGCCACACGCAGCTAGGCTATGGCGAGAAGCTGAACTCGATCGACTGGCAGGACCTCTACGACAATCACTCCGGGTTCCTGATGTTCGAGGACCTCCGCTACCAGTGGGGCCAGCATCCCGCCGCGTTCGACTACGTGCTGATCGACAGCCGGACCGGCCATACCGATGTTGGAGGTATCTGCACGCGGCAGCTGCCCGACGCCGTCGTCGTAATGTTCCTGCCCAACGAGCAGAACATCGAGGGCCTGCGACCTATCGTCCAAGCAATCCGCGAGGCGCAGGCAGGCGTCCGCAAGGACATAGAGTTGCATTTCTGCCCTTCCAACGTGCCGGATCTCGACGATGAAAACGATATCCTCGGTCGCCAACTCGCACATTCGCAGCGGGAGCTGGGCTACCGCGAGTCGGCGTCGGTTCTGCAGCACTACGGGAGCTTGGACCTGCTGACGCAGCCGCTGTTTACAAGATCACGTCCGAACTCGAAGCTCGCGCATCAGTACGAGGATCTGATGAACGCAATAATCGAGCTGAATTTTGACGACCTCATGGGAGCCGAGCTCAACCTGCGCAACATGCCCGAGCGCTACGAGCGGGCGCGTCGTCAGAGTGATCAGGGCGAGCTACGCAAGATCGAGTGGGCTGCGACCAAGATCGCATCCCTTCATCCGGAGAACGGGGAGATCGGCTGGCTACTCTCAATCCTGTATAGCCGCATGGGGGCTCTGGAGGAGGAGCGGGAGGCGCTGACGCTCGCGATCGAGCAGCAGTATGAACAGCGCAGTCGCGCAATTATCCGCCGCGCCCGGGTGCTGGCGGCGCTCGATGAGAAGGTTGAGGCAGCAGACGACATCAAGACGCTGCTCGCCTCGGGCGCCGCTGACGTCTTCGACATCCTGTCATCCATCGACTTGCTGCGTGCGCTCGAGCCGAACGAGTGGGTGACTCCTATCCAGCACGCGATCGAGCAGCTCCAGGACGGCTCGCAGGCTGCGTCCGCGCTGCTGCCATCGCTGATCAGCGACCGGGGACGCCTGCCGCTCGCCGTCAGCTTGGCGCGTCGCGTGCTGGAGCACGGACAGGTGTCCGCCTCGGACCGGGCTCAGGTGAGGAGCTCACTCATCCTGTCGCTAATCGGGCTCGGTAACTTTCAGTCGGCGCTGGACGCGTTCTCGGAAGAGCGGGTCGACGGCACGTCCATTGGCCGCACTGCGGACATGTTCAACTACGCCGTCGCCCACTGGGGCGCGACGGGCTCCCCGACCGTCTCTATGTTCGAGAGGGTGCTAGAGCTCATGGAGCGGCACCCGGCGCAGCCCGACGCGAACCTGTACCAGTGTAGGGCGCTGGCGGAGATGGTGTGCGGTCGGAACGACGCTGCCGTTGCTAGCCTCGAGCTTGCGCGCTCTCGCGCCAAGACAGGCGTGCTCGTGTTCAGCTGTTGGCAGTACTTAGAGGTCACCAGCGCGGCCATGCTCGCCGACTTGACTGCCATGTCGCACGCCCTTGGCGACCCGACTATGGAGCCGCGCTTCTTTGGAGAGGTGCGCCGGCTGGTGGAGTGACGCGGCCGGCTGGGGCTAGCGGCGGACGGAACGTCATTGCCAGTGGAACGGAAAAATCATTTGTTGTTTGATACAGGGCGAGTAAGAAATCCCGGACCGGGGAGAGCGACATGACCGAACACGATCCAATCCGCACCTGAACTACCGAGAGAGCCCGCCCTCGGCGGGCTTTTTCCTGCCCACCGTCCGCTCGCCGTCCCACAAGGACTCTCTTGCTGCTCGGCGGGGCGCTTCCGATGGTGTTGTCAAAGGAACTGCACGCAGCGAGCTGGGGGCGAGTTTCTGCCCCGTTTACCTGCCCATCAGTAGGCAAACGGCATCACTCCCGGGAATAGCCCGAGCAAGTCCGCAGCACTGACAGCTCAACCAGCATGCGCGGACGGCCCTGAAGAACCCGTAAGCACCGGCTTCAGAGGCGTAGGTGCGTTACGTTTGACAGCACCCTTCGCGGCGATCGCGTCCGCGTCGCCATGCTTCCGCCGCGTCGTGTTTCGGAAGGTATGGCTGGAAAATTCTAGGCGGGTAATCGGGTTTTCGACTTCCGGCCAAGTTGTATCGAAACCGACAATCTGAACGGACGTCCGGTTCTGGAAAGCGGTTTGGGCGGCCTGAACGGCTGCTTGTGGGTCGAGAAAGCCGCGAGGCAGACATCAGGCTGAACATGGCCGGTAGTCAGCTTAGCGCCCCAATTGCGGTCATTCGGGTCCTGGATCCCCGATCCTAGCAGCTGCCATTGAGCCTTGAGGGTCCTGCGGCGAAATCGCCCCATTACCAAGGGCCATTGTCGGCTTCCCCGCTGTTCGGCTTGTCGGAAAAGTACACAGCGCTTCGATGGGTGCGCGAAACGTCGGGTCACGCAATCAGGCGCGTCGGCGGCTTGAAATTCTCGCGCCAATAGTAAGCGCGTCCTGCCGTGCCGCATCCGTGCCGCTCGGCGACCGGTCGCGTGCCGCCTGCGCGACGCGATTGTGGCTTAACAGGAGAAACTTCAATATCGTCACACAGGGGTATGCGATGAAGAAGGTGATTCCGAACGGCACTGCGGTCAAGCAGCTCAGGGAACAACTCGAGCGCCTGTCGACGCAGAAAGAATTCGCAAACGCGATCGCCGTCAGCGTGCGCATGCTGCGCAAGATCGAAAATGAGAACGGGCCGATTTCGGTGGTGCTACTCGACCGCATCGCCAAGCTGTTCGGCGTTCATCGCGATGTTCTCGCCGCGACGCCTCTGCCGCCCCCGGCCGCCGGGGCGAGCTCTGACGCCGATCGGCCGCCCCTGTTCGAGGACAAGGACCAGCTCATCCCGCGCCACGATTGGGATTATGCCCAGGCGACTTCGGACGAAGGCAAAGTCTACGACGAAGCCGCCAGCTCGCACGATCTCGCTTGCGTAATCGAGATGCCGTTGACCGACGGTACCGGCGGCTATGCGCAGGAGCTGGTCGATCTTCTCACCGGGCTCACTTGGTCCCGGCGCGACATATTGGTGGACATCCTGCCCTCCGATCAAATCGCCATTCGGCGGCGCATCCGCCAGCTGATGGTCATGCTGCGCGGCAATGACATCTGGATCTACCAGACCAAGGTCTATCGTCGCCTGCCCGAACGCTACGATCTCCCGCCCGAGGACGAGCCCGCCACGCACCAATCGCGCTTGGTCATCGCACTTGGGCCGCCAGGGGAATATGGCGAGACGTCGATGCGCGTGCCGATCGATCATGGCCAGCCCTTCATTCTTCCATCGTGGAAGAAATTCATGGCCAAGCAGGAGGCCGCCTCGTGCTGACCGCGATCAAGCGGATCAAGGGTCTCGGCGTGTTCGGCGACTTCACCGCGCCCGCCGACCTGCCCGCTTCTGCACGCTACAACATCATCTATGGCGAGAATGGTTCGGGCAAGACGACGCTGTCGCGCCTGTTCGCGGCTCTGGAAGCCGGCGCCCACACCGACCATGCCGACCTCGAATACACGATCGAGAGCCAATCCGGCACGTTGAGCGCCGGCCAGCGGTATGGGCGCAAGGTCCGCACTTTCAATGCCGACTATGTTGAGGCTAATATCGGCCAGTTCCACAGCCCGCTTCGCCACATCCTGATCATCGGCGAGGAGAACAAGGCGCTCGCCGAGGAAGCTGCGGCCGAGCGGGCGACCTATGACGAGCGATCGCGCGCGCTCGCGGCGGCCGACAGGACCGCAGAGAAGCTCGACGCCGACAAGGGCAAGGTCTTTTCTGCAATCGCTAAGACGATCGGCGAGGCGACCAGCGGCAGCACGCTGCGCAGCTACCGCAAGCCCAATGCGGAGGCGGACTTCGCCAAGGAACGCGATCACGCGCCACTCTCGGACGCGCAACTCGAGGTCCATCGCGCAACCGTCCATCAGGAGCAGCTCGAATGCGTCGCTATGCCTGTGCTGCCTCTGCAGCCGGGCGACCCGGCGCGGCCGATCGCCGATGTCGCCGCCGCCTTGCCCGCCGAGATCGTCGCCTTGCTCGCGCGCACCGCACAGGCGGGCGCGCTGCGCCGCCTCGTTGAGGAGCCGATGCTCGCGCGATGGGTCGAGGAAGGCGTCACGCTCCATCGCGCGTATAATTCCGATCATTGCGAATTCTGTGCCCAGCCGTTTCCGGCGGCGCGAATGGCGGCGCTCGCCGAGCATTTCGGAGTCGAGGACCAGCGCCTGAAGGCCGATATCGAGCAGACCGCGCGGATCGCGCGTAACCTTTCGGACAGCGTCGCCAGATTGGTATTTCCGGCAAAGATCGCGCTCTATGCCGAGCTTCGCGCCGACTACGAAACCGCGGTGGAGATGGCCAAGCGCAGCCGCGCCGCGCTCATCGACCAGATCGACGCCACCGCCGCGATGCTGGACGAAAAGCTGCTGAACCGCGCAACCGCCTATGCGCGCGATATCGCAATCGACCCCCAGCCGTTGACCGCGGCGCTGGCGACCCTGGCGGCGGTGATCGAACGGCACAACCACAAGACCGAGGGGTTCGAACGCGCCAAGGCCGAGGCGCGCACCCAGCTCCAGCGCCACTATTTGTCCACCATCGTCGATCAGGTGCGTGACCTCGACGCGCAGATCGCCGTGCAGAAAGCCATCAAGACCAAGCTAACCGATGGCGCCGAGGATCTGCCCGATCCGCGCGGCTTGCAGGCGCTCAAGGACTCCTTCGAGGCGAAGCAGGCTAAGGTTTCAAGCGAGCACGCCGGCGGTGCCGCGCTCACCGATAAGCTCAAGATTTTCCTGGGTCGGACCGATTTGCGCCTCGAGTCCGGTGCTGAGGGCTATCACGTGCAACGACGCGGCAAGCCGGCCAAGCGCCTGTCTGAAGGCGAGAAGACCGCTATCGCCATCCTTTATTTCATCGTCCAGCTCGGCGATCAGGATTTCAACATCAAGGAGGGCGTCGTTGTCATCGACGACCCGATCTCAAGCCTCGACGCGGCATCAATCTATCAGGCGTTCGCCTTCCTCAAGAATGCGGTCAAGGACGCCAAGCAGGTCTTCATCCTCACCCACAATTTCGATTTCCTAAAATTGCTGCTTAACTGGGTCCAGAACTTTAAAAAGACCGACAAAGCTTATTTCATGATCGTCTGCGCCGAGGCGGATGGATGCCGTGACGCCTCGCTCAAGCCGCTCGACGCGCTGCTGCTCAACCATCCGACCGAATATTGCTTCCTGTTCAAGCTACTGCACGGCTTCAAGTCGGATGGGACGATCCTCGCCTCCTATCATATTCCCAACGTCGCCCGGAAAGTGCTCGAAACCTTCCTCGACTTCCATCGGCCCTACGAAGCCTCGCTATACGCCAAGCTCGAGGCGACCGACTTTGACTCGCACAAGAAAACCGCGATCTATAAGTTCGCGAACGATCTCTCCCACTCGACCGGCAAGGGTTTCGACCCGGCACTTGTCTCCGAAACGCAGAAGAATGTGACCTATCTGCTGGAGATGATCAAAGCCGTAGCGCCGCTGCACTTTGACGGCCTCGAAAAGCTCGCAGTCCCGCAATAGGCCTGCTGCCGGGCACGGCGCGATTGCGTGGCGACTCGCATTAGATTGACAGCGCCTTGCCCTACAGGCGCCGAGCGCGTTGGCTCTTTCGCGCACAACAGTACAAAGGCCGGACGCTTCATCGGTGAGTATGGGACTGCGATCGCACGGAAGCGCCCCTTGCTTCCACACAGGTTCGGAACGGGAGCTTCCGCCACATCACCGCCTCGAAACTGTCAGTCCGGAAGCGACCAATCCGAGCCACAAACCGTAGCTGAACAAATGTCTGATTTCGGGAAGCGCCCATCGCCGCGTGAACGTCTAGGATTGGATCAGCTTACTTCGGCTGTCTCCGCCCCACTGCTCGTGCTCAAATCATGTCGGTTCGCGGTGAACGCTGTAGCTCCGAGCTTCATAGCCACTGCGGCCAAAGCCCATTGCTCGAGATCCGTTCCCTCCTCGCGAGCTCTTGAACCGAACGTGCCGGCGTCGACCGCCTGTTCAAATCCGAATGGAAGCACCGTAAGGTGGAGCTCGCGGAGCACGGCAGCGACCTCCTGCGGGTCCGCGCCGCGCCGCGTCAGCTCGGCCGCGACCAGCGCAACGCTGACGCTGCTGATCGACGCGTTGTCCAGCACCGCGGCGATCCGGTCAGCGCCCGGCTCATCGTCAAGCAGGCAAAGAACGGCCGAAGCGTCCAGGATCTGACGGTCAGCCATTGGCGATTTCCGCGGCAGCAAGGTCGCTGGTCTGGTCTGCAGCAGAACTCTGGTCCGCGCCTTCTCTCCTCCCGATCTGACGCACCCTGTCCTGAAGGCGGCGTAGATCAGCTTTGCTCGAGCGGACCCGTAGCTCACCATCAACCAACTCAATCACAACAGTATCGCCTGTGCCGATCTCTAGCTCGCGCCGGAACGACGCTGGGATGATCAGCTTACCACCCTCGACGATCTTAACCGCTCTCGACTGCATGACCCAACACTCATTCTGTACTGATATGTGTTTAGTACCCTAACACCTTTCGGTCCACTTATTCCCCGCGCTACAGACCTACTTTGTGATATGCCGCTTTAGAGTATGCCTAAACAGGACAGCTGATCGGGACGGCCATCTGCGTCCGGTTAGGATTGCTGGCCGGCTTATCGGACGTTAGTAGCCAACGCTCTAGATCCATACAGGACAGATCGGAACGGGAATGGCCCTATACGGCTATGCGCGGGTGTCGACCAACGACCAGGATCTCACGATCCAGCAGCAGGCGCTGCGCGCGGCCGGGTGCCAGGTGATCCGGTCGGAGAAGAAGACCGGCACCAAGCGGGAAGGGCGGACCGAGCTCGACCTGCTGCTCGAGTTCCTGCGCGACGGCGACACGCTGGTGGTCACCCGCATCGACCGGCTCGCACGGTCGATGAAGGACCTCCAGGACATCGTCCATGATCTCAAGGGCAGGGGGGTCGTGCTGAAGGCGACGGAGCAGCCGATCGACACGGGCACGGCCGCGGGCAAGGCGTTCCTCGACATGCTGGGCGTGTTCGCCGAGTTCGAGACCAACTTGCGCCGCGAGCGGCAGATGGAGGGCATCGCGGCCGCCAAGGCCAAGGGCGTCTACAAAGGCCGGCCTGCCACCATCGACCCGGCCGAGATTAAGCAGCTGTACCGCGAGGAGAAGCTCGGGCCCGCCGCCATCGCGCGGCGGCTCGGGATCGCGCGGTCGTCGGTATACCGAGTGTTATCGCCTAGCTCGGCGAGTAATTAAGAAGCTGGAGTAACGACGTGACTGAAATCCAAGTCTGGGAAGGCATCAAACTTGCGGCGGAGGTAGTCACGGCCGGCTGCACAGTTGGCTCCGCTGCTGCGTGGGGGTTGTCCGCCAAAGCTAGAGTGCCGGTCGCCAGGCCAGGAGAACAAATCGACGATGATGGCTGGGAGCCAGCACAGATCACCGGCAGAGACGATCAAGGTCAGTTTGACCGGCTTGCGTCCCTGGACGAGCAGACTAGGCTAAGCGCGATCGCTGCCGCATGGGCGGCGGGAGCCTCCATTGGGCTGGCGGTGGTGACGTTCATCAATATTTTCGTTCTTTAGCGACCTCCCGTCGGCATAAAAGGGCAGCATGGACGCGCTTGGCTTGGGTAAGGCGATTGATCTCGTTCGAGACATGATGGCCCCCGTTGGCGGCACACTCTCGGACACTTGGTCGGGTTTGGTCGGTGATCGCGTCGCCTACTGGCGCGCGCGAAACGCACTCCGGTACCGCCCCTTGCTGGCGCAGGAAGCTGCAAGACTCGGTCTTAAACTAAACCCAGCAAGAATTCCCGATAAATTTGCATTCGCTTGGTTCGAGGAAGCGTCCAAGCAGGATGAGGAAGACATCCAGAAGCTGTTTGCGCAGCTACTCGCGCGTGCCGCTGACGATGCTAGTGATGTTAAGCCTGACCGAAGACTTATTGATGTTCTAGGGCGCTTGTCGCCTGAAGATGCGATCGTATTCCAACGGGTTTACTCGGATCAGCCTTTCCCCAATTGCGGCAGCTATAGCGACACCCGCAGCATTGCGGATCACCGCGAACGGAGCTGGCCCGAGGACTGGCTGATCGGCCTTCTCAAACACGAAATATCCGGCTTCTCGATCACTTCGCTTGAGAACCTTGCGATCCAAGGTGCGCTCGCCCGCGTTATGAAGCTTGACCTGCGAAACGCTGGAGGCGGCAACAAGGTGAAGACGCCACCCGAGATCGCCTGGGGTATCGAGCTGTCTCGGCGAGTCCAACAGCGAGCGCACTACGAAGCGACGGAACTTGGGACCGCTCTGCACCAAGCTGTGCAAGCCTGAGCCGCCCGCCCCTAAGCGAAGAGCGGCCCTACGGCATGTCTAAACCCTTCGAACTCTCCCGGTATCAGGTACGAGAGCGGGTGGAGAGATCTCTCCCTCCACCCGCGTAGTTCGATCACTCAAATGTGATCCGGCTTGATCAGCCCTGGTTGGTGCCAAGGTGCTGCTGGGCGGCGTTCTTGGCTTCGGCCGCGCTCTTGCGACCGCCACGCTTCGGTTTCGCCGCGGGCGCTTCGACCGTCTCGGGGGCTTCGGCCTTGGCCGGCTTGCGTCCCAGGCCGATCTGCTTGGCCATGGCGCGACGGCTATCCGAGTAGGCCGGAGCTACCATCGGGTAGTCCGCCTTAAGACCGTAGCGTTGCCGGTACTCGTCGGGGCTGAGCCCGTTCGTCGCCAGATGACGACGCAGTGTCTTGTACGGTTTGCCGTCGATCATCGAGATGATGTGTTCAGGGTTAGCCAGGCTTTTGCGCGCCGTGACCGCGGGCGCATACTCCTGGGGCGCATCCTCGATCACCGGCGCTGCCGCTGGTGCGCTTAGGCCTTCAACCGCCTGAAACGTGGAGCGGAGAAAGGTCAAGACGTCCTCCGACCCGGCACGGGTGTTCGGGTTGCTAAGCCAAGCCATGGTGAGTTCGGCAGCCAGCTCTATTCCGCTTTGTTGATCGTTCATTGTAATCAGTTATCCTTCCGCCCGCCGCGCTACCGATGCTGTACGGCTTTCGCCAGCGATGCTGATCGCAGAGCGGGTGATATTCATCGCACACGTCCTGACCTCTTTGCTGGTCAGTCGGCCAATCGGTCGCGACTGCCGCGACCATTTGCTCAATTGGTGCGCAGTGAGCCTAAGGTCAAACGCCCGACGCGAAAAAGGCTGTCCTACAGGAACCTAGCGTGAACACCACAGGCTGGTACTGACCAAGGGAGCCGTCCATGCCTTCGCTCGATCCACCTACCCTGATGGGAATAGCTGCCCTGATCAGCAGCCTCGCCAATCTGCTAGTCGCCATGCGGACAATGATAGCTCTTCCACCCGGCATGTCGCGGAACAACGACGGTCGGATCGGGTGAACATGGCGGTCGCCCAACTAAGCGGCCGCCGTGTTTCGAACCAGGGTTGTGCATCACCCCAAGCCGCGGAAAAGCTGAAGTCGGGTGCTGGTGTCGAAACTGACCGGTTTTGGCACCTGGGCGATGTCCGCTTTCGACTACTTCGCGACCGTGGCGAGGTGCAGGTCGGGTTTGTCTCCGCTTGCTGGCACAAGCTGCATGATCCGTCGCGCCGCATCGGCCGCCCCGTCCTCGCGCGCGATGATTTCGGCCGCCTGACGGGACGCTTCCGCCATGCGCGCATCACCTAAAACATTCTCGATCACCTGCGCGGCATGTGACCGCTCCAATTTGCGACGATCGATGATCGCGGCGACGCCTCGCCGCCGAAGGCGCGCGGCATTGTCGATCTGGTCTCCGAAATGTGGAACAACGATCTGCGGTCGCCCGGCTCTAAGCGCCTGCCCGGTCGTGCCGATGCCGCCGTGGTGCACGATCGCCGCAGCGCGGGCAAAGATGGCGGAATGAGATGCATACCCGATGGACAAGCAACCGTCCTCAATGCGCGCCGGTCCGGGTTCGCCCGTCAACATGATCGCCCGCCGACCGACCATGCGAGCCGCCGCGCGCGCCTCGTCGTAGAACGACCCCGCCGCCACCACCGCGACCGACCCCAAGGTGAACACGAGGGGCATGTCGCCAGCATCCATGAACCGAGCCAGCTCGGACGCGACCGGTTCCGCGCCGCCCGTCTCGCTGTCGAAGAACGGGAAACCGACAAGCCGCGCGTCGGCCGGTGCATCGGGTGGGAGTGGGTCGAGCGCGCGCGACCAACAGCACAAGGTCGCCACTTTCGACGCACCATGATCGAAGAATGGCGTGCCCCGATCTGGGCTCAAGCCGTGCTCCGCCCGTACAGCGTCCACCTTGCCAGACAAGCGACGCCGGAGAACGGCTCTGACAAGCGAGTAGAGCGCCGCATTCCATCCGCGCCCGATCACCGTGCGCGGTTGCTGCCGCATGATCTCGAACCGTGGCGCCTTTGGCGGGTGATAGGTCGAGAACAGCGTCATGGGCTGCAACACCACTGCCGCGAACGGCAACCGGCGCTTCTCGGCGACGATCCCGGCCGCGAACGCGAAAATCGACCCCGCCAGCACGTCCGCCCCGGTCGCCACCTCGTCCAGCGCGCGCGTGCTAGCGGGCAGTGACGGCATGATGATCTGGTCTATGACAAAGTCCGTATCGGCGATCAGGCGCGTGCCAACCTCGGCCTCGGTCATACCCAGGCGCTCGCATATGCTGGCGTAGCTGGGCAGTATGGGAGCGGCGTCCAGCCCTGCCGCGCGCGCCTTGGCTACCCCATCCTCAGGTACAGCAAGCGTAACTTGCGCGCCCTGGTCGACCAACGCCCTGCCGATCGCGATGAATGGATGGAGGTCGCCTAGCGACCCGATCGTGGCGAGAACGATACGGGGCATCCGTTTACGCTATGGCCGGGTTGATGCTCATCCCGCCTTTCGCCTCGTAGGCCGCCGCCTCGCATACCAATCCGCAAACGCCGCCTGGGCGCATACGCTGACCGGCCTGAAAACATTCGGCGCAACGCGGGTGGCCGCCCAACGCTTCCTCCTGGTAGATCATCGCGCACCCCGCGTCGGTCAGCGCGCGGAACTGCGGATCAAGGTGCTGGGAGTCGCGCCGGGACACGCGGGCATGGCCAATATCCATGCTGGCGTTCTGACACGGGGTTGTGACACTCAGCAACCCGAAGAAAAGCTGGGGTGGGGTGCTGATGTCAAAACGATCGGTTGTGACACCTGCATGGAGCCTGCCGGCTAGCGCCCACAATCCGAATTATAGGCAAGACGGTACGGCTGCGCCCAACAACGACGCATGCCGCTCACGATCCCGCTGTTAATCCGATCCGAGGCGCGTGAACTCTTAGCCAGTTGCACGGCGGCGGCGTCGAAGGCCGACCGGTTCTTCACAAGGAAAGCCCAAGTCGCCTTTACATAATTGTTCCAGTCGAGGTTTTCATTGTTGCCCGTGGGGACGCGCGTTCCGGGCATCATCCGAGCAGCCTGACGTTCATCACCAGCCAAAGCGAGACTTTGAGCCATGTGCCAGACGATGATGCGCTGCTGATAGTCAGTGCGCTCTGGGCCATTTAGAATGTAGTCCTCGGCCGCGTCCGCCGCCTCGCGCGCACAACCCCGCTCGCTCAAGGCGCGAAAGGTCGAAGATCGTACGCCTTCTTGATCAAATTCATCGAAACTCAGGGCAGCGTTGGCTACTTTGTCAGTTGCAGTGATTTCACATTTCAATTGATGTGGGAGTGTTGTTGCTTGGCTCAGGCTTACTAATGCGTAGAGAAGTGCTGTCATGATCTTGCCCCAGCAATTGCCAACATAAATGCCGCCGCATAGGCGTGCTTCGAACTGTAGGTCACCTCCACCTAAGCATATTCAGGCATGGTATGGACCGCTTGCGCTACTCGGTCCGTCACCGCAGCTGGCATCGCGCGAAGAACAGCACGCAATAACGCCCGAGCTGGCCTCGATTCGTGTGCGCCCGGTCGGCCCTCAGCGGATTGCCGCACGATTGCTCGGACTCGTCTGAGCCGCAGTTTCTCGAAAGCGGCCAGCATCTGGTCGGGCGGTGTCAAGGCTGCGACTACGCCTAACGCGGCCGCATCCTCTAGTGCTTGGCACGCTCCCTGGCCCAAGTTCGGCTCCATACGGTCGTCACCGATGCAAGAACGCCCAACTGGCGAGCGCCGCAATCGCGTTCGGCCATAGGCTGAGCGCCGCACCCAACGGTTCGATCGACGCCGCTTGCTCGTGAACCGATCCGCGACGCTCCGCAAGGCGGTGAACTTGGGTTCGCCGGCGAGGAAGGAATTCAGCGTCGTCAGATCACCGGCTCCGACGCGCCATGCCATATAGGCCTGCTGAGCTTCCAGCGACTCCCACACCTCATAGAACAACACCGTGTTCGGCCGTGCTTCATCAATGAGGATGTCGAACTCGATGTTGCCGGCGTAGCCGCGACGTCGCTTGCTGCCGGGCGTCGCGCGACCCCGGCATATCCCCACGCAGCCTTCTGCGACCTCTGGCAGCCGCGCGGCCCTCGACCTTAGCCGGTGCGAGCCGAGGTGTATGGGGCCCCTCTGTCGACCGCCAGCCGTGAACGGCTTTCGACGACCTGTGACCGGCCGCGATCGCCTATCGGGATATCGGAAACCGGGTAATCCGACGCGCCTTCGTTAGCGCCCAGTCTACCGGTCGGCCAGCTCGCCGCTCAGAGCCGGTCTTTCAACGCCTTGGCCGGCGTGAACGTCAGCTTCTTCGATGCCGCGATCGTGATCGCCTCGCCGGTCGAGGGGTTACGGCCGCCACGCTCTGGCATGTCCTTGACCTTGAACTTGCCGAAACCGGGCAGGTTGACCTCTTCGCCGGCCGCGGCCGCGTCCGCGATGCCGACCACGAGCGCGTCCACGACCTTTATGGCCGCGGCTCCGGTGAGACCCTGGCTTTCGGCAACAGACTTGGCGAGGTCTTTCGCGTTCATATGTGGCGCTCCGTAATGTCGATTTCAGGCTCCCTCTAGCGCGGAACCTTGCACGAGCAAGCATAAGCGACCCGAAGGCGGGACAACGTCACCGTCCCGAGTTCGCGTCGATCTCTCGAGAGAAAGATGAGCAACTCGGTCTAGATGCTCGAGCCGGTGTTCGACGGCGTGCTTCACCGACCGGCATGCCCGGTAATTCTGGATAACAGGCGCAGTCTGGATCCGACCCGAAACGCAGGCACTCGGCTCGTAGCGGCGCCTCGCCCAAGCCGACGTTGATCATGTTCGTTTCTCGTTTTTAGAGGCCGGCCTCCCGACAAGAGGCGCGTAATCTCGATCGGATATCAGGGTTGGCTCCGTCAACCGTCAAAGTATTTATGCGGCTTGCCGGCCTAGAAAGCGTATTCCTGTGACGTTCCGGGCTTATGCGGTATTATACAGGTCAGAGAATAATCCAGGCATATGCGATTGGTTACGGCCGTATGTAATTACATACAGACTGGAACGAGAAGTGAACGAGACTGACTGATCATTTGCTGGCACAGCACTTGCACTATATTTAATCGAAGAGCGCTTGAATCGTTCCATTCTATTCTTGCTCAGATCCGTGCAATAGTGTACTGGTTCTTTCGTCACAGTAGTCCAGCATTGCGGCGACCGGAGGCTCGTATGGCCGGGTTGAACGAAACGGAGCGGCACCGGTTCATCCGGACGTTCTTCAAACTCCGCGATTTAAGTTTTGCCGAGCTCGCTCGCGAGCACGCCGTCGCAGCTTCGACAGTGTCGTCGATCGCCGCGGGCCGCGGCCGCTCCGAGAGGCTGGAATGCGCGATCGCAAGCGCGATCGGCCTGAGTCACGCCGAGCTTTGGCCCGAGCGCCAGAGCAACAAATTATCCGAAAGGAGAGCAAGATGACCTAGCCGAACGCATCGAGCGAGGAGGTCGGACGACTGCGCCCTGGTGTGGCGCGAGTCGCCCGAGAGTGTCGTCCTGAGCAGCCGACCTCTCCTAATTCCCACGAAACCGCCGTCCTCGTCAAGTTCGCATGCATGCGGACGCGGGATCGTGCGCCTCCTCGGCAGCCCTCGAGAATCTCGTACCCGGTACGGCGATCCGCCCGCCGTCGGTCGTTGAACGCGACGCGCTACGAACGCGACCGCGGGAGGCGGCCTTCGGCCACGGGGCACAACCTGCACGGGTCCACCATCGACCCGCGGATCCATTGATCCGCACTGAGGAGCGTCGGCGTACGCCGGCGATGAGAAGTCTTATGTCCGAATACCCTACAAAGCGCCCTGCTGGGCGCGCAACATCGGCCGACCGGACCAGCAAGGAGATGCGGCGCGTACGGCGGCCAGACCGGTCCCGCAGCTCTACCCGAGAGACCGGCGTCTTCCGCTCGGTCCGAGACGGCTCCGAGCACTTCTACGTCGGCCGGAACGAGCGTGACTGCCTGAGTGTCATGGATGTCGACCATTCGGTACGGTCGTTCGCCGTCCGCACAGATACGTTCGAACTGCCGCACGGCGGGCGCTACACCCCGGACTTCCGCGTCCGATGCGCGCCGGGCGTGCTCGCCTACTGGGGCGTCAAAGCCGGGCGCATGTGCGCCAGCGATCCCATGTCGAGCGATCTCGTAACGGAGATCCGCACGGCTGCCCGATCATACGGCGCCTCGTTCATGGTCGTGCCGGATAGCTACTTTCGCGATCCCGTCCGCCTGGCCAACGCGGAGCTGCTCCGCCACGCCGCGCGCCGCAAGCTTCCGGTCGGGCGAGAGCGGGCGTTGGCGATGCTCCGGGATCAGGGTGGTGCGATGCTCCTCGTCGACCTCGTGCGCGCTCTGGGCATGGGTCATGCCGGTCGGTTCGCCGTCCTGGGCCTGGCCGCGCTCGGCCTCCTGCAGGTCGACCTTTCCGAGCCGTTGGGGCCGGTGGCGACGGTGCGCATGTCGGGAGGCGGGGCATGAAGAAGCTGGGCGGGTCGCTAAAGTTCGCGAAGCACGAGATGCTGGTCGTCCGCGACGTGAAAGGGACGGCGCAGCTGTGGACGGTCGCGGGCGACCACCGCGAGGGGTGGCTTCTGGAGCCCCTCGATGGCACCGGTGAGCGGCGCTTGTTCACGCATGACGACCTGTTCGGAATCTACGTGACCGGGCGATTGAAGGTGCTCAACCGAACGGCCCGAGAACTGGACGCGGAGGAGCAACTACGCGTCCGTCGCGCGTGGGACGGGGCGCCCGCGTTCGCGCGCGCCGTCGCGGAACGGCGCTACGTCATTCTCCGGGCATGTCGCGAGCAGCGAGCGAACTTCCGGAGCATGGAGGAGTGCTTCTCGACCGTGCCGGCCCAGATCGTGGATAGGTACGGCCAGCGGTGGGACGAGGAGGACCGTAAGCTCCGGGCCGCCAGCCGAGCGCTGGACGAACCGGTTCCGGACGTGCTCGCCGCGGAGCCGGACGAGCTCGCTCCGCGCTCGGTCCCGAAGGCACGCACGCTATGGAACTGGCATCGGCTCTGCGGCGGGCCCGATACGGACGTGCGCGGGCTTCTTCCACGCTGGCACCTTCGTGGAGACAGCCGCCCGCTGCACGCTGCCGATCTCGTGGCGCTCATGAACGAGGTGATCCGCGAGCACATGCTAAAGCCGCCGCCTAAAACGGCGAAAATGGTATACAAGATCTTCAACGGGAAAGCGCGCAAGCTGCTGGGCCTGCCCGAGGAGGACAGTCAGGTCCGGACCGACCTGGGCACCTCGGGCGTCCTGACCGTCGAGATCGTGCCGCACGTATCCGCCGGCGACCGCGTTTCGATCACCGGCGGCGGTATGAGGGGTGGCACGGCAATCTCCCGTCCCGCCACTTCGCCCAAGTTCCACCTTAATTCGTACCCGAGCTACACGACCTTCTGGCGGCGGATCCGCACCACGGTCCGGGCTGACGAGTTCGTGCGCGGGCAGAGCGGCGCCAGGGCGGCGAGGCTAGCCTACGGCACTTTCGACGAGACGACACCGCCGCCGTTCTACCTAAATCAGGCCGAGAGCGACCATAGCTTCATCAACATGTTCGTTAACGACGACGCCAGCGGACGTCTGCTCGGGCGTCCCTGGCTCACCGCCATCCGCGATCGCAAGACCAAGGTGATCCTCGGCCTCCACGTGTCCTTCCTGCCGCCGAGCTGGATGACTCTGTCGAGGGCGATCGCCCACGCGATCTGGCCGAAGGATCTGAGCGGCCACCCTGGGCTGAAGCACGACTGGTTCTGCCATGGTGTGTTCGACTGGCTGGTGACCGACCGGGGCACGGAGTTCCTCGGCGACGGCCTGCGGTCCACGGGTCGCCTGCTCGGCTTCGAGATCGGCAATCTTCAGGGTTTCGCGCCCTGGCTGAAAGGTGGGCTCGAGCGCTGGTTCCGTACCTTGAAGGGGCAGGTGTTCGCCTATCGTCAGGGCACGTCGGCTTGGCGCGCCCTGAAACATTATGACGGGCGCGAGCGGGCCGACATGACGTTCTCTGAGCTGAAACGCGAGCTGATCCGCTGGGTCACCGACGACTACCATCACCAATTTCACGAAAGTTTGGGAATGACGCCTGCCGAGCGGTGGGCGATGGAGGAGGCGAGCCATGGGCCGCCTCGTCCCGTTGAGGACTTCCACGACCTGCGCCGGCTGTTCTGCAAGCCCGTGCGCTGCACCATCCAGTCCTACGGCATCGAGCATGACGGCCTGATCTACCGTTGCCCGGAGCTCGACCGGCTAAGAGGCCGCTTCGGTGACGGCCGCGAATGGCGGGTCATGGTGGATCCGTTCGACCTTCGATCGGTGTACCTGTTCGACCCCGGGGCGGAGCCTTGCGAGGACATCTGGCTGGAAGTCCCGTGCACCAGGCCCGAGCTGGCGGTGAACGTCACCCAGCACCAGCACGACCTCCACAAGCTGCTCGCCAAGCTGACGGCGCCGGGCGAGCCGATCACGGAGGCCATGCTCATGAGGGCGGCGGAGCGTGCCGAGAAGTGGCTTATGACGCAAGCTGCGGGCCGCCCACGTACTGGCACGGCGGCCCGCCTCGCGCGCTACCGCGACGACGGCTCGTTCCTGACCCCGGTTCGACTGTCGGTACCGACGCCCCTGGTGTTCGCGCCGACGGTCGACTGGGGACAGGCGCGATTTGACGCGGCGACGGGCGCGAGCCTGACCCTCGTCGACGACCGCCGACGGGGATCGGCAGAGCCGGCCGGCGCACCCGGGTCTTTCCCGAACGAGGCGGACATGCCGGTTCGGGCAGAAGACGCCGATTGCGAGGCGCTGATTCTCGAAACCATGAAGGAGATGCGGCGATGAGCATACGACCGACGACGATGGCCGAGCGGCAAGCAGCGCTCCAGGCCGTATTCCTGCACCATCCGCGGTTTAAATGGGCGCTGAAGAAGCTTAACAGCATCGGGAGCCGTGTCACCCACGAAGGTGACGTCCTGCCGGGCGTCGCGCGGGTGGTGGTCGGTGAGGCGGGTGCCGGCAAAACCAGGCTTCTGGAGACAGTGCTTCAGGAAAAATGGGCCAAAGCCGATCTCGAAGGAGATTCCGGCGACCGACGCCCGGCGTTGTACGTCGAGGTGCCGCCGAAGGTGCAGCCCCGCGGTCTTGTGATGGCCGTGCTGCGCGCATTGGGCGAGCCGGCCTTTAAGAGTTGGACCACCGAGGACGGGGTCGAGCAACTCGCGCACATCTTCCAAGGGGTGGGCGTCCGCGTCCTGCTCTTGGACGAGGCCCACTGGCTGATGAAGTCGAAAAGCTTCTCCGTCCGGGACGAGAACGCCGAGATCGTCAAATCGCTCATGAACCGGATCGGACTTCACATCGTGATTGCGGGAACGGCCGAGGTGGACGAGTTCCACAGGCATTTCCACGGCCAGATGCGTCGGCGGTTGCTCACGAAGGTGTATCTGCAACCCTATAACTGGAGCAGGCGCGGCGAGCGGCTGCAGTTCCGATCGATCCTGCGCTGCTACGAAGAGGCCATCGGCTACGCCGTCCCGTCCCATATTTGGGAACGCGACTTGGCGAGTCGCATCTACCTCGTCTCTCGGGGCGAGCTCGGCGTAGTCGTCCAGTACCTCACCTGTGCAATTGAACTGATCGAAGAAGGGCAGGGAGCTTCCATTTCGCCCGAGATCCTCGCCGAGGTCCATCGCGGCCTATCGGCGGACCGCGCCCTTCAAGTGGGTGGTCTGGACGACGACGATGATGGTGCGTCCGAGGACCGCGACAACCCCTTCACCTGCGGCGCGGCCACTTTGCGCCGGCTTTGGGACGAGCGGTTCCGGAGCTCGGTAGATATTTCCCGGCAGACCCGGCTCGGACCGGGCGGGAAGAGGTCCGGATGAGCGGGTCACAGGCGCCAAGGTGCGCGCTTCGTGTCCCGCTGGCCGAGCATGAGTCGGCGCGTGGCCTGCTCCTGCGCATAGCATCGCGCTTCGGCCTCCAGACGTCGCCCACACGCGCGCGCTGCTCCGTCGAGAAGCTGGCGGAGGCGGTCGGGGTGGATCCGGCGGCGCTGGCCGACGGCACCGCTACCTTCTCGAGAGATGACCAACGCGCAATGCTGCGAGGCCACGCGATTTTACTTTTGGACTACGAAGTCGCCGCGAGACGGTGGTGCCCGCTCTGTTTTCGGGACGACCGGGAACGGGGTGATCTCGCTCCTTATCACCGTTTCTGGTGGGACTTGCGGTTCGTGGGCGCGTGCCCGAACCATCGCGTGCTCATGCGCGACGAATGCCATCGTTGCGAACGTCGGATTAGCTGGACCCATCCTTCCGTCTGGCGCTGCGCTTGCGGCGCGGATCTGTCCCGTGCGCCGGTCACGGCCGTGTCGAATGCGGCAATGGGCATGACGCGGCTGGTCATTGCTAGGCTGATGCAGTCGGGTGACGATGATCCGAACGCGCGAGGTCTGCCGCTCGACCGGCTTCCCATGTTCGCGCGCCGGTTCGGGGCCGCGCTCAACTGCGGATGGGCCTGGTCGCGACCAGTCCGTGCCGGGGTTCAGCGCGAGGAGGACATGAGCGCGGCCATTGCGGCCCTGGCCGCACCGGAGCTTTGGTTTTCGGAAGCGCTCGACCGCATCGCGGTCGGGCGCGAGAACCGGGCGCAAGGCGTACACGGGGCATATGGCTGGCTGTACAGGGGCTGGCTCGCCAATCCGGAGGAGGAGTGCCTGCAGGGGCGACTGATCGCGACCATGCGTGAGCATGGCGTCCGGCATGACATCATTGCCGACTGCGAAGAAATGCTCGGTGGCAAGGGAGGTATGTCGATAACGCAGCTCGCCAAGCGGCATCGCACTTCGCATGAGCGTATCGTCAGCATCCTGAACGCGGAGAACCTGGTCCTACCTTCGATGAGGAGAGGGTCGCGGCGTGCGCTCTCGCCCGAGCAGGTTGCGGTTGTGAGCAAGCGGCTCACGGGGCGATTGAACGGCGTAGAAGCGGCCTTGATTCTCGGCACGACCACGGGGACTCTCGATATTCTGCAGCGGAACGGAGTTCTAAGTCGTGGCGCGGATGGGAAATTCGATGTCACGAAAGTCCGGCGGCTCCCCAAGCGTCTTGCCCGCGACGATGGGGCCGGACAGGAACTGGCGGTGCTGTCCGCTAGGTGGAGAGGCCGCACGTACAGCACCGGCGAGATATGCGCCAAGATCCTCTCCGGGCAGGTGAGGGCAGCCGCATTGGTACCACGGCCGAGTCGGCTGTCCCATGTGGGCTTATACGTCGATGATCTTCATCTCTGTCGCCGACCACGGGTCGGGTGGCCGGACCTGGCGAGACAACTCGGGCTGCACTATCAATCAGCGCGAGACCTGGTTGCCTTGGGCGTCCTCCCCGCAAAACCGGTCGAGTCCGGATTCGCTGCGCGGATCGAGGCGTTCAAACGGCTATACGTATCTGCCACAGAACTGGCTCGGCGATCCGGCCTGAAGTCCGTCAGGCTGCTGCTGCAAACGGAGGGCGTGCCGATCGCCTACGGACGACCAGTCTGCCGCCAGATCATCTACCGGTGTGATGACGTCGCCCGCTCGTCGCTCGCGAGGTTTGCCAGGGAGGACAGGCCAAGCACTCAACCCTGAAATCGGACTGCCCGTCCTGTCGCCAACCGTGCAAGCGAATGCAAAGCCAGGTTGAAAATTGGCACGAGACTCAGTTAGCTACTACTGCAACCCTGTTTGAAAGGCATCAGGGGCCGCGGCGCCGGCTCCCCGCGTCAGCGCATGTGGAAGCCGGCGGTGCCGCTTTCGCCGTCGTCGGTCCGCTCGCGTCCGGCGAGGACGTTCTCCAGCTCGGCGAGGCTGTGGGGGACGTCGAGGTGCTGCGCGCCGAGGAACAGGCGGCTGCCGTCGCCCTCGGGGACGGCGTGGGTCAGCTTGTCGATGTCGACCAGCGCTCGGCCGGAGGGCAGGATATCGATCTGGACGAAGCGCATGGGCAGTCTCCGGTGCGGCGCGGGTGGGCGGCATCCTTACCGCCCGGCGTGGGCAGCCGCCAGCGGTGCGCGTCAGCGGTCGGCGCCGTCGCTCACGGGGGCGGGTCGGACCCAGGGCAGGAGAAGCGCTCCAATGCCGAGCACCGCCACGCCGACCAGCGCGCCACGACCGGCATAAGCCAGGCTGGACCAGAGCAGCCAGGCGTTGGTCGCGCAGAACAGGATCGGGAATAGCGGATAGAAAGGCACGCGGAACGGGCGGGGGATGTCCGGCTCGCGCGCGCGCAGGACGAACAGCGCGACGCCGACCAGGAGGAAGAACAGCCAGAAGACGGGCGCGGTATATTCGACCGCGAGCCTGAAGCCGTCGCGCGCGACCGCGCCCGCCGCGACCAGCAGCAGCGCGGCCGCTCCCTGGGCGAGCAGCGCATTGCCGGGGGTCGCGCGCCGCGCGTCCCAGACGCCGAGCCA
>VYKR01000049.1_pt1 | contig 27881 bp, 24 predicted proteins | sample 5109561 | NCBI WGS metagenome assembly VYKR01 (sample SAMN12291799, study PRJNA351875) | freshwater metagenome | isolation source: freshwater lake | place: USA: Michigan, Ford Lake | collected 2015-08-15
CGCCGCGCTCGCCTCCGGCCGCGCACGCGCCGCGCTCGTGCTCCTCGCGCTGCTGCTCGCCGCCTGCCTGCTCGCGCTACGCTCGCCCGCCCCGCCCCCGGTCACCGGCGACTCGGCGAACCGCGCCGAGGATCAGGCGGACGTCGTGCTCTATCAGACGATCGTCGATCAGCTGCGCGGCGGCGGCGAGTATTACGCCGTGACCGCGCAGGCGCTCCGGTCGGGCAACTACCCGCTGCGCCCTTTCGTGACCTTCCGCCTACCTACCCTGGCGACGGTCCAGGCGCGGCTGCCGGATACCGGATCGGTCGTGCTCCTGTACTTGCTCGCCGCCGCCGTCGCGCTCGCCTGGTGGAAGCGGCTGGTTCCGGCCTTCGGACGCGCGCCGCCGCGCGTGGTCGCGCTGCTGCTGCTCGGCGGCGGCATGCTCGTCTTCGTCCAGGCCGAGCTGCTGTGGTTCCACGAGATCTGGGCCGGGCTGCTGATCGCGCTCTCCCTCGCGCTCCGGCGACCGGGCCGGTGGGTGGAGGCGGTCGCGTTCGGGTTGGCCGCTACCCTGGTGCGCGAGACGGCCGCGCTGTACGTCGGTGTCATGGCTGCGGCGGCGTGGATGGAGGGCGAACGGCGCGAGGCGCTGGGCTGGGCTCTGGCGGCGGCGGTGCTCGCGGTGGTCGTCGCGGCGCACGCTTATGCAGTGGCGCAGGTCGTTCGACCGCTCGACCCCGCATCGCCGGGCTGGGCGGGGATGCTCGGCTTCGGTTTCTTTGTGCGCACCATGACGCTTTCCACCGCGCTCAGCCTGCCGCCGCTTTGGCTGGGTGCGCCGCTCGTCGGATTGGCGCTGTTCGGCTGGGCCGCCTGGGTGGAGCCGCTCGCGACCCGAGCGCTCGCGACCTTCGCCGCCTATGCCGTCCTGCTCGGCATCGCCGGTCGCGTCGACACCTTTTACTGGGGACTCCTCGTCGCGGGGCCGCTGCTGATCGGCCTGACGTTCGTGCCCGACGCCCTTCGCGATCTCCTGAGCGCCGCCGGCGCCAAGCGCCGGCGCCGGATCACCGTTACGCGGGTGGTCAGGTGAAGCGCGTCCTCCTGATCGTCGGCGGCGGCATCGCGGCGTACAAGTCGTGCGAGCTCGTCCGGCTGCTCCGCAAGCGTGGCCACGCGGTGCGCTGTGTCCTGACGGAGGGCGCCAGCCACTTCGTTACCCCCATGACGCTCGCCGCGCTCAGCGAGGACCGGGTCTACACCTCGCTCTGGGACCTCAAGGACGAGCACGAGATGGGCCATATCCAGCTCAGCCGTGAGGCCGATCTGGTCGTCGTCGCCCCCGCCACCGCAGACCTGCTCGCCCGCATGGCGGGGGGTCAGGCAGGCGACCTGGCGACCACCGTCCTGCTCGCGACCGACAAGCCCGTCCTCGCCGCTCCCGCGATGAACGTGCGGATGTGGTTGCACCCCGCCACCCGGCGCAACGTCGAAAGCCTGCGCACCGACGGCGTGCGCGTCATGGAACCCGACGAGGGCGCGATGGCCTGCGGCGAATGGGGACCGGGCCGCCTGCCAGAGCCGCCCGCGATCGCCGATGCGATCGAGGCGATGCTGAACCCGACTGGGCGTCCGCTCGCCGGCCGTCACGCGCTGGTTACCGCCGGTCCGACGCACGAGCCGATCGATCCCGTTCGCTATCTCGCGAACCGCTCGTCCGGGCGCCAGGGTTTCGCGATAGCAGGCGCGCTGGCCGCGCTCGGCGCGCGGGTCACGCTTGTCGCGGGCCCCGTCGCGCTCGCCACCCCCGCCGGGGTCGACCGGGTCGACGTCGAAACCGCGCGCGAGATGGCGGTGGCCGCCCAGGCCGCGATGCCCGCCGATATCGCGGTCATGGTCGCCGCCGTTGCCGACTGGCGGGTCGAGGAACGTGCGCAAAAGACCAAAAAGGGCGAAACCGCCCCGGACCTCCGGCTGATCGAGAATCCCGACATCCTCGCCTCCATCGCCCAGTCGCCGACGCGGCCGCGGCTCGTGATCGGGTTCGCGGCCGAGACCGAGCGCGTCGTCGAGCACGCGGTGGCCAAGCGCGTGCGCAAGGGCGCCGACTGGATCGTGGCCAACGACGTGTCCGGGGACGTCATGGGCGGCGAGGCTAACGCGATTCACCTCGTGACCGACACCGGGGTCGAGGACTGGCCGCGGCTTCCCAAGCAGGCGGTCGCGGCCCGCCTCGCCGATCGCATCGCGGCGGCGCTGGGCGACTGAACCGGCCGGGGTCGCGCCGGGCGACTCGACGCGCTATGATACTGTCGTGATCCGGATAGCGCTCCTTCGCCTGCCGCACGGGCAGGACCTGCCGACGCCCGCTTACGCGACCGACGGCGCAGCGGGGATGGACGTGGTCGCGGCCGAGGACATGATGCTCGATCCCGGCGCACGCGCCGCGGTCGCGACCGGCTTTGCGATCGCCATTCCCGACGGCTACGAGGTCCAGGTCCGCCCGCGTTCGGGCCTCGCACTGAAGCACGGCGTGACCTGTCTCAATACGCCCGGCACCATCGACAGCGACTACCGCGGTGAAGTGAAGGTGATCCTCGCCAATCTCGGAACGGAGCCGTTCCAGGTCCGGCGCGGCGAGCGCATCGCCCAGCTCGTCCCGGCCCCGGTCCTGCGTGCGGCGATCGACGAGGTGGCGACGCTCGACGAAACGGTGCGCGGGTCGGGCGGCTTCGGATCGACGGGCCGATGATCGCGCTCGCGCTTCTGCTGCAGGGGACGGCTCCCCCGCTGCTGCCGCCGGCCGACTGGAGCACCCTGCCCGAGCTGCCGATACCACGCGCGCGCGTCGGCTTCGACCTGTCGAGCTATGCCCGGCGCGAGGTCGCGGCGGGACGTTGCAAGGCGGCGGCCGTCGCCGGCGGGTCGCGCATCGTTGCCCCGGTCGCGGTCCTGGTCGACGCAAACGGCGCCGTGCAGCGCATCGTACCGCAGGCGATCGGCTGCCCGACCGTCGAGCAGTTCACCGCCGGTTACGCGTCGACCCTCGCACGCCGCGCCGCGATGGCGGTAGGCGGCCTCAGGCCCGGCTGGTACCGGCACACCGCGACCTATCGTTGGACCGGGTGAAGCTGACCGGGGACGAGCTTGCCCGCTACGCCCGACATATCGTTCTCCGCGAGTTCGGCGGCGTCGCGCAGAGCAAGCTGAGCGCGGCGACGATCGCGCTGGTGGGCGCGGGCGGGATCGGCTCGCCCGCCATCCAATATCTCGCGGGCGCGGGCGCCGGACGGCTGATCCTGATCGACGACGACCGGGTGGACGCGTCCAATCTTCACCGCCAGACGATCTTCACGACCGGCGATACCGGCGAGCTCAAGGTGGAGGCGGCACGCGCGGCGGTGGCGCGGCTCAATCCCCATGTCGCGGTCGAGTGCCGGCCATCCCGGATCGGCGCCGCTGACGCGGCGACGCTCCTAGCAGGAGCCGATGCCGTGATCGACGGTTCGGACAATTTCGACACCCGCCTCGCGGTCGCGGACGCCGCGCTCGCGATGCGCATCCCCCTCGTCTCCGCGTCGGTGGCGCAGTTCGAGGGCCAGCTCGCCACCTATCGCGGCTGGGAGCCCGCCCTGCCCTGCTATCGCTGCTTCGTCGGCGACGCGCCCGAGCGCCCCGGCGGCTCCTGCGCGGAGGACGGCGTGCTCGGCCCCGCCGCCGGGGTGCTCGGCAGCCTCGCCGCGCTGGAGGCGATCCGCGCCGTCGCCCCGTTCGGCGAGGACCCGGCCGGCAAGCTTCTCGTCGTCGACCTGCTCGCGCTCCGCTTCCGCACGATCGTCATGCCCAAGGACCCGGGCTGCCCGGCATGTTGGGTCACCTCAGCCTAGCAGCGTCCGCGCGAAATCGCGCACCGCCGGGCCGATATCCGCCCGCGCCAGCGCCAGCGCCAGGTTCGCCTGGATGTAACCCGCCTTGTCGCCGCAATCGTAACGCTGCCCATCGAACGTATAGCCGTGGAACGGCTGCCGCCCGATCAGCTGCGCCATCGCGTCGGTCAGCTGGATTTCGCCGCCCGCGCCCGTCACCGGATTGTCGAGCACTTTCATCACCTCGGGCTGGAGGATGTAACGGCCCGGAATCATCAGGTTCGACGGGGCAGTGCCCTTGGCCGGCTTCTCGACCAGCGCCGTCACCTCGGTCAGCCGCCCGTTGGTCCGCCCGGGCGAGATAACGCCGTATTTGTCCGTCTCCTCGTCGGGCACTTCCAGCGCGCCGACGATGTTGCCGCCGACCGAGGCATAGGCCTCGACCATCTGCGCCATGAAATTGGGCGCGCCCACCATCAGCTCGTCGGGAAGCAGCACCGCGAACGGCTCGTCGCCGACGATCTCGCGCGCGCACCAGACCGCATGGCCCAGCCCCAGCGGCTCCTGCTGGCGGACATAGACGGGCGACCCCGGCTTTTGCCGGATGCCCTCGATCGCGGCCATCGACTTGCCGCGCGCGCGCATCGTCGCCTCCAACTCGTAGGAGATGTCGAAATGGTCCTCCAGCGCCGACTTGCCGCGCCCCGTCACGAAGATGATCTGCTCGATCCCCGCCGCCAATGCTTCCTCGACCGCGTATTGGATCAGCGGCTTGTCGACGACGGTCAGCATCTCCTTGGGCATCGCCTTGGTGGCGGGCAGGAAACGGGTGCCGAGACCGGCGACGGGAAAGACGGCCTTGCGGACGGGCTTGTGGTTCATGGATCCTCCTGTTGGCGTCATCGCTTATCGGCGGCCGGACGGCGCCGCAATTGACGTGCCTTTAAGAGGCAAGCTTTAAGTCCACCTTCATGCCCAGACCCAAAATACTCGTCGTGTTCGGCACCCGGCCCGAGGCGATCAAGCTGTTTCCCGTCATCCGCGCGCTCGCCGATACGCAGGCAGTGGAGATCCGCACCTGCGTCACCGCGCAGCATCGCGGACTGCTCGACCAGGTGCTCGCCATCGCCGATCTCCGGCCCGACCGCGACCTCGACCTGATGGAGCCCGGGCAGACGCTCGACCGGCTCACCGCGCGGCTGCTCGTCGGGCTGGGTGAAGTGATGGATGCCGAGCGCCCCGACCGTGTGATCGTCCAGGGCGACACCGCCACCGCGATGGCGGGCGCGCTCGCCGCCTACTACCGCCGCATCCCCGTCTCCCATGTCGAGGCGGGCCTGCGCTCGGGCGACATCTACCATCCCTGGCCCGAGGAGGTGAACCGCCGCATCGTCGCGCCGATCGCCGACCAGCATTTCGCCCCGACCGACACCGCCGCCGACGCGCTCCGCCGCGAGAATATAGACCCGGCGACCATCCACGTCACCGGCAATACCGTCATCGACGCGCTTCTCTGGACCAAGGGACGGATCGCCGCCGACCCGAGCCTAGCGGCCGGGCTCGACCCGATCGCGGAGCGTTTCGCCGGCAAGCGGATCGTGCTGGTCACCACCCATCGTCGCGAGAACTTCGGCGGCGGCATGGCGGCGATCGCCCGCGCGGTGGCGCGGATCGCCGACCGGCCCGACGTGGCGGTGCTCTTCCCCGTCCACCCCAATCCCAACGTCGTCTCGGTCATGGACGCGGTGCTCGGCACCCGCGTCGACGTCGCCCGCATCGACCCGCTCGACTATCCGCATTTCGTCCGCGCGCTGGGCATGTGCCACCTCGCTCTGTCCGATTCAGGCGGTGTGCAGGAGGAGGCCCCCGCGCTCGGCAAGCCCGTGCTCGTGATGCGCGAGACGACCGAACGTCCCGAAGGCGTCGTCGCCGGCACTGCCCGCCTCGTCGGGTCGGACGAGGACCGCATCGTTTCCGAAGTCTTCACGCTTCTCGACGACAAGGCCGCCTACGATCGCATGGCGCGCGCCCACAACCCATTCGGCGACGGTCACGCGGCAGGCAGGATAGCGAAGGTGGTGGCGCATGACGGATAGCGAACTGGACGTCGTCGTCCTCGGGCTCGGCTATATCGGGCTACCCACCGCGGCAGTCATCGCGCGCACCGGCGCGCGCGTGCTCGGCGTCGACGTTACCCAGAGCGTCGTCGACACGGTGAACTCCGGCCGCATCCATATCGAGGAGGTCGATCTCGACGGCCTGGTCTCGGGCGTCGTCGCGCGCGGCGCGCTCCGCGCCTCCACCGAGATCGCCCCCGCCGACGTGTTCGTGATCGCGGTGCCGACCCCGTTTGCGGACGACCACGCTCCCGACATCTCCTACGTGCTCCAGGCCGCCCGCACGATCGCGACCGTGCTCAAGGTCGGCGACACGGTGATCCTCGAATCGACCTCGCCCGTCGGCACGACCGAGCAGGTCCGCGATCTCCTGGCGAAGCTGCGCCCAGACCTGCGCGTCCCCGGCCGGACCGGCGAACAGGCGGACGTGGCCATCGCTTATTGCCCCGAACGCGTGCTGCCCGGGCGCATCCTCCACGAACTCATCGCCAACGACCGCGTGATCGGCGGGGTGACGCCCCGCTGCGCGCGCAAGGCGCTCGGCTTTTACCGCCGCTTCGTGCGCGGGGCTTGCGTCACCACCAGCGCGCGCGCCGCCGAGATGACCAAGCTGACGGAGAACGCCTTTCGCGACGTCAACATCGCCTTTGCCAACGAACTCAGCCTCGTCGCCGACACGATGGGCGTGGATGTGTGGGAGGTGATCCGCCTCGCCAACCGCCATCCGCGCGTCGACATCCTCCAGCCTGGCCCCGGCGTCGGCGGGCACTGCATCGCGGTCGATCCCTGGTTCCTCGTCCATGCCGACCCGGCGAACACGCCGCTGATCCGCACCGCCCGCCTCGTCAACGACGCCAAGACCGACCACGTCGTCGCCCAGGCGGCCGCGCTGATCGAGGCGCGACCGGGCGCGCCGGTCGCCTGCCTGGGTCTCGCCTTCAAGGCCAATATCGACGATTTCCGCGAAAGCCCGGCGCTGCGCGTCGCCGTCGCGCTCGCCCGGCGCTTCGGCGAGCGCGTCCGCGTCGTGGAGCCTTATGCGCGGACGCTCCCGCCCGCCTTTGACGGAACGGGCGCGACGCTGATCGATGTCGACACCGCGATCGAGACCTGCCCGGTCATGATCGTGCTCGTCGACCACGACATGTTCCGGTCGATCCCGCTGGAGGAGCGCCAGGCCAAGCAGGTGCTCGACACGCGCGGCATCTGGCCCGACCAGCCGCGCGGGACCGCGACGGACCGGCTCCGGCTGGCGAGCTAGCTCAGCGGCTCGTCCCGGGTCGCGAGCAGCGCCGGTCGGGTCGGCCGCGGACGCCCCGCGATCGACCTGGCGACCAGCTCGAGCGCCTCGGCCCGCGAACGCGACGACGGATGCGTGCGCGCGCGGAACGGTCCCGAATCGATCTCGCCGCCCCGCTCGCGCCAGAAGCGCGCCGCGCTCGCCGGGTCGTAACCCGCGTTGGCGAGGAGGTGCACGCCCAGTTCATCCGCTTCGCGCTCGGTCCGGCGGTGGATCCGCCCGTTGCGGCCCAGCTCGCGCAGCAAGCCCCGGTCGACCTTGGCGGCTGTCAGCCGGTCCGGATGGCGCAGGATGACGTGGGCGAGCTCATGCGCGACGATCACCGCGATCTCCTCGTCCGCGTAGCGCTCGAAGAAGCGCTCGCCGAGATGGACGACCCGACCGTCCGATCCGGCGAAGCTCCCTCTCCCGAGCAGCAGCTCGAACCGCGCGCGGCAGGCCGCGACCGGCATCACCGCGACCGAGCGTGTCGCGCCTCGTCGCTGCAAGGTAAGCGTCACCGGCGCGGACGGGGCGCCGCGCTCGAGCAGGTCCAGCGTCCGGTCGCGATCGACCGTCCCCTCCCCGGTCGCGGTCACGCGCGCCCCGTCGATCGCGACCAGCCCATCGTCGTGACGTACGCCCGCGCGATCGGCGGGAGCGGCCGCCACCACCGTTTCGACCGCGACCGGCGTCTGGAACGCAAACGCTCGCCGCGCCACCTCGCGCTCGGCCGCGCCGTATTGCGCGAGCGCGTGGACGACGAGCCCGGTCGCGGGTTGTTTCCGGTCGCATAGCGCGACGTTCGCGACGGCCAGCCTGTGCCCGATCGTCGCCAGGCGACCGTCCGCGGCACGCAGCGCCTCGTGAAAGCCGGGAGCGGCGGTCTGGGCCGCGGCGGGCGACGCGACGAGCAGGAGCGGAAGAAGAAAACGCATGGCGACGATGCCCTACCCGATCGGAGGCGGCCGGCACAGCCATCCGCCCGTTGCCGCGCCCGCCGCGCCACCCTATCTCCCGCGCCTTCAAAGGGTGGACATGCTCGCTAGGTTATTGAGATCACGTGCGCTCGCCGAGTCGCGGCGCGATGCGCTGCCGGACGGCACGCGCGTTTACGCGGTCGGCGACATCCATGGTCGCCTCGACCTGCTCGACGACCTGCTCGCTCGCATCGATGCCGACGACGCCAGCCGTCCGCGCGCCGAGACCACGCTCATCTTCCTGGGCGACCTGGTCGACCGCGGCCCCGATTCGGCCGGCGTCGTCGAGCGCCTCCGGTCGCTAGCCGAAACGGGCCGGCGCGTTCGTTTCCTCATGGGCAATCACGAGGAAATCCTGCTCGGGACGCTGGCGGGCGACATCAAGGCGGCCAAGCTCCTCTGCCGCGTCGGCGGGCGGGAGACGGCGCTGAGCTACGGCATTGCCGACGATCACTACGAACGGCTCGACTTCAAGGAATTGGTGGATGCGTTGGTCAGCGCGATCCCCGGGTCTCACCGTCGGTTTCTCGAGTCCTTCGAGGATACGATCTCGGCGGGCGATTACCTGTTCGTGCATGCGGGCGTACGCCCGGATCGCTCGCTCGACGATCAGCGGTCGAGCGACCTGCGCTGGATCCGCGACACCTTTCTCGACCATCGCGGACGGTTGGAGAAGCGGGTCGTGCACGGCCACACCATCGCGCCGGAGGTCGAGTTCCGCCCCCACCGGATCGGCATCGACACGGGCGCTTATGCGACCGGCAGGCTGACCGCCTTGGGGCTGGAGGGCGTGGAGCAGTGGGTTTTACAGACCGGCTGACCTCGAGCCTGATCGCTTGGCCCGACCAGCGCATCATCCGCTTTCAAAGCCTTGCTAGGTTCGTTATAGAGGCACGGCGGGGGGTAAATTGTTGCACCGCCGCAACAGTGCGGAACGCTTTCGTGCTGATATCGTTAGCATCTTGCCTATGGCGCGTATTCGTGTCACGGCTCTTTGCGACGAATAAAAGGGAGTTCGACATGCGTCTTGGGAAGTATCTCCTGACCGCCGCCGCCGCCACCATGGCGGTTGCTCCGGTCAGTGCCGCGGCCGTCAATCCGGCGGCCAGCCTTTCGGTCTCGCAGTCGGCTCGCGCCGGCTCGGCGACTGTTAAGGACAGCGAAGCCGTCGGTGGCGGCATCCTCATTGCCATTCTGGCGGCTGCCGCCGTGGTTATCGGCATCGTGATTGTTGCCGACAGCGATGACGACGCGGACAGCAACTAAGCTTCGGCTTAAGCGCTAAAGAGAATAGCGGCTTTCGGGCCGCTATTTTTTTGTCCGCAGGTCAGGAGCGCTCCACCTGTCATGCGCCGGAAAGCTGCCGGCCGTCTAGCCGATCGAAGTCCCCGCGGCGCTCAACTCGGCATGGCCGATTCGCTTGCCCGGCCGAGGCGCCGGCCGAGGCGAATGACGACGCTCTTCCTGTCTTATCCAATCCACATTCTGCGGAGCGGCGGTGAAGCCGTCGACAAGGGCGATGAGAAGCTCTCTTACACGATCTATGTCATAGCTGTCGATCGACATGCGCAAGCTGTCTAACAGCGGCATCAATCCGTCCATCGATAAAAACTGCTCGTTGGCCGTCATAATACGTGGGTGAGCAGTTGGCGCGGGATTATCGCCGATCAGCAGTTCCTCGTACAATTTCTCCCCAGGACGTAGACCGGTATAGACAATATCGATGTCCCCATCGGGTGTTCGATCACTGCGCACCTTCAATCCCGAAAGCTCCACCATGCGGATTGCGAGATCAACGATCCGCACTGGCTCGCCCATGTCGAGCACGAACACTTCTCCGCCGCGCGCCATCATATTGGCTTGAAGAACAAGCTGCGCCGCTTCGGGTATGGTCATGAAGTAGCGCACGACGTCGGGATGGGTGACCGTGATCGGCCCGCCTACCGCGATCTGCTGTCGGAATAGCGGTACGACCGACCCGCTGGAGCCGAGGACGTTGCCGAAACGGACCATGGAGAAGGTCGTAACGGTTTCCTTCTCGGCCAGCGCCTGCAAGACCAACTCGGCGAGCCGCTTGCTCGCGCCCATGACGTTAGTCGGACGGACCGCCTTGTCCGTGCTCACCAGGACGAACATACTGACGCCATGATCGCGCGCCAGCGAGGCGCATGTCAGCGTCCCGATCACGTTATTCCGCACGCCCTCGACCACGTTGTGCTCGACGAGCGGAACATGCTTGTATGCCGCCGCGTGAAACACAACGTCGGGTCGCCAAGTCGCGAAAATGCGGCGCATACGAACCTCGTCGCATGCCGACCCGAGAAGAGGGATCAGGGACTGAGTGCCCTCTTCGGCACCTTGGTCCAACCAACTCAGCTCGCGGTGGATCGTGTAAAGCGCATATTCGCTGACATCGACCAGCAGCAGGCGCACCGGCTTCAACAGCGCGATTTGGCGGCATAGCTCGCTGCCGATCGAGCCGCCCGCGCCGGTGACCATGACCACCTTGCCGCGGATGCTGAGTTCCGTCTTGTCGGTATCCGGTCGGACCGCCTCGCGCCCGAGCAGATCGTCGACCTCGAGAAGGCGCAGGTCGGAAGTGGTGACCTTGCCATGCGCGATATCCATCAATCCGGGTAGCGTCCGAACGGCGAGTTCTGCGGCACGGATCGCCTCTAATATCTCATTGCGTCGAGTTCGGGAGGCGGAGGGAATGGCCAGCAGCACCTCGACGACTTCATGACGCTCGGCGAGCTCGTTCATGCGGTCGGCCCCCCATACGGGTAGCCCGGCGACCCGCGCACCCTTGAGCTGGCGGTCATCGTCGATGAAGCCGACGACGCGCAGGCTGGCGCTGTCCCCGATTGCCACCGCGAGCTGGCGCCCTGCCGATCCGGCACCATAGATGAGGACGCCGCGCTTGCCCCCGACGATCCGCTGCCGGTATCGGCCACCCAACCAGTAGCGCACCATCGCCCGCGATCCGCACAACGCGATCAGCAACAGCACTGGCTGTATTATGCCGATCGTGCGCGGTACGCCCGGTATAGATTGCGACGTGAAGATTGCCGCGTAAATCAACCCGTAGATCACCACGGCTCGCACGATGTCGGTCAACGCCGCCCAGCCGACGAAGCGGAACGCGGCACGATACAGGCCGCATAGCGCAAAGATCGGCAAGGCGATCACCAGCGATCCCAGGATGGCGGGCCATTGGTCGTCTAGGCTCACGACGAACCCTCGACGCAGATAATAGGCCAGCCAGACTGCGAGCACGCACAGCCCGGCGTCGAGCGCCACAGCAATGAGCTTCTTCAATGGTCGCGGCAGCGCCACCACCGTCGAGATGGATCGTGCCAAGGTACTCATTTGAATCAACCCCTTACGGCACGACCGACATATCCGACCCGCTGCGGTCGCCACAGGCTCTGAGCATTAGCGTAAACCTTCACCGCTTTCCATGCCGATGCGCGCCGCTCCGGGATTAGTTGGTGTTGATCCGGCCGGACCGCCCCGCTAACAGCGACGCACTTTCCTTACCATCGCGATTTCGGGTTTCCGGCGCTCTTTCAGGGTGTTGTTTCGCGATCCACACGCCTTAAGAAGCGGAGCCAAAGCGGCATGTTTGATCAGAAGGTGCTCCTGATTACCGGAGGGACGGGCTCTTTCGGCGGCACCGTGCTTCAGCAGCTGAGCCACGAATCATTCGCGGAAATCCGCATTTTCAGTCGCGACGAGAAGAAGCAGGAAGATCAGCGTCTATCCTACCGGGACAAGAGGCTGCGCTACTATATCGGCGATGTTCGCGACTATCGGTCGGTCGCGAACGCGACGCGTGGGGTCGACTACATCTTCCACTCGGCGGCATTAAAGCAGGTGCCGTCCTGTGAATTCCATCCGATGGAGGCGGTCCAGACAAACATCATCGGCACGGACAACGTGCTGGAGGCGGCGATCGCGAACGGCGTATCGCGCGTCGTCTGCTTGTCGACGGACAAGGCCGTCTACCCCATCAACGCGATGGGCATCTCCAAGGCCATGATGGAAAAGGTCATGGTCGCCAAGTCGCGCGTCGCGATCGGCTCGAATACGGTCATAACCGGGACACGATATGGAAACGTGCTCGCGTCACGGGGTTCGGTGGTGCCGCTGTTCGTGAACCAGATCCGGGCGGGCAAACCCCTGACCCTTACCGATCCGGAGATGACGCGCTTCGTCATGTCACTCCCCGAAGCGGTTGATCTCGTTCTGCACGCCTTCAATCACGGTGAGAACGGCGACCTGTTCGTCCAGAAAGCGCCGGCGGCAACGATCGGAACGCTGGCGGGGGCGTTGCTCGACGTCCTGGGCAAGCAGGATCATCCGATCCGCACCATCGGGACGCGCCATGGCGAGAAGCTGTACGAAACGCTTCTGAGCCGAGAGGAGATGGCGTTGGCCGAGGACCAGGGGCTCTACTACCGCGTTCCGCCCGATAATCGCGACCTCAACTATTCCGTGTTCGTCGACAAGGGCGATAGCCACATCGCCGAGTTTGACGACTTCAACTCACATAATACCCGCCGCCTCGATCGGCAGGAGATGGCCGAAACGCTGCAGAAGCTGAACTACATGAAAAAGGTCTGCGCAGGCGGCACACCGGAGAGCGACTGATGGACCGGCCTGCAATCATAGCCGTGATCGGTGCCGATGGCTTCGTCGGCAGGAATCTGCGACTGCGTTTGACGGAGGATCCCCGCTTCAGCCCTCGTCCCCTTACGCGTGAGGACAGCGACGAGAACTGGCGATCGGTGATCGAGCAATCGGACGTGATCGTCAACCTTGCTGGCGTGAATCGCCCCGGAAACGAGGCGGAGTTCGCCGGCAATCATGAGGTCGTCGACCGGATCACGACGCTGATCGACGACTTGAAACGTAAGGTGCCGATCTTCCACCTTTCCTCGAGCCGTGCCGACGATCCCTCGCCTTATGGGCACAGCAAGAAGCTGGCCGAGGACCGCCTTCTCGCCTGGGCCTCGAAGACGGGGACGGCCGTTGCGGTGCACCGGGCGGTGAACATCTTCGGCAAATGGTGCCGGCCCGATTACAATTCCGCGGTGGCGACGTTCTGCCACAATATCGCGCATGACCTGCCGATCAGGGTGGCCGATCCGACCACGCCGCTCTCGCTGATCCATGTCGACGACCTCATCGATACCATGCTCGCGACATTGGCCACGCGGATCGAGACCGGGTTCGTCGAGGCTGGTCCCGTATATGCGACAACGGTCGGAACGGTCGCCGAGACAATCCGGGGCTTCCGCGCCGATCGCGCGGAGAACATGATCGCCGATGTCGGCAACGGCCTGATCCGCGCGCTTTACGCCACCTATATATCCTACCTGTCGCCGGCCGATTTCAGCTACCCGATTCAGAGTCACACCGATCCGCGAGGTAGCTTCGCTGAGATGCTCAAGACGCGTAACGCGGGCCAGTTCTCCTTCTTCACCGCGCATCCCGGTGTCACGCGCGGGGGCCATTACCACCATGCGAAAACCGAGAAGTTCCTGATCGTCCATGGTGAGGCGCTGTTCCGCTTCCGCCACATGCTCACCGGCGAGACGCACGAGATACGGACCTCGGGCGAAAAGCCGATCGTGGTGGAAACGGTGCCCGGTTGGACGCACGACGTGACCAACTCGGGCGACGACGTTATGGTGGCGATGTTATGGGCCAACGAACTGTTCGACCGCGCGCGTCCCGATACCGTTCCCGAGAAGGTCTGACATGCGTAAGATGAAGGTGATGACCGTCGTGGGCACGCGGCCGGAGATCATCCGACTGTCGCGCGTTATGGCGAAGCTCGACCAACATGTCGACCACGTCATCGTCCACACCGGCCAGAATTACGACTACGAGTTGAACCAGATCTTCTTCGACGATCTAGAACTGCGCCGTCCCGACCATTTCCTCGAAGCGGCCGGCGGCGGCGCGGCGGAGACGATCGGCAACGTCATCATCGCCGTCGACCGCGTCCTGGAGGCCGAACGTCCCGAGGCGCTGCTGATCCTGGGCGACACCAACAGCTGCTTGTCTTGCATACCCGCCAAGCGCCGACGCATCCCCGTGTTCCATATGGAGGCGGGCAATCGCTGCTTCGACGATCGCGTACCCGAGGAGATCAACCGGCGGATCGTCGACCACACGGCCGACATCAACCTGCCTTATTCGACGATCGCGCGCGAATATCTGCTGGCCGAAGGATTGCCGCCGGACCGGGTAATCAAGACGGGAAGCCCGATTTTCGAGATCCTGGACCACTACCGCTCGGGTATCGATGCCTCGGCGGCGCTCGATGAGCAGGGCGTGCGGCCGCGCGAGTATTTCGTCGTCAGCTGCCACCGCGAGGAGAATGTCGATTCCGATCGCCAGCTCGGTCGCCTGCACGAGGTGCTGAACGCGGTCGCGAAAGCGTATGATCGCCCCGTCCTCTTCAGCACCCACCCGCGCACGCGCAAGCGGATCGAGGCGCAAGGCCTCGAGTTCAACGCGCGCGTCCGCCTGCTCAAGCCTTTTGGATTTCTCGCCTATAATGCGCTCCAGATGCACGCGCGCGCCGTGCTGTCGGACAGCGGCACGATCAGCGAGGAGAGCTCGATCCTGAACTTCCCCGCGCTGAACATCCGCGAAGCGCACGAGCGCCCCGAGGCGATGGAGGAGGCGTCGGTGATGATGACGGGTCTGGGCGCCGAACGCGTGCTCCAAGGGCTCGCGATCCTGAGGACGCAGGAACGCGGGACCGAGCGCACGCTACGTTCCGTCGCGGATTACTCGATGCCCAACGTGTCGGACAAGGTCCTGCGCATCATCTTGAGCTACACCGATTACGTGCGACGCGTGGTGTGGAAGGATTATCTGACCTGATCCGCCGCGCCCGCGTCGACGCGGCCGGTCGCAAGCCTAGGAATGCGCGCCCGACCCGCCAGAGCCGGTGATGACCGTCGCGCGGTGGCGGGAGGTCGAGCGCGTGATCCGGTTCGCGCTCCGGAAAGTCTCCGGACCAAAAATCACGGAGCGGCGCGTTGGCGGAAGACGGTCGATAGCGGAAGCGGCGGTGCCGGCCCGGCGGATCGATGCCCGCGACCGGGATCAAAGCCGGTGTCCCGACGCGACCGATCGTTCACCAATCCGTTGGTCACGCTGCCCGACCAGAAGGACCACGCGCCGGCTCGCGAAACATCGATGCTGGACGGCCGACCTTGAACCGGTCGTGGTCTTGCAAGATCGTCCGCTCAGCCGGCGCGATCGCGATCCGGCGATTGGACCTTAGCGCAAAGTCGACCCTCATGGAGTCAACGCAGTAGCGGAGCGCGACATCGCGCGCCGCTTGGACGCGTTTCGGCGAGGCATCGGCGCCCGCGCTCCCGGAACCGCTTAAGACCAGAACGATCTCGACCGATCAACACGCGACGCGAGGCGACTTTCGACGGCCTCGGCCAGCGGGTCCGAGCGGAACCAGGCCGGAGTTGCGATTACCACCAGCGGCGCGCGCCCTTTCGCCCGCATCGTCGCTACGTCGCCGGGCGCATGCGTCCGAGCGGCCGGCGCATTGCTGGCCGCCGATCGGCCCGCCGCTTGGTCTATCTACGCGATCAGGCACCGATCACCGACGGCTCGCGAACGGGCTCGCCATTCTCCATCAGCTCGTGCGTCAGATCGAGCAGGGTAGCGACCATGTAGTCCATCCGCTCGTCGTCGATACCCGGCCACACCCCGATCCAGAAACTGTCATGCATGATCTTATCGGTATGTGTCAGCGCGCCATGCACGCGGTATGCGACATCGCGAAAGGCGGGCTGCTTGGTCAGATTGCCCGCGAACAGCATGCGGGTTCCCACGCGACGTTCCTCCAGCCGCCTGGTCAAGACGTTGCGGTCGATCCCCGTCCCGTCGCGCACGGTCAGCAGGTAGCCGAACCAGCTCGGCTCGGTTCCCGGCGTCGGCATGGGAAGGTGGTAATAGCGGTCCAATCCATGCTCGCGCAGTCTGCGGCTGAGGCCGTCGAAATTCTCGCGGCGCCGATGGATGAAATGATCAAGCTTCTTGAGCTGGCTGACGCCAAGCGCCGCCTGCATGTCGGTGACCTTCATGTTATATCCGACATGGCTGTAGGTGTATTTGTGATCATAACCTTTGGGCAGGTCGCCCAGTCGCCAACCGTACCGCTTGTTGCAGCTGTTATCCATGCCGGGTTTGCAGTAGCAATCGCGGCCCCAGTCGCGGAACGACTCCGCGGTCTTGGCGAGCAGCGGGCTGTTCATCAACACCGCCCCGCCCTCGCCCGTGGTGATGTGGTGCGCGGGGTAGAAGCTCAGGGTGGCGACGTCGCCGAACGTGCCCACGCCTTGGCCGCCCACGGTCGCACCGAACGCGTCGCAGCAATCCTCGACCAACCACAGCTTGTGCTGCTTGCACAGCGCGGCGACGCGCGATACGTCGAATGGGTTGCCGAGCGAATGCGCGATCATCACGGCGCGCGTCTTCGGCGTGATCGCCGCCTCCAGCAGGTCGACGTCGACGTTGTGCGTCTCGATGTCCACGTCCACGAATACGGGGACGCAGCCATATTGGACGATTGGCGTGACGGTCGTCGGAAACCCCGCCGCCACCGTGATCACCTCGTCGCCCGGCTTGATCCGTTTCTCGCCGAGTTTGGAGGAGGTCAGGCACGCGAAGGCGAGCAGGTTCGCCGCCGATCCCGACACGGTGAGCTTGCAGTGCTTGCGGCCGAACTTGGCGGCGAGCTCCTCCTCGAACTGATCGGCATAACGACCGGCGGTCAGCCACATGTCGAGCGAGGCGTCGACCAGATGCGCGCAGTCGTCGGCGTCCATCACCTTGCCGGAAGGCGGGATATAGGTGACGCCGGGAACAAAGGCGGACTCCGGACGCGCATCGAAATACTCGCGCGCGAGCCGGATTATCTCGGAACGCTTATCGTCTGACATGAATACCTCGTCCGTGGAAGCGACCGACGCGAACGGCGTGCCGCCCGCGGAGTTGGGGGCGACCGATCACCTTCTGATATCGATCCAGAACCGCGCTCTTAGCATCTGGCCGTACCGAATAAACCCCGCTTTCGAGGTTAGAATCCACGCAGGATCAGTTGAGCGATCCGGAGCAACGCGCGCCGATCGCGGGGCAGCTTGACGCCAAGATCCTGCTCCACGTCCGCTTTGCAGACGTCCGACCGCCAGAAACGCTGGAATTCGGCCAAGTGTCGAGCCAGGAGCGTGGGAAGGATGTACCGGTACCAGCCGGGCACATCCGTGCCGATCAGCGCGGCCTGTAGACGCGATCCCCAACGCAGGCCGGATTTGACCGTGTCGGGCTTGGCGGTCTCGTTTTCCGCGATGCGGACACGCGCGAGTGCCGAACGGTGCTGCCATAGGCCATACAACTTGCTGAACCGGGCGAAGAACCAATAATCGCTGGCGGGGAACTCTTCAGGGTAAAAGCCGCCCATGGTGAGAGCCAGTTCGCGCCGAAACAAGAAACCGGCACCGTTGCCGAGTATCGCTCCCCAGAAGAACTTACCCGCGCGGATGCGGCGCACCGTGCGGCCAAGGAAATTCCACTCCAGCAGAATCTGGCGCTCGACCCGCTTTGCCGTGCCGACAGGAACGGCGTTTTCGCGTTCATCGACGAACGCCTTGCGGCAGATAATCCCGTCCACGCCTTGTCGGCGGCGGATCGTCTGAAACATGGTGGTCAGGAATGGAGGGTCGAGCAGGTCGTCATCGTTGATGATCGTCAACCACTCGCCACGCGCGACCTCGATACACCGGTTAAAATTGCAGAACATCCCGACATTCTCCGCATTGACCAAATAGCGGAAATTGGTCGACTCGAGTTCAGGGATCGCCTGGACGACATGCCGCCAAGTCTCTGATTCGGGATCGTTGTCGACGACGACGATCTCGAACGGCTCGGTGAAATCCTGCTCGACGCAGCTGCGCAGCGTGTCCACCAACATCGCCGCGCGTCGGAACGTCGGAACCGCGATGGAGACGAGCGGCCGAGTCGCGTCGTGACCGGCATAGACCAAAGTCGATTCGATCAGCGCGTGGTCAGCGAAGGCGTCGCGAAAGGGAAAGCCCGTTCGCCGCTCCAAGTCGCCGATGCTCATCCGATCGTGATCCTCTCGTCCGCCCGGGCCTCCAACAGCTCGGCCACGTAATTCTCGATCGTGCGACCGGGCGACCAGCCCGGGACGAGGCGATCTCCCGCCTCGATCGGCATCATTACTTCGCGCGCCCGGTAGGGACGACCGCCGAACTCCGCCTTGATCGACGTGCCCGTCGCTCGCTCGACCCGAGCCGCGAGCGCGCAGACGGTCAATCGTTCACCGGAAACGAAGAACTCCTCCTCCACCGGTTCGGGCGCGGTCATCAGCCGCGCGGCGGCGGCCACGAAGGCGTCTACCACGTCATCCACATGAGTCATGTCGACCATCTGCTCGCCCGGCGACATCGACAACGCTTCGCCCGAAATCGCCGCCTCCACGAGCAGCTGTACCAGCTTGCGCCGGGTATCGCCGGCTCCATAGGTGTCGAACAGCTTGAGCGTCAGCACCGACAGGTCGCGCGCCTGGTGATAGAAGCGCAGCAGGTCCGAAGCCGCCTGCTTGGTGGCCGCATAGAGATTGACTGGATTATACGCCTCGACGCCGTAATGCTGCCAGGCGGTCCCGGTGTTGATCAGCCGGCCGCGTCCCCGCGCCGCGAGCGCTTCGGCCAGCTGCGCCGTCAGCAGGATATTGGATGTCACGAGGTCGTCGACCTGATCCGTGCGATGATCGGCGAGGTAGAGCGAAGCCAGATGGAAGACGATGTCGGGACGGGCTTGCTCGACGGCCGCGACGACTTCGCCGGTCGCTCCCGTATAGTGGTGGCCGCGCGCGTGTGGGATAGTGGCCCCGGCGGGGCCGCGTGTCAGCAGGTGCACCGTCCAGCCGTCCGCGACGAGGCGCCGCGCCAGCCTGCTGCCGATGAAACCGGTGGCCCCGGTCAGGAACGCGCGGCGGCTCACCGGGTCCGATCCTCTGACTTGAAAACAAAGGGGCTCACGAAATCGGCCAAGGGCGGATGCCGCCGGTCGCGCTCGGACACGATCGGATCGACCACCGGCCAGTCGAAGTCGATGCTGTTCCAGGCGATACCCGCGTCCTGGTCGGGCGCGTGCTCGCTTGTCACCTTGTAGAGCATCAGGCTTTCATCGTAGAATGACAAAAAACCGTGCGCGCAACCTGAAGGAATATAAAGACCCGCTCCGTTCTCCTGGTCCAATCTTACCGAGACCAGCTGTCCCTCGCTCGGCGACCCGCGACGAAGGTCCACGACCAGGTCGAGCACATCGCCCACAAGGCAATACACCAGCTTGGCATGATCGGCGGGCGGTGTCTGGAAATGCAGACCACGCACCACGTTCCGCCGCGATCGGGTGAAGAACTCCTCCCGCCAGTCGGTGCGCAGTCCCGCCGCCTCGAATTCGCCGACATGCATCGTCTTGGTGAAGCGGCCCCGGTCGTCCGCCAAGGATCGTGGGCGCACCAGGACGCAGCCCGGGATGCGGGTTTCCTCGAAGGTCAAGGCCAGCGCCTACTCGGCCGCGACTTGAAGACGCGCGCCCGATTGCCCGACGGGCTGGGCCTGGTAGGCTGCGATATCAGCCTCGCATCGCGCGCGCATGTCCGAACCGTCCAGCCAGGCGCGATGCCAAGCGGTGATCCGATCGAGCGCTTGCTCCAGCGACCAACGAGGCTGCCAGCGAAGCCGCTCGGCCGCCTTGGAGATGTCGAGCTTCAGGTAACGCGCCTCGTGCGGATGAAAGCCTTGGTCGCGCCGCCATGGTCTGGCGCCGGGCCAGCGCGCGACCAGATGATCGACGATCCACTCGACCGGTCGCGCGTCCTCGTCGCGAGGTCCGAAATTCCATCCTTCCGCGAAGGCTCGTCCGTCCCGCACCAGCGCCTCGGCCAGCGCGAGGTAGCCCGACAAAGGTTCGAGCACGTGCTGCCAGGGACGCGTCGACAGCGGGTTGCGGATGCGGACCGCCTCATCGTTTCCGAGCGCGCGCAGGATGTCGGGCACCAACCGGTCCTCCGACCAGTCGCCGCCGCCGATCACGTTCCCCGCGCGCGCCGTCGCGAGCGCCGCCGCGTCCGGCCCGGCGAAGAACGATCGACGATAGGCGGCGGAGACGAGCTCAGCGCATCCCTTGGAACTGCTGTAGGGGTCGGCCCCGCCCATGGGCTCGTCCTCGCGGTATCCCCACGCCCATTCCTTGTTCTCGTAACATTTGTCGGTCGTGACCGACACGATCGCGCGCACCGAGCCGAGCCCGCGCGCGGCTTCCAATACGTTCACGGTGCCCATGACGTTGGTCGCGTAGGTGCCGACCGGGTCCCGATAAGACAAGCGGACAAGCGGTTGGGCGGCCATGTGGATCACGATCGTGGGCGCGAACCCGACCATGCTCGCACGCAGTCGATCCAAGTCGCAGATGTCGCCGAATTCGGAGGTCATGCCGTCCGCCACACGCGCGACGTCGAACAACGCCGGGGCGGTGTCCGGCGCCAGCGAATAACCGTGAACTTCCGCCCCCATCGCCTGAAGCCAGATGGAAAGCCAACCGCCCTTGAAGCCGGTATGCCCGGTCAGGAATACGCGCCGTCCGGACCAGAACGAGGGATCGACCATCAGCCCCAAACTTTCCAGGGCGCGGCGCGCTCAGCCCAGAGCGCTTCCAGGTGCTGCTTGTCGCGAAGCGTGTCCATCGGCTGCCAAAAGCCGCGGTGCCGAAAGGCCATCAACTCGCCGTCGGCCGCGAGACCGCGGAGCGGCTCCTGCTCCCAAATCGTGGCGTCGTCGTCGATCCGGTCCAGGACGTTCGGCGAGAGCACGAAAAAGCCGGCGTTGATCGCGCCGCCATCGCCCTCGGGCTTCTCGCTGAAGCGCTGGACCCTGTCGCCTTTCATGTCGAGTGCGCCGAAACGACCCGGCGGCACGGCGGCGGTCAGCGTAGCCTGGCGTCCATGCCGGCGATGGAAAGCGATCGACGCGGTCACGTCGACATCTCCGACGCCGTCGCCATACGTCATGCAAAAGGCGTCTTCGTCGCGCAGGTGCTCCGCCGCCCGCTTCAGCCGTCCGCCCGTCATCGAGGTGTCGCCCGTATCGATCAGCGTCACGTTCCAATCCTCGGCGCGCCGCTGGTGCACCTCCATCCGGTTCTCCGCCATGCGGAAGGTCACATCGGACATGTGCAGGAAGTAGTTCGCGAAATACTCCTTGATGACATAGCCTTTGTATCCGCAGCAGATGATGAAGTCACTCACCCCGTGCGCTGCATAGATCTTCATGATGTGCCACAAGATCGGCCGGCCGCCGATCTCGATCATCGGCTTGGGCCGGAGCGAAGTCTCTTCGCTGAAGCGCGTGCCAAGCCCGCCGGCTAGAATTACCGCTTTCATGTCGGGATGACCCGCTCCTGTGAACAAATCTACGGCATCCCGTCAGCCGGATCGGGCAGTTGAGCGAAACGGCTTCGGCGCGCGGACTTCGCCGCGTTGCGTATAACGAGGCCCCATGAAGCTGCCAAGTCTACACTGAACAGCCTTTGTGGGTCCGACCAAGCGTTCGGGTCGCGACGCTCGATCGCACGAACCCGGGCGGGCGAGCCGATCGCACAAGCATGAACGGGCTGGGACCGCGGACTGGTTGCGACCGTCGTGGCGCGGCGCCCGCGACGGTACCGGCCGGACCTCCGGGCCACGCCGCGCCGCGACCGAGACCCATCCTTGGCGGCACGGGATGTGGCGCACCGGATCGACCCCAAGTTTCAGATGCTCGTGCTCGGCTCGAACAGCGACGAGGAGCATGTCGGGCGGCTCGCCGCTGTGGCACCGGACATGGTGCGCGTTACTCCGCCCGTACCGATGGATCGGGAGGAAGGGTGTCTTCGACGCCGACCCGGTGGTCGCGAACTTGCCCAACTTTCCCCCTGCTCCGAATCCACATACCGCGAAGACCGAAACGCCACCGAGCGATGGGCGGGCCGATCATCGCGGGATCCGTGAGCGAAGGAGCCGACCTCATCGACGAAGCCGGCGCGGGCTGCGCTGTCGCGCCCGGCGACGCACGGGCGACGGCCGACCATATCGTCCGCGCCCGCGGGACGGACACGAACATTCTTCGGCCGATGAGCCCAGCACGCCGCGAATTCCACATGCGCGCGCTGTTCTAGGGCATCGTGGTAGCCAGAATGCCGCGGCTGGTTGATGCCGAGGTGGCGCGTGAGCGGCTTGACTACGATGAAGGCCGATCGCGGCACGGCGCGCCACCGCGATCGTGATTCGTCCCGACCACCGCGTTCCCAGCGCTCGGGACGAGCCGTCTATCCGGCCCCGAAAGCGCCCAGTCGAAGCCCGTCGCGCATGCGCTCCTCCCAGGTGAGCGCGTGTCGGACGATCACGTCGAGGTCGTCATATCGGGGTGCCCAACCCAATCGCTCGCGTATGCGGCGCGCGTCCGCCACGACCTCGATCGCATCGCCGCGACGGCGCTGGCCCACGCGCACCTCGAAATCGCGCCCGGAGACCCGCTTGGCCGCGTCGATCACCTGCTGGACGGAAAAGCCTCGGCCGTAACCGACGTTGCAGAGCAGGTTGCCCTCGCCCCGCTCCAAGTGGCGCAGCGCCGCGTGATGAGCCGCGATCAGGTCGGCGACGTGGATGTAGTCGCGCACGCACGTGCCGTCGATCGTCGGATAATCGATCCCGAATACGTCAATGCCGTCGCGAATGCCGAGCGCGCTCTGCACCGCGATCTGGACGAGCAGCGTGGTCTTAGTCGTCGATTGGCCGTAGCGTCCTCGCGGATCGGCACCGGCGACGTTGAAATATCGCAAAACCACCCACTCCATCCCGCTGATCTCGGCGGCGTCCGCGAGCATGCGCTCGGTCATCCACTTGGACATGCCGTAAGCGGATATGGGGGCGACCCGCCCCTCCTCGGAGACCGGGTTGCTTTCCGGATTGCCGTAAACCGCGGCGGTTCCGGAAAACACGAACCGCTTGACGCCGTTGTCGGTCGCCGCCTGGATGAGGGCGCGGCTCTTGACCGTGTTCTGCAGGTAGAAGGCGAGCGGCTTGTCGTACACGTCCGGCGTGATCAGCAGGGCCGCGAAATGGATGATGGTGTCGATCTCGTGCTCGCGGATCACGCGAGACATCAATTCATAGTCGCCCACGTCACCGTGATAGAATGGAACGTCGGCGATCGGCGCCCAGGGCACGCCGTTGGACATGTTGTCCACGACCACCGGCGTCACGCCGCTGTCGAGCAGGCTCAGCACCATGTGCCCGCCAATATAGCCGGCACCGCCGGTCACCAAAACGTTCATTCCGACTCTTCTCCCATGACGGTCGATGTCCGAGCGCGGCCGCTCGGACTGGAAGCCGCGAGGTGCCGGCTGCACGGTGCGGAGTAGTAGTCGGTTCTCGGCCGGCGACCGCATCTCCCGTTCCAACGCCTCCTTGGGTGCTTCGGTGCGCCAGAGATGAGGCCGAAGAGTTTGGCGTATCGAGCCACCATCCAGAAGTCGGAGGCGCGAAACCGCTCGGACGCCAGCCCTCCAATTTCGAGAAACCGCCCGCGCTTCACAAGCAGCGTGTCAATGCCGCCGATCACTGTTCCCCACGGCGAGCTTGCCGCTTCTTCTTGCTCAGCCATCGATCTCATGCGGATGCGAGCCTTTTAGCAGCGGGGCTGGACGCGGGTTCCCTATGGCGACCGCGATTGAGCGTCAAGGCGGGCGAGTAGTGGGCGCGGTCCGATCGACCGCCTCGCGGTAGCTCGGCCCCGCGAAACGCGACGGCGCCGCATGCACGTTCCGGGTGGTCCTTTGGCCCCAACGCTATAAGGGGTCTAACGTTCGAGGCTGCAAAGGTTGGGATGTGAATCCAAGGGATGAGAATGCGACGGTGGTGGTCGTAGGCCTCGGCTATGTCGGGCTGCCGCTGGCGGTGGCGCTGGCCAAGCGGTTCCCGACCTGGGGTCTCGACATCGACACGCGCCGGATCGCCGAGCTCAGGGACGGGTTCGATCGGACGGACGAGATCGACCGCGAGCGCCTGACGGCGTCGACGCTGACGGTGACGGCGGACGCCGCCGCCTGCCCTCCGGCCGACTTCTACATCGTCACGGTCCCCACCCCCGTCGACGCCGACAACCACCCGGACCTGAGCCCGGTCATGAGCGCGACACGCACGGTCGCCGCGCTTCTCGACGCCGCGCGCGCGCCGGTGGTGGTGTACGAGAGCACCGTCTATCCCGGCGTGACCGAGGAGGTATGCGCCCCCGAGCTGGAGCGCCTGTCGGGGCTGACCTGCGGCCGGAATTTCTTCGTCGGCTACTCGCCCGAGCGGATTAACCCGGGCGACCGCGAGCATACCATCGACCGGATCACCAAGGTCGTGGCCGGGCAGAACGCGGACGTTCTCGACAAGGTGGCGGCCTTGTACGAGGCCGTGACCTCGGGCGGGGTGTTCCGCGCCGCGTCGATCAAGGCGGCGGAAGCGGCCAAGGTGATCGAGAACGCGCAGCGCGACATCAACATCGCCTTTATGAACGAGATCGCGCAGATCTTCGGAAAGTTGGACATCTCGGTCTGGGACGTGTTGGAAGCGGCGGGGACCAAGTGGAATTTCCTCAACTTCCAGCCCGGGCTCGTCGGCGGACACTGCATCGGCGTCGATCCCTATTACCTCAGCTTCCGCGCGCGTCAATTGGGGCATGACCCCCGCGTGATCCTCGCCGGGCGCGCGACCAACGACGGCATGGCCGATTGGGTCGGCGACGCGATCCACGCGGCCGGCGGCGGCCGCCGGGGCGGCGCGCTGGTGCTCGGGCTCACCTTCAAGGAAGACGTTCCCGACATCCGCAACACCAAGGTCGTCGACCTCGTCGCGCGGCTTCGGCATCACGGGCACGAGGTAACGGTCCACGACCCGCTCGCCGATCCGGAGGAGGCGCGGCACGAATACGCGCTGGCGCTCGACGGCGACGCGCTGTCGCGGCGTTACGACCTGGTGGTGCTCGCGGTGCCGCACCGCGCTTATCGCGACATGGGCGTCGACGCGGTGGCGGCGCTGGTCGCCGAGGGCGGCACGTTCGCCGACCTGAAGAACAGCTTTCCCGGCGCGAGCCTGCCCGCGCACGTCGCCGCGACCTGGCGGCTTTGAAGGAGATGAAATGAGAGTTCTCGTCACCGGCGCGGCCGGCTTCATCGGTTCCACCCTCGCCCATCGCCTGCTCGATCGCGGCGACCAGGTGATCGGGATCGACAACGTCAACGACTATTATTCGGTGAAGCTGAAACGCGACCGGCTCGACCGGCTGGCCGCGCGCGACGCCGACTTCACCCTGGCGCAGGTCGATTTCGCAGATCACGAGGCGCTCGACCGGGCGCTCGACGGGCAAGCGTTCGATCGCATCGTCCATCTGGGGGCGCAGGCTGGCGTGCGCTACTCGATCGAGCGGCCCCGCGCCTATGTGCAGGCCAACCTCGTCGGCCATCTCAATCTGATGGAGGTCGCTCGCCATCGCGGGAGCGAGCACCTGGTTTACGCCTCCTCCTCGTCGGTCTATGGAGGCAACGCCAAGCTGCCCTTCTCGGTCGACGACCGGGTGGACATGCCCATCTCGCTCTACGCCGCGACCAAGAAGGCGGACGAGCTGATGAGCGAGGCTTATTCCCATCTCTATCGCCTGCCCCAGACGGGCTTGCGCTTCTTCACGGTCTACGGGCCATGGGGCCGGCCCGACATGGCGATGTGGCTGTTCACCAAGGCGATCCTCGAAGGGCGTCCGATCGACGTCTACAACCACGGCGAGATGCGGCGCGACTTCACCTATATCGACGACATCGTCACGGGCGTGGTGGCGTGCCTCGACAAACCGCCGGCCGACGACGGGCGGGTCAAGGCGGGCGGGAGCGTCGGGCCGCACGCGATCTACAATATCGGCAACAACCGCTCGGAGCAGCTGGGCCATATGATCGAGCTGATCGAGGCGGCATGCGGGCGCAAGGCGGAGCGGAACCTCATGCCGATGCAGGACGGCGACGTGCCGGCGACCTTCGCCGACATCGACGCGATCCGCCGCGACCTTGGCTTCGAGCCCTCCACCGCTATCGACGTCGGGGTGCCGCGCTTCGTTCGGTGGTACAAGGAGTATCACGGTATCGCCTGACGAGGAGGCAAGCGCCGACTCGGCCGCCGATCGCGCCGCGCCTCGTTGACGGGCTTCGGCCGATTGCCCTAAGGGGCAGTCGGATCAGCTAGGGGTTGTGGAAACATGTGTGGGATCGCGGGCGCGATGGGCGTCCGACCCGTCGACGAGACCGCGATGGCAGCGATGCGCGACGTTTTGGAGCATCGCGGGCCGGACGACCGCGGCGCGTGGAGGTCGGAGGACGGACGCGTGGCGCTGCTCCACCGCAGGCTGGCGATCGTCGACCTGTCGCCCCTCGGCCGCCAGCCCATGGAGTCGGCGTCCAGGCGCTACGTCCTCGTCTACAACGGCGAGATCTACGACCATCTCGACATCCGCGCCGAGCTCGATCGCGCGGGCCGCGCCCCCGAATGGCGCGGCCATTCCGATACGGAGACGCTGCTCGCCGCGATCGACGCCTGGGGAGTCGAGCGGGCGCTCAGGCGCTCGACCGGCATGTTCGCGATCGCGCTGTGGGACCGACGCGAGGCGACGCTGACTCTGGCGCGCGACCGCTTCGGCGAGAAGCCGTTATATTATGGCTGGGCCGGCGGCCTGTTCACGTTCGCGTCCGAACTCGGCGCGATCCGGTCGCTGCCGGGGTTCGACAATCCGGTCGACCGGGACGCGCTGTCGGCGCTGCTGTCGCGCACCTACGTTCCGTGCCCGCTCTCGATTTATCGCGGCGTGTTCAAGCTGCCGCCCGGGACGATCCTCACCTTGACCCCCGCCGCGGCGGCGTCGCCGCGCGCCGCGCCGTTCGCAGTCGGCCGCCACAACGGCGCGCTGTTGGAGCCGTATTGGTCATATGGCGAGGTCGTGCGCGCGGGGCTCGCCGACCCGTTCGGCGACGAGCGGGAGGCGGTGGACGCGGTGGAGGCGGCGCTGGGGGCCGCGGTCGCGCGGCAATCGATCGCCGACGTGCCCGTCGGTGCCTTTCTATCGGGCGGGTTTGACTCGTCGACGGTGGTCGCGCTCTACCAGGCCGCGGCGCGCGGCCGGATCCGCACTTTCTCCATCGGCTTCCGCGAAGCCGGCTTCGACGAGGCGGTTCACGCCCGCGAGGTGGCGCGGCATTTCGGCACCGAGCATCATGAGCTTTACGTCGGCGCGGATGATGCGCTGGCGGTGATCCCGTCGCTGCCGGCGATGTACGGCGAGCCGTTCGCGGACTCGTCCGCCGTGCCGACCCATCTCGTCAGCGCGTTCGCTCGGCGTCACGTCACGGTGGCGCTGTCCGGCGATGGGGGGGACGAGCTGTTCGGCGGTTATGGATGGCATGTCGACGCGCCGCGGCTGTGGCGGGCGCTGGCGCCCGTGCCGCCGATCGCGCGGCGGGT